>OLPD01000058.1_pt1 | contig 105458 bp, 107 predicted proteins | sample 1672111 | NCBI WGS metagenome assembly OLPD01 (sample SAMEA3136646, study PRJEB25190) | human gut metagenome
TCAAAGATCGCAATATTGACGGTCTGCGGCTGATGTACGGCAGCATCAATGATACGCTGTCGCAGCTTATCCGCACAGCCTTTGTAGCGACCCCCGGCAATGTTCTGATCGATGCCGACTTCTCGGCCATTGAGGCCCGCGTCATTTCGTGGCTGGCGGGGCAGGAATGGCGGCTTGAAGTTTTCCGCACCCACGGCAAAATCTATGAAGCGTCGGCATCGCAGATGTTCCATGTGCCCATCGAAAAAATCAAAAAGGGCAACCCCGAATACGCTCTGCGGCAGCGCGGCAAAGTTGCTGAACTGGCCCTCGGTTATCAGGGCGGTGTCAGTGCGATGCGCCGCATGGACACAGGACACAACCTTGATGACCTCTCCGATGATGAAGTCAAGGGCATTGTTGATAGATGGCGCGAAACAAACTCGATGATACGCGATTTGTGGAACATCGTTGATTCTGCCGCCGTCACCGTCATCACTAACGGCGGCGCACAGACCATCCGCTCCGAAACTACCGATGCCGTAATCACTCTGGCCTGTGAACTGGATGTCATCACCGGCACTCGGTACATGACGATTCTGCTGCCATCCGGGCGCAAGCTGTACTACCCGTCCCCCGAAATCGGCGTAAACCGCTGGGGCAATCCCTCGGTCAGCTATATGGGTCAGAATCAGACGACCAAACGATGGGAGAGGGTTGAAACCTACGGCGGCAAGCTCGTGGAGAACATCGTGCAGGCCATCGCCCGTGATTGTCTGGCAATCGCCATTGAGAATCTGGAGGCGCAAGGGCTACACGTTGTATTCCACATCCATGATGAAGTCGTCATCGACACTCCCGCATGGGCTGATGAGGATACAATGCTGGACACCGTCACAAAAATCATGACAAAACCCATCCCGTGGGCGCAGATGCTCCCCCTCAATGCCGACGGGTGGGTCGATAAATTCTTCAAAAAGGACTGATTATTGCATGAACGCTCTTATTCATCTCGACCAGAACGGCAAATAGGTAGTGCAAAAAGGAGGTGGACGCTATGCCCCGTATGTCGAAATACCTCAAGGAAGAATGGGCGTTCTTTCTTGACGAGCGTGGACGGATGAAATATAACGAGCTTTGCAGAAAATGCGAAAGGAGCTGCAAGCAGAGCTTCCGTGCCATCGTTATTCAATGCCCGCACTATCAATCGAAAAGGAGAATCAAAGAATGACCGACAATCAGATTATTTCAAACACAAAGCTGGAAATCATTAAGGCAAGCGACATTATTATCAGCTTTATACCGGCGCATTTGAGTTGGAATGATCTTGAGGAGTCTTGAAAACGTACAGTTTTCAAGACTCCTCACAGCTTGTCGAGAAACCCGGTTGCTGCGTAATGTGCAACCGGGTTTCTCGACAAGCTGACCGCCTCAAACGTATCGTTTGAGACGGTTTTTGTCGTGTGTCGACAGAAAAGATACCACCGTCAAAGCCTTGTGCCGCAATGGTTTTGCGGTTTTGCAGCCTTATGCGCAAGAGAAATACCCACCGTTAAACCTCATCCTCTTTACGATCTCCGAGCCCATACTTTTTCATGAGTTCTATGGCAAGCCGCTCTCCTTCGTCTGTAAACACGATCGGCTTTTTGCCGCCTTCACCGCAGATAAGCCCCTGTGCTTCCAACCTTTCCAGAACCGAAAAATCATATCCCTTCCAGCAGCGCCGCAGCAGCATATCATCAGTCTTGTGCGGTTTTCTGCGAAGTCCTATTGTTCTGCGTTCCTGCCACGAAGTCAGGTACATCAGCAAAAGTGTCAGTTCCTGAATCTGCTCTGGCATATGTACTATTTCATTTTCCATTCCCAGCCCCGTCCTATAATAATGTTGTATTTTGCCAACTTCTGTGCTATCCTGTATGCGGCGATACCGATAGACGGCAAGCGGTTAGTATTCGTTTTCTCATTGTGTCATTTCCTCCTGTAACTGTGGTATAATTTATATATAGAGCGAAATGTACCACACTTTTCTGCGCAAGCAGCCGATAACGACGCGGGGGTGTGGAAATGATTGAATACCGAATTAAGAATTACCGCAATGACCGGAATATGACCCAGACAGAACTCGCCAAGCTGTTCGATGTGCGCCGGGAGACCATTTATAATTTGGAGAATGGAAAATATAATCATTCTCTTTCTCTGGCATGGAAGATTGCGCAAGTTTTTAACGCATCCATTGAGGATGTATTCACAGTGCATCTTGATCCCGAATTTATGCACATACTTGCGCAGATTGGAGGCAGTTCAATTGGAAATTGATTTTGAAAGCACAATGGAACATATCGTTGACTCCATTTGCACTGCCGGGTATGAGCTATCCGATTCAATAGTAGATAAATGAAACAGAGCCGCAGCCATTACTCTAGGAGGAGTCATGGCTGCGGCTCTGTTTGTTTATACTATTTCTCTGCTTTTGTAATCAATACTTTTACCAAGGTTTAAATATAATGTTTAGCGGCGCAGCTCTTGAAGGCCATCAGTTATATTAAAAAGCTGCCTCCAATTCAATCGTGATCGGCTGTGCCCCTTCGTACAGGCATTTGCGCCCCAGCGAGTAGAGCCGATCCAGCCCATCTGTGATGGTGAGGAAATGGTTTCCCGCCAGTTGCCCCACCTTGCTGGCGAAGTGGACGCTGCCATAGGCCAGGATCATCTCCATCTCACTGATGCCACCGGGATAGATCAGCATTTCCCCCTTGGTGGGATAGCTGGTATGGTTCTCGTATGTAAGTCCTTCCCACCGGGTATCGCCCATGGGGATCCACATTCCCTCGCCGCTCCAGCGGACATGGATGATCTGGTTTTTGATGGGGAGCATTTTTTTGAAAATGGCGCAGGTTTTAGGAGCAAGCTCTTCTTCCAGAACAGCCGAAAACTGCTCTCCACCACAAATGATTCTCACTTTAGTCATGGCGATTTTTCCTTATCCGTGTCAGACCGCGTTGACTTGCTTTCCGTCCAGCCAGGAATAGAGGTTGTTGAACACGATGTCTGCCCGCTGCTCCATGGACTCCACGGAGGCGAAGGCGATGTGAGGGGTGACGATGGTGTTGGGGCAGTGCAGCAGGGGATGGTCGGTGGGCAGGGGCGGCTCCGTCTCAAAGACATCACATGCCGCGCCGGCGATCTCACCCTTTTCCAGCGCATCAGCCAGGGCAGCGGAATCCAGCACGCCGCCACGGGCGGTGTTGATGAGGAGGGCGCTCTTCTTCATGAGAGCCAGCTGATCCTTTCCGATCATGCCCTTGGTATCCGCCGTCAGAGGGCAATGCAGGGACACAATGTCCGAGCGCTTCAGCAGTTCCTCCAAAGACACCTGCTCATCGATGGCGGGGTCGGAGACGGTGCTTCGGTTGTAGGCCAGCACAGAGCAGCCGAAGGCCTTGCAGAGGGCAGCCACCTTCTTGCCGATGGCACCGGCACCCACGATGCCCACGGTCTTCCCGCACAGCAGGTTGCCCACCAGGCCGTCCTTGGTGCCGCCGTTCCGGCAGCGTTCCTCCGTCTTGCCTACATTCCGCAGCAGCTGGATCATGAAGCTGACGCACAGCTCCGCCACGGCCTGGGTGGCATAGCCGGAGGCGTTGCTGACGGCGATGCCACGCTGCTTCGCCTCCGCCATGGGGATGTGGTCCACGCCGGTAAAGGCCACGTCGATGAACTTCAGGTTCTTTGCTTCCTCCAGCACGACAGGGGCCAGGGGCATATTGGCCAGCATGATGACATCCGCGTCACGGCTCCATTCCGCCTGGACCAGGGGGTCCGTGTTCTTCGGATAAGCCACGAAGGTGTGGCCCATGGACTCCAGCTTCCGGGCGTGCTGCTCGATCACCTGCTCGGACACACCCAGTCCCTCCAACAGTACGACTTTCATGTGGCGATGTACCTCCTAAATATGATTTATATTTGTGCTTGGTTTTCCCAAGAAAACAGCCTCTTTTTTCGGAATATGTAATAGAGAATACCTACCGTGTCCGCCAGCAGCCAACCGATGGGCACTGACCACCAGATGCCGGTCACGCCGATGGACGGCACTGCCGCCAGCGCGTAGGCCAGCGCTACCCGGGTGCCGAGTGATATAACGGTGAGCACCACGCTCATCCCTGGTTTACCCAGCGCCCTGTATAGGCCGTACAGCAGGAACAGGCAGCCGATCCCGCAGTAAAAGGCACCCTCGATGCGCAGATAGCGGACGCCCTCCAGGATGATTTCAGTTTCTCCCGCTTCCACGAATAGCGCCATCAACGGGCGGGCAAAGGCCCACACCAAGGCGGATACCACCACACAAAAAAGCATGGAAGCGCCCACAGCCCCTTTCAGTCCGGCGCGGATGCGGGCTTCTTTCTGGGCGCCGTAATTTTGGACAATGAAGGTGGAAAAGGCGTTGCCGAAGTCCTGTACGGGCATATAGGCGAAGGCGTCGATCTTCACCGCCGCCGCGAACGCTGCCATGACTGTGGGCCCAAAGCTGTTGACCAGTCCCTGCACCATCAGATACCCAGGTTCATGACGGACTGTTGGACACAGGTCAGGATGGAAAAACCGGCGATCTCCCGGACGCAGGCCCAGCGAATCCGGCAACCTTTGTGAATGGCCCGAAGCTGGGGACACCGCGCCAAAGCGTAGACCGCAATGCCAACGCCGGAGACATACTGGGCAATCACCGTTGCCTCTGCCGCTCCGGCCACACCTCGTTCCAGTCCCAGCACAAACCACAGATCCAGAAGGATGTTCAGCACGGCGGAGACCGCCAGAAAGATCAGCGGCACCACGGAATTGCCCACCGCCCGCAGGAACGACGCGAAATAATTGTACAGGAAGGTGGCGGCGATGCCGCAGAAGATGATGACCAAATACTCCCGCATCAGGCCCCACACCTCCGCCGGCACCCGGAGAAAGCCCCGTAGGAAGTCCAGACATGCGAAAGCAAGCACGTTCAGCAAAAGCGCCGACGCCGCAATCAACACAAAGGAAGCGCACACGCTCTCCCGCAGGCCAGCTTCGTCCCTCTGCCCAAACCGGATGGAGAACAGTGCCCCACTGCCCATGCAGAGGCCCAGCAGGATAGAAGTCAGAAAGGTCATCAATGTAAACGATGAGCCGACGGCAGCCAGGGCGTTTTTCCCCAGAAACTGCCCCACGATCAATGTGTCCGCCACATTGTAGCACTGCTGCAGCAGGTTTCCCAAAATCATGGGGACTGCGAACAGCAACATGGAGCGCATCACCGGCCCCTGGGTCAGGCCTTTGTTCATTTCCTCACGTCCAAATAGAAAGTTATAACTTACGTTTTGAAATAATTATACTGATATAACCTGCTAAAGTCAATCCTTTATTTACTTTTTGTATGATATGTGGTATGATGTCACTGAAAAATCACACATGAGAGAGGAGCCTTGCCATGTTTCTGGAAGGATTGGACGCGCTGGACCAGAAGATCGTCCGGCTGCTGATTGAAAATGCTCGGATATCTTATTCCGACATCGGGCAGGAAGTAGGGATATCCCGGGTGGCGGTAAAAGCCCGTATCCAGGCACTGGAGCAGCGGGGGATCATTGAGGAATATACCACCATCATCAATCCTCAGAAGATCAGCGGCGCGGTTTCCTGCTATTTTGAGATTGAAACACTGCCGGACACGCTGGCAGAGGTGACGGAAACGCTGAAGGAGAACGAGGCCATTACGCAGGTTTACCGCGTGACGGGGAAGAATAAGCTCCACGTCCACGCGGTGGCCGCCTCCAGTGAGGAGATGGAGAAGCTGATCCGGGAGGTCATCGACCCGCTGCCCGGCGTGGTCAGCTGCAGCTGCAACATCATTTTGTCCCGCATCAAGGATATCAAGGGCCTAAGGCTGTAGAGAGAGGTTCCCCAAAGCAGCTAACGGAACAGGCAACAAAGTCGTCCATTCCTTTTATGGTAGTGAGGACATGGACGACTTTGTTAATCTGTGCTGCTGAAAATGGCTTCGCAAATGAAAATAGACATTTTTTGCTTGAGTGTCCCAAGTGATTTCTTTTTACAAAAGCGGTGCAAATAGCCGCAGGACTGCGTAATAGATACTGCGGAGCAGACTTCAATACTTTTTGAGATCCCCCATATCTTCAAGGAGGATCTGCGCGGATTTTTCCTGCGTACGCAAAAAGTCATCTTTGCCTGGAGGACAACCGCGTTATAGATGAACAGACAGGCATTTTCAAAATGGAGATACAGGCTTCGATAGTCAAAGTTTATCGTACCGGTCACCGCTGCTTCATCGTCGCAGATACAGAGCTTGGAGTGGATAAACCCAGGTGTGTATTCATAGATGTGGACGCCTGCTGACAGTAATTCCGGATAATAGGAACGAGTCAGATCCCATACGATTTTCTTGTCCGGAATGCCGGGCGTGATGATCTGCACATCAACTCCCCGTTTCGCGGCCAAGCACAGGGCAGTCTTCATTTCACTGTCTACGATCAAATAGGGCGTTGTGATATAGACATACCGTTTCGCACCGTTGATCATGTTTAGGTAGACATTTTCTCCTAAGTATTCATCATCCAGAGGTGAGTCGCAATAGGGCTGAACATATCCATCCGAAGGAACGGACAACGTGGGACGGTATTTGGATAAGTCATCGGAAGAATTTCGAACGGCATCCCACTGCTCCAAAAACATCAGCGTCATGCTCCATCCAGTGCTCGGCGGGGTCGTGGTAGCTGTTCTGCTGGGCGGCAAAGGCGGTGGGGATCATACCCACACACATGACCAGCGTCAGCAGCAGTGCCAGCGCTCTGCGGGAATAATGGTTCTGTTTCAGATTCATAGGGCCTCCTTATATTTTTTGCTTTTTTCCGCGTTGAAAACAATGTTCTTTTGGCTATCGCCCCCTTCCCCGACTGCAAATCTTTCTTTGCAGATACTCGTTCCAATCCTTGCCGCAGCGCGGTTTCTCCACGGCAACGGCATACCCCTGTAATTGATACTTTTCCTGTAATTGCCGAGCGGCTTTCTGCCCAGGCTCGTCCGCGTCCAGACACAGCGCAATACGGCGGATCTCCGGATGCGCCTGCAAATAGGTCCGCAGTGCGCCGTCATAGAGCCCGCACAGCGCTACGGCGTTGACCATGTCTCTGTGGAGCGTGAGGTAACTCATCAGATCGATGGGTGCCTCAAAGACAAGCACCAGATCTGACCGCGGATCGTGCGGGAGGGAGAATCCCGTGTTTTTGTCACTGCCGGGTGCGTCTCCCTTAAATCCGGGACCGTCCAGATCATAGGTGCCGCGCAGTTCCGCATACTTTGCCTGCCCTGCGCTGTTCTTTCCAACGAACACGCAGTTGTGATGTACCGCATCCTCATACAGCAGACCGGCATTCAGAAACTGCCGGATCACCTGGGCAGCGATATCCCGCTTACGGAGATAGGCGAAGACCCTTCTGTCATCCGCATTGCGGGGCGGCAGGGAAAACTCCTGCTTCCGGCTGATGGGCTTTGGCTGCGGAGCGGGTGTGTCTCTGGCTTTCCCGTGGAAGGTCAGCAGGTACTCCACCGCTTCCGAAAAGGATTTTCCGCAATACTGCTGGAGGAAGGTGATGGCATCCCCGCCGGTATTCTGGGAATACCGGAACCAGGTGCACCGATCCTTGATCCGCAGGCTGTCCATCTCCGCGGTAGTATGGAAGCGCCCCACGCGCTTGACTTGATAGCCGAGGTGGGAGAGCAGCTCCGGCAGGTCTGTTTCTCTGGCGATCTGCATTTCTGTGTCTGTGAAGCGATTTCTGATCTCGCTTGCTGTGATGTGTGCCTCCTTCTTTCTTTGATGAAACGCAAAAAGCCGCCCTGGGCATCTGATGATCTCAGATGCCCAGGGCGGCTTTCTCCATGTATGATTCGTTTTTAACTTCGGCGTTTGCAGGCTTACACGGCGTTATCTTCGTTGGGGGTGTCCGTGTCCGCTGGAGTGGTCACGTCGGCCACATGGGGCGCGACAGGGGTCTCAGTGAGGGGCGTTCTGCTCCGCAGTGTTCTCGGCGTCCGCTTCGTCCAGCGCCTGCGTGATCAGGTTTAGCACGAAATCCCGCTGGGTGAGCTTTTTGCCGCTGCGGAGTGTTTCGCGCTCCAGGTGACGCTTGATGCGCTGGAAGAGTTCTTCGGGGATCTGGAATGCCATCGTTCTGCCTTTTTCAGTCATTTGAATGCCGCCCTTCTGGTTTTCGATCATGTCGTAGTATTCTTGGATGAGATTTGTGATGTACTCACTGGTGGTCTGGCCCAGCCGTTCCCGTTCTTCGCTGACCCGCTCATGCAGGTCGATGGGGAGCTGAGCGCACAAGTTTTTGGTGATTGCCATTCTCGGATACCTCCTTCGTCTTTTTGTAACGCAAGCATACCTGAAAGATTCAGTGAAAGCTATTACCAACACTACCAAGGAATGATAGACAAACGAAGCGAAAGCAACATAAGCACCAATGAGACGAAAAAGGCCACCGTCCGCTCCCTCATAAGGAATCGAACGGTGGCCTGCCTTCTTATCCTTTATTCTTTTTTAAGCCTCGGTGTTCGAACCACACCAAACCATAAATTCGGCAGGGTGCATCTTAAAAATGTCGCCTCTCGCGGGGCAAAACTGAAATTTTGAAAAATCGAGTTTTTGCAACTTTTTCATTCTAAAAGTGGCGCATTATATGTGAAAACGCCGCACTTTCGTGCGGCGTTTTCTGCGTTGCATCTTTCATCAACACATTTTGGTACGCCCGACTGGATTCGAACCAGCGGCCTTTAGAGTCGGAGTCTAACGCTCTATCCAACTGAGCTACGGGCGCATATTTGGTTGTGGGTTTCTGCAATAGTCATCAAATAGTAGTCAACGACCAGCTATTTCTTCTCTGCTGTTCCCGCAAACGCAGGTGCGGCAAAGTTTTGCGCCATACCTCAACTGGAGACGCCTGAAATGTCGGAGTCTGTCGCTCTATCCAACTGGGCTACAAGCGCATATGAAATTTTTGAAGGTTATTTTTCGTTTGCGTGGCGGCGGTCACGGTACCGTGCATTGCGCAGATGTTCAAAAAGCTCCGCACGATCTTCCGGGGAAGCGGAACGATAATACGCCAAAAGCTGCTGCTCATCTGTAGAAAGATCCAGCACAGAATCGGCAAGGTAACGACGCTCTTTGCGGCGTGCATACACTTTCACGCGCTGACCGGAATCGCTCAGACGCATCGCGTCTGCAGAGTTTGCGTTGTATCCGCACAGCTCATCCAAAGAAATGCGGTAAAGACGGCAAAGGCGCATCAGGTCAAAGATGACGGGCGTCGTTTTACCGGTTTCATAATACGTGTAGGTGGAACGTTCAACGCCAAGAATATTCGCAAGGATCGACTGCGTGTAGCCGCTTTCTTCACGGAAACGCTTGAGACGTTGGCCGAAGATTGCTTTAGATTCTATTTCCTCCAATGCTGTTCACCATCCGCTGTGTCATTCTGTGAAAATCGTGCACATAACTGTGTTGTATCTTTTGCGTGAGATACAAATAGCAGATACAATAATAGTATACGCTATTTGCGCCACTATGCACGACTACGTGAGAAATATTCACACGGATGATGTGTATATTCTGTGCAAACTCAAACTGTTTTCACATACAAGTATACACAATACACATACAGAAAAATGTCGGTTTTTGACGACAAGTGCAGAATGTTCGGAAAAACAGGAAGTGAAGAAAAAGAAAAGCCGCAAAAACTGCGGCTCTTCGGAATTTTAAAGGTGACGAAAACTCACGGGTTTACGGCGCTTTTCATCATCTCATCGTCGCCGGTAAGCGCCGCGAGCATCAGGTTATACACGCGCTGTGGGTCGCGGTGAAAGTTCTTTTTCACTTCGCGTGCCTGATAGAGGTCGGGCACATACACGGTAAGGCTCATCAGCTCCATTTCTCCGCCGGAAATGTGGCATGTCACGTTGTAGCCATTTTCGGTGCGGACAATGGTCGCCACGTTTTCGCGCTCCATCTTGGCGGAAGCCAGCAGAGCCGTGGCGGCGGCTACGGCCTTATCACGCACGGAAGAGGGGATAAGCTGTTCTAAGTCGTCCGCCACACTCTTGCCACGCTTAGTCAGCACATAGGTGTTGTCCTCCTCGCGGGTGACATTGCCAAGGCTCACAAGGGCAGAGAGCGCATCGCTCGCCTCAAAGTAATTCGCAAGGGATTTTTCCTGCAAGACCTTGATGATGTCATCGCCCGAAAGCGGCGCGTTCACGCTTTTGAGCATATAGCAGATCAAAATGCGGATATCGCTTTTCGAGCGCAGTCCGCCCGGCGCAACGCCGCCGGTAAAAGCATCATATTCCATACGGTTTTACCTCCTTCTTAGTTATCAATAAAGCTGATATTCTTCCATTTTCCGCGCGCAAAGCGGATGACAAAGCAGGCGCCGCGGCAGAACCAATCGATACACATTGCAATCCATGTGCCCAAAATGCCCATGTTAAAGTAGATCGCCAGAATGTAGCTGAAGCCGATGCGGAAGATCCACATGGAAAGCAGGGAAACAATCATCGTAAAGCGCACATCGTTCGCAGCGCGCAGGGCGTTCGGCAGGGCAAAGGCCAGCGGCCAAACAATGACGGCGCAGATGCCGTGCACAATGAAGACCTCCATCGTCATTGTGGTCGTTTCCTCGGAGAGTGAGTAGAACGAAAGAATCTGCTTGCTGAACAGCAGCATCAAAAGCGTCATAGCCCAGACGACACCGTAGGTGATGAGCATCAGCTTCTTCGTATACTTTTTCACAGCTTCGTAGTCCTTTGCGCCGATGCACTGGCCGACGACCGTGATCATCGCCATGCCGAGCGCCATGCCCGGAATAACCTGCAAGGAAGCGAGGTTGCCCGCCACGGCGTTCGCTGTGATGGAAATGGTGCCGAAGCCCGAAACAATGCTTGCAACCAGAATTTTGCCGATCTGGAAAATGCTGTTCTCAAGGCCGTTCGGCACGCCGATCTGCAAAATGCTCTTCAACATGGAGAGGTGGATTTCCGGCTTATGGAGCTTATCATAGAAAATAATACGGCGCGGGTTCAAAAGCAGCACCGTAATGATGATGGCACCTACTGCACGGGAAACAAGAGAAGCCGTCGCCGCGCCCGCCGCAGCCATCTGGAAGCCGTAGATTAAAATCGCATTGCCCACAATGTTGATAGTGTTCATTAAAATGGAAATGAGCATCGTCGTGCGCGAATCGCCCATAGAGCGGAACAGCGCCGCACCGGCGTTATAGACCGCAAGGAACGGATAGGAGATCGCGGAAAGCAAAAAATAAATCTGCGCGTGCGCCATAACGTCCGCTTCGATGGAGCCGAAAACCATGTTCAGCACCGGCTTGCGGAAGAATACGGCGATGACGCCCAGCACGGCCGAAAGCGCAAGGCTGGCGTAGAAAAGCTGCTTTGCCGCAAGACTTGCGCTTTTGTGGTCGCCGCGCCCGATGTACTGGGACGCAATGACCGCGCCGCCCGTCGCCAAAGAAGAAAACAGCGTGATGAGCAAAAAGTTGATGGAGTCCACAAGGGAGATGCCGGAAACCGCCGCTTCGCCGCAGGAGGAGACCATTACGGTATCCGCCATACCGATGGTTACGGCCAGAAGCTGCTCAATAACAAGGGGTATGATGAGCTTCCGCAGATCTTTGTTTGAAAACACGTCTTCGCCTCATTTCAATACTTTGGGCAGTCTATTCGCTTTTTTTGGAAAGAAAACCCATGCTAAATAACAGATAACTCAATTTTACTATGTTTTCTACTAAAATGCAACGGGATAAAAGAAAGTTTTTCGTCAATATTTTGAACCGGAGAGAAGCGGTGTGTTCTTGCCTGATTTTCGGCGTTCAAACAGGAATTACTCCAAACAGACTTTCGTTCCGAAAATATCGGTTAAAAAAGTTGAATTAAGCATTGCGAAATTTTGAATTCCGTGTTAAGATATAACTATTCTGATAAAATGCGGGAATGTGGTGTTTTTTTCAGAATGCAAATTACATTTTCTATTTTTATTTCCATAACGCTTCGGTGAAAGGAGGTAAGATTATGGAGACCAACATCAGCACCGTTCAGGTTGTTCTGATGGGCCTTATTACCGTGTTCGTGGTCCTGATCTGCTTGATCGTTATCATCAAGATCCTCGGCCTCATCATGGAGAAGGTCGCTAAAAAGCAGCCGGCTCCGGCAGCAGCCCCGGCCGCCGCAGCACCTGCTGCAGCACCCGCTCCGGCGGTATCCGCCCAAAACAACCAGCAGATCGTTGCCGCTATCGCAGTCGCGATCGCCGAGGAGATGGGCACGGACGTTTCGCACATCCGCATCCATTCCATTAAAAGAGTCTGAAATGCGCAAAGCGCGAAATCTAACAGATGAGAGGTAAGTTCAATGAAAAAGTATAATGTCAATGTTAACGGCACAGCTTATGAAGTAACAGTAGAAGAAGTCGTCGGCGGCGCAGCACCGGCTCCGGTTGCAGCAGCTCCGGCAGCAGCACCCGCTCCGGCCCCGGTCGCAGCACCGGCAGGCGCTGGCGAGCAGGTCAAGAGCCCGATGCCCGGCAACATCCTTTCCGTCAACGTCAATGTTGGCGATACCGTTGCTGAAGGCCAGGTTCTCATGATCCTCGAAGCCATGAAGATGGAAAACGAGATCATGGCACCGAAGGCCGGCAAGGTCACCAGCGTGAACGTCCAGAAGGGCGCAACCGTTGAGAGCGGCACACTCCTCTGCGTTGTTGGCTAAGTTAAACTTAAGCCTACGCACATACTACTAAAATAAGGAGTGTTAAATTATTCATGGAAGCGATAACTAATTTTCTGAATAGCACAGGCTTCGCAAAGCTCGGCGAAAACCCGCTGCAGCTCGTTATGCTCGCTGTTTCCTGTGTTCTTCTGTACCTTGCTATCGTCAAGAAGTTCGAGCCGCTGCTCCTTCTGCCGATTGCATTCGGTATGCTTTTAACAAACCTGCCCGGCGCAGGCATTTACCATGCAGAACTGTTTGAAGGCGGTCATGTGCATTGGGAAATGTTTGCGGAAGGTGTTAAACTCGCAAACGGTTCCACGGAAGCTGCTGGTCTGCTCGACGTCCTCTATCTCGGCGTTAAGCTCGGTGTTTATCCATGTCTCATCTTCATCGGCGTCGGCTGCATGACAGACTTCGGTCCGCTGATTGCAAACCCGAAGAGCCTGCTGCTCGGCGCTGCCGCACAGCTCGGTATCTTCGTTACCTATGTCGGCGCTGTCCTGCTCGGCTTCACCCCGGCACAGGCCGGCTCCATCGGCATCATCGGCGGTGCAGACGGCCCTACGGCCATCTTCGTCACCTCCAAGCTCGCACCTGAACTCCTTGGCCCGATCGCCGTTGCCGCATATTCCTACATGGCGCTCGTTCCGGTTATTCAACCGCCGATCATGAAGGCGCTCACCACAAAGAAAGAGCGCATGATCCAGATGAAGCAGCTCCGTCAGGTTACAAAGACCGAGAAGATTCTGTTCCCGATCGTGGTTACCATCTTCGTTTCCCTCATGCTGCCGTCCGCTGCATCCCTTGTCGGCTGCCTCATGCTCGGCAACCTTCTCCGTGAGAGCGGCGTAACAGAGCGTCTGAACAAGACCGCACAGAACGAGCTGATGAACATCGTTACGATCTTCCTCGGCACCTCCGTCGGTGCAACAGCTACCGCTGCAAACTTCCTCAATCCGCAGACGCTTAAGATTCTCGTCCTCGGCGTTGTTGCATTCGGTCTCGGCACCGCAGGCGGCGTTCTGCTCGCAAAGCTCATGAACGTCTTCCTTAAGGATAAGATCAATCCGCTCATCGGCTCCGCCGGTGTTTCCGCCGTTCCTATGGCGGCTCGTGTATCGCAGGTCGTCGGCCAGAAAGAGAATCCGCGCAACTTCCTGCTCATGCACGCTATGGGTCCGAACGTCGCAGGCGTCATCGGTTCTGCTGTTGCAGCCGGTGTGTTCCTGGCTCTGTTCGGCGTTTGATAACGCTTAGGAAAGGAAGTAACAGTTATTATGGCTAAGAATCCCCTTAGAATTACCGATACCATCCTGCGTGACGCGCACCAGTCTCAGGCCGCAACGCGCATGCGTATCGAGGATATGCTTCCGGCTTGCGAAAAGCTGGACAACATGGGTTACTGGTCTCTGGAGTGCTGGGGCGGCGCAACGTTCGACGTCTGCATGCGTTTCCTGAACGAAGACCCGTGGGAGCGTCTCAGAACGCTTAAAAAGGCAATGCCGAAGACCCCGTTGCAGATGCTCCTGCGCGGCCAGAACCTCCTCGGCTACAAGCACTATGCCGATGACGTGGTTGCAGAGTTCTGCAAAAAGTCCATCGAAAACGGCATCGATGTCGTCCGTATCTTCGACGCACTGAACGATCCCCGCAACATGGAGACCGCTATGAAGTACGTCAAGGAATATGGCGGCAAGGCAGAGGCTGCCATCAGCTATACAAAGAGCCCCGTGCACAGCGAGGATTACTTCGTAAAGCTCGCTATGCAGCTTGAAAAGATGGGTGCAGATACCATCTGCATTAAGGATATGGCAAACCTGCTCCTTCCGTACGACGCATATTCGCTCGTAAAGAAGCTGAAGGAAAACGTCAGCGTGCCGATCCATCTGCATACCCACAACACCACCGGTACAGGCGACATGGTCAACCTGATGGCTGCACAGGCAGGCGTTGACATCGTGGACTGCGCACTGTCCCCGCTCGCAAACGGCACCTCTCAGCCGGCAACTGAGTCCCTCGTTGCCACGCTGCAGGGCACCAGCCGTGATACCGGCCTTGATCTTGAGAAGCTCAGCGAGGTTGCCGCACACTTCCGTACGGTTGCCGATAAGCTGAACATTAACCCGAAGGTCCTTAAGGTCGATACCAACACGCTGCTGTATCAGGTTCCGGGCGGCATGCTTTCGAACCTTATCTCTCAGCTCAAGCAGGCAAACGCAGAAGACAAGTACTATGATGTGCTCGCAGAAGTGCCGCGCGTCCGTGCTGACTTCGGTTACCCGCCGCTCGTTACCCCGACCAGCCAGATCGTCGGTACGCAGGCTGTTATGAACGTTCTTGTCGGTGAGCGCTATAAGATGGTCACCAAAGAGAGCAAGGGCATGCTGCGCGGCGAATACGGCAAGCTGCCGGGCGAGGTGAACGAGGAAGTCCGCAAGAAGTGCATCGGCGATGACAAGGTCATCACCTGCCGTCCTGCCGACCTCATCGAGCCGGAGCTTGAGAAGTACAGAGCAGAGATCGGCGACAGAGCAAAGAGCGAAGAGGATGTCCTCTCCTACGCACTGTTCCCGGCTGTTGCTACAAAGTTCTTTGAGTGGCGCGACAATCCGCATAAGGATGAAGCACCTGCCGCAGAAGCTGCACCGGCTGCAAAGCCCGCAACACCGGCCAACAACGGCCCGAAGACCCTCTACGTTGAGGATCTCACCAACGGCAACTTCTGATTGATCGGAAATCCGCTTAAATAAGTGAACAAAACGCTCGTCCCAGTTTATCAGCGGACGAGCGTTTTTGCATATCTGTGCAGCTATATAGCTTTACATGAATATAAAGCTATACTCCTTTACACACAACAACGCCGCTGCCCGATTTAAAAGAGGCAACGGGGTTGCTCTATAATTGCAGGGGGGATAGGGCGTCGTGCTCACGCGCATCTACCGTACTGTTTGCGCGGTACCTTTCTTTCCTTTTTTCGCGCGAATATCTATTTACAAAAGCCGGGCAAAATGTTACAATCACAGTAAGAATCCCCGAAATGGCGGGCGAAAGGACGGAGTTTGTATGTATAAATTTGATAGAGAAAAATATGATAAGCGTATGCAGTGGTTTACCCACGACCGCTTCGGCATGTTTATCCATTGGGGCCTTTACGCCATTCCTGCGCGCGGCGAGTGGGTGCGCTCCACGGAAGAGATTCCGGAGGAGGACTACATCCCGTTTTTCAACGAGTTTAATCCGAAAGATTTTGACCCGAAAAAGTGGGCGCGCCTTGCAAAGCAGGCCGGCATGAAGTACGCCGTGCTCACTGCAAAGCACCACGACGGCTTCTGCCTGTTTGATTCCGCTCTTACCGATTGGAAGGTCACGAACACGCCTTACGGCAAAGACATCGTGCGTGAGTATCTCGACGCGTTCCGCGCAGAGGGCATCAAGGTCGGCCTTTATTATTCGCTGCTCGATTGGCACCACCCGGATTACCCCGCCTACGGCGACCGCCAGCATCCTATGCGCAACAACATCACCTATAAAGATAAGCCCTATAACTTTGATAACTACCTTGATTACATGCACGGTCAGGTGCGCGAGCTCTGCACAAACTACGGCAAGCTCGATATGATGTGGTTCGACTTTTCCTACGACGACCTCACCGGCGAAGCGTGGCGTGCGTCGGAGCTCGTGCGTATGGTGCGCTCCCTGCAGCCGGACATCATCATCGATAACCGTCTGGAGGTCAGCGGCAGTGGCTTCGGCTCCATCGCAACGGACGAACCGCTTGAGTACAGCGGCGACTATGTCAGCCCGGAGCAGATCATCCCGCAGACCGGCTTTAAGGACAGCCGCGGCCGCAATATCTGTTGGGAAGCCTGCATCACGATGAACGACAACTGGGGCTACTGCGCAAAGGATAAGAACTTTAAGCCCGCCGAAATGATTATCAAAAAGCTCGTTGAGTGTGTCAGCAAAAACGGCAATATGCTCTTAAATGTCGGCCCGGATGCCAGAGGCAATATCCCCGCAGAGTCCGTCGAGATTCTGGAAAAAATCGGCGCGTGGATGCAGAAGAATTCCGATTCCATTTACGGCTGCGGCGGCTGCGACCTGCCGAAGCCCGAAAACGGTCGCATCACCAAAAACGGCAAAACGCTCTATTATCACATTATGGAAAACTCCATCGGCGGTATCCCGCTGCAGGGCATTTCGCTCGATGAGGTTGAGTCTATCCGTCTCATCTCCGACGGCACCGAGATAAAGCCCCTTAAAAACTGGATCGTTGAAAACTACCCGGACGTCGTGTTCGTGCAGGTTTCCAACACTGTAAAACTGCCCGATGACATCGATACCGTCATCGCTGTCCACACAAAGTAAACCAAAAGGAGTGCGTGTTTATGGGTAAAAAAGCACTATTCGCCGCAGCGTTGGCTGCAGGTGCGGCCGCGGTTGTCTCCAACGCCGTTTTAAACGATACCCTGCGCCGCCGCCCGCCGAACAAAGACCCGCTGCCGGACGATGAAGAAACCCGTGCGGCAACAGTATGGTTCAAGAAATATGCCAAGCGCGTCACGTACCGCAACCCCGAAAATATGCGCCTCACTGCATGGTTCATCCCGCACAAAGGCCACCGCTATGCCATCATCTGCCACGGCTACGGCAGCCGCGCAGAGTGTATGCGCCACCGCGGCAAGTCGTTTTATGACCTCGGCTTTAACATTTTAATGCCGAACGCTCGCGCCCACGGTGACAGCGCCGGAGACTGGATTGGCATGGGCTGGCCGGAGCGTAAGGATATCATCGGCTGGATCTACGAGGTTATTCGCCGCGACAAAGACGCGCATATCCTTCTCTACGGCGAATCCATGGGCGCTGCCACCGTCATGATGACGGCGGGCGAGCAGCTGCCGCCGCAGGTGAAGCTCGCCATTGAAGACTGTGGCTACACCTCTGTGTGGGATCAGGCCAAAGCCGCTGTCAAAGATCTGTATGGCGGCGCAATGGGTGTGTTTATCCCGGCGGTGTCGCTTGCGTCCAAAGTGAAGTTCGGGTACAGCTTTCGCGAAGCGAGTGCGCTTAATCAGATTCGCCGCTGTAAAATTCCCGTGCTGTTCATTCACGGCGAGGCTGATGCCCTCGTGCCGTGCGCCATGGTGTATCGCCTTTACGAAGCCGCAAACTGCGACAAGCAGCTGCTTACCGTGCCGGGTGCAGGCCACTGCCTTTCCGCCTCCGTCGCGCCAAAGCTCTATTGGAGCGCTGTGCGCAGCTTTATCGAACGTTATATCGACCGCTGAAAACCGGGCGGCACCCATAGGCGGTGCTGCCCTTTTTCAAGCATTTGAAAGGAATGAAAACCATGGCAGCAAGACGAAAAAGGGAAGAGGAAGCGGAGTTTTTAAAGCTGAATACCACGTCTAACCCTACGGAGCTCGATATTTTGACGTTTGCGCTGCACCTTTTGGACCCGAGCTGTCCCGCACAAACAACGGCGGCCGCACTTTTGGAGCGACACGGAAAACTTAGCGACGTGTTTGATACCCCCGCGCAGATTTTGGCGGAGTGCCCCGGCGTCGGCCCGCGCCTTGCAAGTGCGCTCGCCGCTTACCCGGACTTGTTCCGTGCCTATATGGAGTCGAAAAATCAGGCGCGCACCCGTATTGTCGATACCAAAACCGCCTTTGCCGCCGTGCAGAACAAATTTTTCGGCAGAAAAACGGAGATCGTCGTGCTGCTCATTTTGGACAGCAAGGGGTATTTAAAGTACATGGGTATTGTCAACGAGGGCTCCGTGCACGGCGTGCCCATCTATATCCGTCAGATCGCCCGGCTGTGCCTTTTGTACGACGCCGATGCCGTTTACCTCGCGCACAACCACCCAAGCGGCAACTGCACGCCCTCACGGCAGGACATCCAAACAACCAAGGAGATCGAGCTCGCACTCTCCGGCATAGACGTCATCCTCTCCGACCACTTCATTTTCACGGACGAGGATTACCTCTCCATGCGCGCGACCGGCGTCCTCCAAAAGCTTCGCCACGACATCGCCACCCTAAAACGGCAGATCATCACATAAAGGAAAAACCCATGTCTTCCAAATCTTCATTTACTTTCAAAAATCCTATGCTGAATATGCTCGCGCGGTGGAGCGGCGGCAAGAAACTCGGTGTTTTCTTTTTGTGGATGTTACTGATTATACCGCTTTACATGCTTTTCGAGCAGACCGGCGGGAATGCTGCCCCTGCATGGGTGCAGTCAGTTCTTCTCGGTGCATACACCGTGCTATCAATGAATTACATTGTGTGCGCGCTGATCTCCGCACTGCATGACCCACTCGGGGCGGAAGACCATCTGTTTAGCGTCATTTTCTTTGTCATCACCGTGTGTCTGGTCATTGTTGTCATCACGCAGGTTATCCCGAATTCGAGCGGCAGTGTTCTGGAGCCTTACCACGAAATGATGTCTAGCACCTCCGAAGACGGGCGGTACAGCGTCGTTTTTTACGGGGAAAAGAAAAATATTTTCTCAGGCACAGATGCTGATGTGTATCTTGTAAGCCTTGAATCCGACCCACCCGAAAGATGGCTTGTGTGCCAATTTAAAAGCGAAAGCCGGTTTCAGCTCGCATGGGAGGATAACGACCACTTCTGGGTCAACCGAAATCCGTATTCGGTCGAAGAAATTATAGCGGCGACGAGTGAAGGGGACAAATAATACACAGTGAAAAGCCGAACATCACAGGACGTCGGCGGACATAAACGGCGGGACGCATTGACAAACGGGTGTTCGTGTGTTATACTAAGTCACAGTGAAACGTATGTTCTAAAAGTTCAGTGAGGGAGCAAAGCCATGCAGGAGCGGGATAAATTTGTACTGAAGTCAAAATATCAGCCGACGGGCGACCAGCCGAAGGCGATCAAAGAACTTGTGGAGTCCATCCGCGCGGGGCATAAGGAGCAGACCTTGCTCGGTGTTACGGGCAGCGGCAAAACGTTTACCATGGCGAACGTCATTGCGGAATTGAATCGTCCCACGCTTGTTTTGGCACACAACAAAACGCTTGCCGCACAGCTTTGCAGCGAGTTCCGCGAGTTTTTCCCGGATAACGCCGTGGAATACTTCGTTTCCTACTACGATTATTACCAGCCGGAAGCGTACATTGCGCAGACGGATACCTATATTGAAAAAGACAGCGCCATCAACGAGGAGATCGATAAGCTGCGCCACAGCGCCACCAGTGCGCTTTCTGAGCGGCGGGACGTCATCATCGTCGCGTCCGTTTCGTGCATTTACAGCTTAGGCGACCCAATCGATTACCGCACGATGGTCATTTCACTGCGCCCCGGCATGGAAAAAAGCCGCGATGCGCTTTTGCAGAAGCTCGTCGAGATCCAGTACGAGCGCAACGACATCAACTTTACGCGCAATAAGTTCCGCGTGCGCGGCGATGTAGTGGAAATTTTCCCGGCGGAATCGAGCGAAAAGGCGATCCGCGTCGAATTTTTCGGCGATGAGATCGAACGCATCAGCGAGGTTGTGCCGCTCACGGGCGAGATTGTCAGCGATTTAAAGCATGTCGCCATCTACCCGGCGTCGCATTACATCGTCCCGCGCGAAAAAATGGCGGTCGCGCTCAAGGAGATCGAGGCCGAAATGGAAGAACGCGTCAAGTTCTTTAAGTCCGAGGATAAGCTTATCGAAGCGCAGCGCATCGAGCAGCGTACACGCTATGATATTGAAATGCTCAGCGAGATCGGTATGTGCAAGGGCATCGAAAACTATTCGCGCGTGCTTTCGGGCCGTAAGCCCGGCAGCCAGCCGTGCACACTGCTCGATTATTTCCCGGATGATTTTCTGCTGTTTGTCGATGAATCGCACGTGACGTTGCCGCAGGTGCGCTCCATGTACGCCGGAGACCGCGCGCGCAAGCAGAGCCTTGTGGATTACGGCTTCCGTTTGCCCTCGGCGTATGACAACCGCCCGTTGAATTTTGATGAGTTCTATGCGCACGTCAATCAGGCGGTCTTCGTCAGCGCCACGCCGGGCGACTTGGAGCTGGAAAAATCCGCAGCGGTCGTGGAGCAGGTCATTCGCCCGACAGGACTTTTAGACCCGCGCATCACGGTAAAGCCGACCGACGGGCAGATTGACGATCTTATTTCGGAGATCAATGTGCGTACCGCGCGCGGCGAGCGTATTCTCGTGACGACGCTCACGAAAAAAATGGCGGAGGATCTCACGGGTTTCCTTGAAAATTACAGCATCCGCGTGCGCTACATGCACCACGACATCGATACGGTGGAGCGCATGGAAATCATCCGTGACCTGCGTCTCGGCGAGTTTGACGTGCTTGTCGGCATCAACCTGTTGAGAGAGGGCCTTGATATCCCGGAGGTGTCGCTCGTCGCAATTTTGGACGCAGATAAAGAGGGCTTCCTGCGCAGCGGACGCAGCCTCATCCAGACCATTGGCCGTGCTGCGAGAAATGCACATGGCGAGGTCATTATGTACGCCGATTTTGTCACGCCGTCGATGGAATACGCGATACGCGAGACGGAGCGCCGCCGCGCCATTCAGGAAAAATATAACGAAGAACACGGCATCGTGCCGCAGACCATCGTGAAAAAGGTCTCCGAGATTTTGGAGATCTCCACAAAGGCGGAGGAAGCGGGCGGTAAATCGAAGAAAAAGAAGAAGTATACGGCCGCCGAAAAGCGCGTGATGATTGACAAGCTCACAAAGGAGATGAAGGCGGCAGCAAAGCTGCTTGAGTTCGAGCACGCAGCCTACTTGCGTGACCGCATCAAGGAGCTGGAAAAATAGGGGGTTCGACATGATCGACAAGGCAAAATGCTTTACGGAGGCAATGCGTCAATTGGCACTGGAATACAATGCAAAGCCAGAAGACTTTACAGCAAATCAAGTGACAGTCACAACGCCGGCGAAGCCCGATGGCGTGCGGCTCTATTCGCATGAGATGCCATTTTTCCAAATGGCATCGACCGGCAACGGCGTGGTTATCACGGCGAACGAGGTTTTGCATCCGTTTTTAAAGGAGTTTACGGGCGATACCGAGCGCTTCAAGCACCCGTATTGGTTGTTCGAGCTTCCGCATTTGCTGTGCATCGAACGCGAGCTGAACAAATACGACTACACATTGTCGTCGACCTTCCACATGTTTTTGCCCGGCAAGCCGCACAAAGCACGTGTAATGCCGTGCGCCTTTACACTTAAATGGTTCGACAAAACGAGCGTGAAAACGTTGTACCCGAACACGGATTTTCCGAATGCGTTAAGTGAAAAAGAAAATCCCGATCGCCCGGACGTCCTCGCACTCGCGGCGTATGACGGCGACGAGATCGCGGCGCTGGCGGGTGCTTCGGCAGACACGGACGCACTGTGGCAGGTCGGCATCGACGTAAAAGAACGGTACCGCGGACATGGACTCGGCACAACACTTGTAAGTCTGCTGTGTGACCGCATCGAAGCGCTCGGCAAAACGCCGTTTTACGGCACAGTGCTCGCCAATTTACATTCGCAGAACATCGCCCTCAACACGGGTTTTTACCCCGCGTGGGTGGAAATATCGAGCTTCAAAAAGGAAGAAACGAAAGGGTAAACCGAAATGAGTTCAAAGTACATCACCGTGACCGGTGCAAGAGAACACAACTTAAAAAATATCAATGTAAAGCTGCCGCGTGATCGACTGGTCGTGCTGACGGGACTTTCCGGCTCCGGCAAGTCCTCTTTGGCGTTTGATACCATCTACGCCGAGGGCCAGCGCCGCTATGTAGAGTCGCTTTCAAGCTATGCCCGTATGTTCCTCGGGCAGATGGAAAAGCCGGATGTCGATAACATTGACGGCCTTTCGCCGGCCATTTCCATCGACCAGAAAACAACCTCCAAAAACCCGCGCTCCACGGTAGGCACGGTGACGGAAATTTACGATTATCTGCGTCTTTTGTACGCGCGCATCGGTGTGCCGCACTGCCCGGTCTGCGGCAGAGAGATCCGCCAGCAGACCGTCGACCAGATCGTCGACCGGGTGATGGAGATGCCGGAGCGCACGAAAATTCAGGTTTTGGCACCGGTGGTGCGCGGCAGGAAGGGCGAGCACCAAAAGGAGTTTGAGGCGGCGCGCAAGGGCGGCTTTGTCCGTGTGCGCGCAGACGGCATCATTTATGACCTTTCCGAGAGCATCAAGCTTGAGAAGAATAAGAAGCACAACATTGAAATTGTCGTTGACAGGCTTGTCATCAAGCCGGACATTCGCTCGCGCTTGGCGGATTCTGTAGAGACGGCGACAGGACTTTCCGGCGGGCTTGTTATCGTAAACGTGGTGGACGGCGAGGATACGCTGTTCTCTCAAAACTACGCTTGCCCGGAGCACGGCGTCAGCATGGAGGAACTTTCGCCGCGCATGTTCTCGTTCAATAACCCTGCGGGTGCTTGCCCGAAGTGCACGGGTCTCGGCGTTTTCATGCGCATTGATCCGGCGCTCATCATCCCGGACGACCGCTTATCGATTCGTAAGGGCGGTTTGAAGGGCAGCGGTTGGGCGATGGAGGGCAGCACCATTGCGACGATGTACATGGAAGCGCTCGCAGAGCACTACCATTTTTCGCTTGATACGCCGATCCGCGACCTCTCACCGGAGCTTGTAGACATTCTGCTTTACGGCACGAAGGGCGAGAAGATTAAGGTGCACCGCAAAAGCGAGTACGGCCGCGGCACGTATGAGACAGAGTTTGAGGGCATCATCAACAACCTTGAGCGCCGTTTCCGCGACACGTCCTCCTCATGGATCAAGGAGGAAATCGAGTCGTACATGAGTGCTGTGCCGTGCGACGCATGCGGCGGCAAGCGTCTTTCCAAAGAGAGTCTTGCCGTAACGGTGGGCGGCAAGAATATCAGTGATTTTTGCGACCTTTCCGTTGTGGACGCGCTGGCGTTCCTCGATACGTTGACGCTGACCCCGCGCGAAGAGATGATCGCGGCGGCAATTTTGAAGGAAATTCGTTCACGTCTCGGCTTTTTGCGCAACGTGGGTCTCGAATATCTGACGCTTTCCCGCGCGGCGGCGACGCTTTCCGGCGGCGAGAGCCAGCGTATTCGCTTGGCGACGAACATCGGCTCGTCTCTCATGGGCGTTTTGTATATCCTCGATGAGCCGAGTATCGGCCTGCACCAGCGCGACAACCACAAGCTGTTATCGACTTTGATGCGTCTGCGCGACCTTGGCAATACGGTTATTGTCGTGGAGCACGACGAGGACACGATGCTTTCGGCCGACCACATTGTGGACATCGGCCCCGGCGCGGGCATTCACGGCGGCAACGTGATTTACAGCGGCGACGTGCAGGGTATTTTGAAGTGCCCGGAGTCCATCACCGGCCAGTATTTGAGCGGGCAGCGGTTCATCCCCGTGCCGCAGACCAGACGCGAAGGGAACGGCAAGAAAATCACCATTGTCGGTGCGCAGCAAAACAACCTGAAAAACGTGACGGTGGACATTCCGCTCGGCAAGCTCGTGTGTATCACGGGTGTTTCGGGCTCGGGCAAATCGTCGCTCATCAACGAGGTGCTGTATAAACGTTTGGCGGGCGAGCTGAACGGCGCGCGCACGGTGCCGGGCAAGCATAAGGAAATTCGCGGCATGGAGAACCTCGACAAGGTCATTCAGATCAACCAGTCACCGATCGGCCGTACGCCGCGCTCAAACCCGGCGACGTATACGGGTGTGTTTACGGATATTCGCGAGCTGTACGCCAGCACGCCGGAAGCGAAAATGCACGGCTTTACCTCCGGGCGCTTTTCGTTCAACATTAAGGGCGGCCGCTGCGAGGCGTGCCAGGGCGATGGCATCATTAAAATCGAGATGCACTTTTTGCCCGACGTTTACGTTGCGTGCGATGTATGCAAGGGCAAGCGCTACAACCGTGAGACGCTGGAAGTGAAATACAAAGGCAAAAGCATTTACGACGTGCTGGAAATGACGGTGGAGGAGGGCCTTGCGTTCTTCAAGGACCACCCGAAAATCGCGCGCAAGCTGCGCACGCTGTGCGACGTGGGGCTGGGGTACATCAAGATCGGTCAGCCGGCAACGACGCTTTCGGGCGGCGAGGCACAGCGCGTGAAGCTTGCAACGGAGCTGAGCCGACGCCCGACCGGCAAGACGGTGTATATTCTCGACGAGCCGACGACCGGTCTGCACATTGCGGACGTGCACAAGCTTGTGGAGGTTTTACAAAAGCTCGTGGACGGCGGCAACACGGTCATCGTCATCGAGCACAACCTCGACCTCATCAAGACGGCCGACCATATCATCGACCTCGGTCCTGAGGGCGGCGACAAGGGCGGCATGATCATCGCGGAGGGCACACCGGAGCAAGTGGCGGCAACGAAGGGTTCCTACACCGGCGAGTATATCAAAATGATGCTGGAGCGTGACAAAAAGCGCAGGGCGGAGCAGAAAGCCTGACAAATTCAAAGTGACGTATGACGCTGCGGGCCCGGTTTTCGGGTGCGCGGCGTTTTTGCGGCTTTAAACGGATTGACACGGAAAAAGAATCTGTCCAAGATATAAAGCCGGAAATTTTGCGTCTTTCAGGGGTGCGGGCGGTTCATATTTACATTTTGTTCAACACATTTGCGTGTAAATCGGGTAGAATGAAGAACGGAAAGGAGAGGTTTGCGGTATGTTTGGCTATGTGCGTCCGTTCAAGGGCGAGATGCTCGTGAAAGAATACGACGCATATAAAGGCGTTTACTGTCAGCTTTGCCGGGCGCTCGGAAAATATTACGGTTTTCCGATGCGGCTGACGCTGAGCTACGACTGCACGCTGTATGCGATGCTGGCACTAAATCAGCGCGATGCCGATGTAAAGGCGGAGAAAAAGCGATGCTGCTGCAACCCGATGAAAAAGTGCACGTATGTGTGCCCCGCGAACGAGGATGTGTTTGCCGAAGAGGCGTTCCATAAGGCAGCGGCACTGAGCATCATTATGACGGTGCACAAGTTGCGCGATACCGCCGCGGATGAAGACGGGCTGAAAGCGTTCGGCGCACGCGTTCTGCGCTTATTTGCGCGACGCGCGATGAAAAAGGCGAGCAATGATTATCCGTTTATGGCGGACGCCGTGCAGAAAATGATGGACGACCAGGCCGATGCCGAACACGCGAAGGAAATTTCCATTGACCGATGCAGTGCGCCGACGGCGGAGATGCTGCAGACGATCTGCGCGGAGCTTGGCAGCAATGCGGGCGAAAAGGCCGTTTTGAGCGAGGTGGGGTATTTCCTCGGGCGCTGGATCTACATTATGGATGCAGCGGACGACCTTACGGATGACCTTTTACAGCAGAAATTCAACCCGTTTATTCAAAAGCTGGGACTGGAAAGCTCGCGCGGGTTACATTTATTGCCCGAAGAACGCAAAAGGGCCGACGAAGAGTGCAATGCGGTATTAAACGGCTCGCTTGCACGGCTGCTGCCGGCGGTGAACCTATTGCCGAGCGGCAAATTTACCCGAATTTTGGAGAATATTTTTGAAAAAGGGCTCCCGGAAATGCAAAGGGAGATCCTTTTCCTGCATATAAAGAAGGAGAAACGACATGACTGATCCGTATAAGGTCCTCGGGGTGTCGCCCTCGGCGACGGATGAAGAAATTAAAGACGCATACAGAAAGCTTGCAAAAAAGTACCACCCGGATCAATACGGCGACAGCCCGCTCTCCGAGCTTGCGGGCGAGAAGATGAAAGAGATCAATGAGGCGTACGACACCATTGTTTCGCAGCGCAAAAACCGCGGTGCGAACAATAACGGTTACGGCTACAACAACTATAACACGTACAATGCGGGTTATAACGCCGGGTATGCGGGTGGCAGCAGTGCCTCCGGCTTTAACGATGTACGCCGTTTCATTATGGCGGGGCGCATTGCAGACGCAGAGCAGATCTTAAACGGCGTGCCGGTGGAAAGCCGTAACGCCGAGTGGTATTTCTTAAAAGGTACGGTTTTATACCGTCGCGGCTGGCTGGAGGAAGCGAAGGAGCACTTCACGCGCGCGTGCCAGATGGACCCGGGCAACCCGGAGTATCAGGCGGCGCTGAACCAGGCCATGAACCAGCGCAGCGGCGTTTACGGCGGCTACAATCCGAATATGAACATGAACAATGCGGGTGGGTGCAACGCCTGTGACATCTGCAACGGTCTGATTTGCGCGGACTGCTGTTGCGAGTGCATGGGCGGCGACCTGATCCCCTGCTGCTAAGGGGGCGTTTTCATGCGTTCTAAAGCGGCGAAGGTCGCGCTGTGCGGTGTGGTTTCTGCGCTTTCCGTGGTGCTGATGCTGATGACCGGCATTGTACCCATTGCAACGATTGCACTGCCTGCATTGGCGGGCTGTTTGACGATTGCTATTGTGGCGGAGACAAATGTGCGCTACGGCTTTGCGGTGTATTGCGTTGTGAGCGTGCTGGCAATTTTGCTGACACCGGACAGAGAAGCGATTTTGTTTTACATTTTATTTTTCGGTTACTACCCGACACTGTACGGACTTTTGATGCGCATTAAGCGTAAGCCTTTGCGTGTGCTTGCGAAATTCGGCGTGTTTAATCTGGCTATGGCGCTGGAAACGGCGCTGGCGGTTTGGGTTTTGCAGATCCCGCTTTCCGAAATGGAAGTGCTCGGCAAATGGTCCATCCCGATTTTGGCGGTGATGCTGAATGTGGTGTTTGTACTGTACGATTACTCGATGAACGGACTGATCGTCCTGTACATTCGCAGACTGCACCCGCTTGTACAGAAATATATAAAATAAAACAGCCCATGGCTGCGGTTTTCCGTGTGCCATGGGCTGTTCGCTTTGTACAGCTTATATTGCGGTGAGGTCGTCTTTTGTACAGCCTTTTTCGCTGTACCGGGCTTTTTCGTAGACGATGTGCAGGGCATCGTTTTGGAGCTTCGCGTGGGCTTCCGCTTCGGCGGGGGACATCCAACGCGCGGGCGGCTCTTTTGCGGCATGCAGCAGCGTTTTGCGGTATTTGCGGCGCACCGCAGCGGTCGGGGAGCGGTCAAGAAAGCCGGGACGGTCGCGCTTTTGGGCACGTTCCCGCACGGTGGTGCGTTCGTCCTCGGGCAGATTTTCCACAAGGTCACGCCGATCGACAAACGAGGTTTTAAACCCGCGCGAGATGCGGATGCAGCCGTAAATAACGCCGAAGATGAGGCCGCCCGCGAGCGCGATGAGCACGATGTATTCGAGGATTTTCATAATGAGGACGAGCACGGGGCTCGGCTCTGCGGCGGGAATCATCTCGTCAAGCGGCATATCGCCGCCGGAGGGTGTTTCGGTCTGCTCGGGCGGGGTATATTCGGCGTGGATCGCCTCGCGCGGAGTGTAGCGGTAGCCGATGTCGTTTGTGAGCAACGGCGGCAGCAAAACGGCGGTACAGAACACGGCTGCGGCGGCCAAAAGCGCACAGGTGATGCGCACGATGCGGCGTGCGGGCATGTTCTGCATAGCGGCGTTGACGTCGATGTAATCATCGATACGGCGGATACCGCGCTGCGTGAGGCACAGCACGAAGTAAACGGCCGCGAAAACGAGGGAGACAGGTTGGAAAATCAAATCGGCGCGGTCGGTGAAGACAGAGCACAGGAACGGCACGGCGAACACGGCAAGACCCGCATAGCCGGCGTGGTCAAACAGAGAGTGGCTTTCGCCGTGCAGGCGGCCGTAAAGCCGCATGAAACAGATGAACAGCGCGACGACGGCCATGAGGACGGAATCGAACAGGAAGCCGGTGAGTACCGTGATGCCGATGCTTGCGAGAATATAGAAAAAGATGCGGCGCAGGCATTTTATTGCGAACCAGCTGAGTGCGATGGGAGCGAGAATCAAAAATCCCCGCAGGATATTTTGCAGGATAACGTCTTTTGTCATGCCCTCCGAGACAAAATTTAAAACGAGCGCGTAAAGCGGCACACACAGCATGGTGGCGTGCAGCCAGCCGAGTACGACGTATAAAATGTGGCGGACGGGAATTTGCTTTTTGAAAATTTTCATTTTGTCCCCTCCCGTTAAACTTCCCAGCGGACGATTTCGACGGATTTTGAGGTCTCCGTGAGTTTGTGGCGCTCCGGCATGTTGCGGTCTTCCGGCAGGATCCAGATGGCGTCGCTGCCCTCCGTTAAGGCTTCCAAATCCGGCAGAACGGGCAGCTTTTGCTCCTTGGAGATGAGCACGTAGAGGTCGCTGCCGTGTGCGCCGTCGTGCAGGGTGCGGAGAAGCTGCGGCATGGGGGTGAGGTCGTTGCGGCATTCCAATCTTGCGAGTCGGCGGCGCAGGTAAAGCGCGGTGTTGCGGCCGGTGAGCTCGCCCGTGGAGAGCATTTTGCCGTCTACGGTGTCTATGCCGTTTGAGATGACGGAGACCGAGATGCCGTCTGCGAGCATGCGCTCCGCGAGTTCGGCGGCGATGGAGATGGCGGTCTCGTTTAACGCATCCGTCACGGCGCTGCCGATGCCGGTGCAGTCGAGCAGGACGGTGACCTTTTGGGACAGCGTGGAATCGTGCTGATTGACGAGCAACGTGCCGCCGCGCGCGGAGGCCTTCCAGTTGATGTATTTCATGGGGTCGCTGCGGCGGTAATCGCGGATGCCGGCAAACTCGAACGGGTCGTCGTACACACGCCGACGGCTGACGAGCAGACCCATGATCTTGCTGTACGGAATACGGATGTGGCTTGCGGAAATGTGCGCGGGCAGGACGTAGAACTCCGTTTCCTGTGGGAAATGCGCCACCTGCTTTTCGGTCATCAGAAAATCGTAGGACGTGACCGTGGTGGACGCGATGCGGTAATAACCGCGCTTTTTGCCGCGGACAGGTAGCGTACGCGTGATGCGCTGGCGCACGGACGCCGTGAACACGTCGCGGCGGTAGGTCATATCGCTGACGGTGGAGTTTTCTTCGTCCTGAAACACCACCCAGCGGCTCATGTCAAAGCCGACCTCCAAAACGGGGAGCGGCAGGTATTTGTTGTTCACGATCGTTTCGACGAGATTCGCTTCTTCACCGCAGAAAATGTAATCGCGATCAAAGGATATCTGTACGGTGAGGTTTTCGTCCCACAGGCGGCGGAACAAAAGGCGCTGTGCAAAGTAAAGGACGAGCAAAACGATCGGGAGCAGAAGGAGCGCCCACATTACTTTGACCAGTCCTCAGTCGGCAGGGCGACGGAGGAGAGCACATCGGTCATGGCCTTTTTCTGGGCATCGGTGGAGCCGACGGAGCCGCTGAGCTGCAAACGGTGGGCGAGCACCAGCACGGCGACGGTCTTGATGTCTTCCGGCACGACGTATGCGCCGCCGCGCACCAAGGCGTAAGCGCGCACGGCACGGACGAGCGCAAGGCTGCCGCGCGGGCTGACGCCCATATCGATATTCGGCCAACTGCGCGTGGCCTGCACGAGGTCGATCATGTAATCGAGCAGGACGGGGTGAATGTAAATCTCCTTTGCCTGCTTTTGCAGCGCGAGAATATCCTCACGCGTGCAGACGCTTTGCAGCGTTTCGAGCGGCTCTTCCTTCATAAAGCGCTGCAAGATGGCGCGCTCCTGCTCTTTTGTGGGAGAGGCCATGGAAATGCGCATTAAAAAGCGGTCGAGCTGGGCTTCCGGCAGGGGATAGGTGCCGAGCGTTTCGATGGGGTTCTGCGTGGCGATGACGAAAAACGGCGCCGAAAGCGGACGGGTGACGCCGTCCACGGTGATCTGGCGCTCGCCCATGCACTCGAGCAGGCTCGACTGCGTGCGCGGTGTGGCGCGGTTGATCTCATCGGCGAGGAGCAGGTTGCAGAATGCCGGGCCGGGGCTGAAAACGAAATCGTTTGCTTTCTGGTCGAAGTAGTTGAGGCCCGTGACGTCGCTGGGAAGCAGGTCGGGCGTGAACTGGATGCGGTTAAACTCCAGACTGACGGACTTTGCAAGTGACTTTGCGAGCACGGTTTTGCCCATGCCGGGCACATCTTCGATGAGCACGTGACCCTCGGCAATGAGCGCGGTGAGCAAGAGGTCGATGGTTTCTTCGGAACCTACCATGACCTTGCCGATATTTTCACGAATGGACGAAATGAGCGTTTTACTTTCCATAAAAGACCTCCAAAAGACGAGTGCGTTTATTCTGTTGTGGGAAATCAACATAATTAAACGGTTAATAATCGGAATAAGGATACAACAAAACGAAAGAAAATGCAAGCTTCTTTTGTAAAGGAAGACAAAGAATGGAGAGTGATATCCGTGCTGCACGGATATACCTTTGCATGAAAGGATGCATTTCCTGCAAAAACGGTTTGAAATTCATAGAAAACAGCGAAAATATCCCTTGATTTTTGCAGGAATATCGGCTAAAATAAACATTATGATACTGTGTATACGTGTGCCCTGTCCGTAGGGGCAGGTATGCGGCCGCGTCTGCACGGAGGAAATTTTGCAGGAAGCGGCGACTCGTGCTGTAAAATTTCCTGTCAGGAAACGTAAAGAAAGGAAATCACCCATGAATATCCAGCTTACGAATCGCATTAAGCAAAATGCGAGATCGTTTTCCAAAGGTCAGAGGTTGATCGCGAAGTATATTGAGGAGCACTACGACAAGGTGGCGTTTATGACGGCCTCGAAGCTTGGCGCGACGGTCGGTGTGAGCGAATCGACCGTGGTGCGCTTTGCGACGGAGATCGGATACTCCGGCTATCCGGCGCTTCAGCAGGCGATGCAGGAGATGATCCGCAACCGCATGACGAGCGTGCAACGCCTTGAAATGACCTCGACGAACATTCCGCTTGACCGCCTGCTTGACAGCTCGATGGATCAGGACATCGACATTATCCGCCGCACGAAGGAGTCCATTTCACATGAGGAGTTTTACCGTGCGGCCGATGCACTCGTGAAGGTAAAGAAGGTTTATATCATCGGTGCAGGCAGCTCGCTTGCCATTGCGACGTTCCTCTCGTACTACTTCTCCTTGGTGTTCGATTCCGTACAGCTTATCAGCGCGACGAGCGAAGCGCAGATTTTGCAACAGATGGTGCACATCGGCGAGGGAGACGCGCTTGTCGGCATCAGCTTCCCGCGGTACTCCAAAAAAGCAGTGAAGGCGCTGAAATACGCTTCCGACCGCGGTGCGACGGTTGTGGCCATTACGGACAGCACGCTTTCTCCGCTGACGAAGTATGCGGAGCATGTGCTGCTTGCAAAGAGCGACATGGTATCATTTGTCGATTCGCTTGTGGGCCCGATGGCGCTTATCAACGCGCTTATTGTGACGGTGGCCATTAAAAAGAAAGACGAAGTGGCGAATACACTCTTAAACCTGGAGACCATTTGGGACGAGTACGGCGTGTACGAGAAGGTCGAAGACAAGACCGACGAGGAACGTAATGTTTGATGCAGTCGTAGTCGGCGGCGGCGCTGCGGGCATGATGGCGGCGATCACGGCGGCGGAACGCGGCAAGCACGTCTTATTATTAGAAAAGAACGCACAGCTTGGGCGGAAGATCCGTATTACAGGCAAGGGCCGCTGCAACGTAACGAACAACTGCGAGCCGCGCACGGTGATTGAATCCACGCCCGGCAACGGCCGGTTTTTGTACGGGGCGGTGAATCATTTCACCCCGCAGGACACGATGGACTTTTTTGAGGGGCTTGGCGTGCCGCTGAAAACGGAGCGCGGCAACCGCGTGTTCCCGGTCTCGGACAATGCACACGACATTGCGGACGCGCTTTGGAAGAAGCTGAAAAAGTGCCGCGTGGAAATTCGGCAGGGCAATGTGAAAGAGGTGCTGACCGAAAACGGCAGCGTCATCGGCGTGCGCACGGAAAACGATGTGTTTGAGGCCCCCAGTGTGCTTTTGGCGTGCGGCGGCGCTTCGTACCCCGGCACGGGCTCGAACGGCGACGGCGCGCGGCTGGCGGAAAAGCTGGGGCACACCATTATTCCTATGCGTCCGTCTTTGGTGGCGCTGACCTCTGATGACGAGGATTGCCCGGCGATGCAGGGGCTTTCTCTGCGCAACTGCGGTGTGACCGTGACGGACAATGAAAAGAAAAAGAAGCCGGTCTACACGGACTTCGGTGAGCTGCTGTTCACGCACTTTGGGCTTTCCGGCCCGACGATTTTGAGTGCGAGCGCGCACATGCGCCATATGGCGCCCGGCAGATACACAGTGACGCTCGACTTAAAGCCGGCGCTCACTCCGGAACAGCTTGACCAGCGCCTTTTACGCGATTTAGAGAAAAACAAGAACCGCAATTTCAGCAATTCGCTCGATGAATTATTGCCGCAAAAGATGATCCCGGTTGTCGTGCGGCGGTCGGGCATTCCGCCGGAAGAGAAGTGCAACACCATCACGCGCGAGCAGCGTGCGGTGCTTTTGGATGTCTTAAAGCACTTTACGGTGGAGATTTCCGGCTTTGCACCGCTTTCCGGCGCGATTGTGACGGCGGGCGGCGTTTCCGTAAAGGAAGTCGACCCGAAGACGATGCAGTCCAAATTAATTCCGGGCTTGTACTTTGCGGGGGAAATTCTGGACGTGGACGCGTACACGGGCGGCTTTAACCTGCAGATCGCCTTTGCAACGGGACACGCGGCGGGCGAAAATCTGTAAACTATCATTATATATAAGGAAGTTATATTATGTATGCAATAGCGATTGACGGACCTGCCGGCGCAGGTAAAAGCAGCGTGGCGAAAGCGGCTGCAAAGGCGCTCGGCTTTGTTTATGTGGACACGGGCGCGCTGTACCGCACGGTGGGGCTTTACCTGCTGCGCAGTGAGGTTGACCCTGCAGACGCAGAAGCGGTGGAGCCGAAGCTCCGGGACATTCAGGTCGATCTGAAATACGAAGACGGCGTGCAGCACGTCATTTTAAACGGCGAGGATGTATCCGGCCTTATCCGCACGCCGGAGGTCTCTATGGCGGCCTCTGCGTGTGCTTCCGTACCGGCGGTGCGTAAGTTTCTGTTCTCCGCGCAGGTGGATATGGCGAAAAAGTACAACGTCATCATGGACGGCCGAGACATCGGCACGACGATTTTGCCGAACGCACAGGTGAAAATTTTTCTGACGGCTTCGCCCGAGGTACGCGCCGAGCGCCGCTACAAGGAGCTCAAGGAAAAAGGCGTGGACGTGAGCTATGAAGAAACGCTTGCGAACGTTATTCGCCGCGACAAGCAGGACGAAAAGCAATCTAAGGCAGCGGAGGACAGCATTTTGCTTGACAACAGCGAGCTGGATTTTGACGGCACGGTGAACCGCCTGCTGGAGATCGTGGAAGAAAGGACGGGCGTGAAGCATGGCTGAAAACAGGAAGCCGAAGGAACACCTTTCCTGGTGGTATTTCCTTGCAAAGTACGTGATGCTGTTTTTCTTTAAAATTCTGCACCCGTACCGTATTATAGGCAGAGAGAACATGCCGCTTACCGGCAAGCTGCTCGTTTGCTCTAACCACGTGACGATGGGCGACCCGATTTACCTTGGCTGCGCAATACCGAAACGACAATTACACTATATGGCGAAGACCGAGCTTTTTGAAAACAAGCTCATCGGCGGATTTTTGAAGAGTCTCGGCGCGTTCCCAATCTCCCGCGGCACGGGCGGGGCACAGGGCATTCAGACGGCGATTGACCTTTTGGAGGAAGAAAAGGTCGTGTGCATGTTCCCGGAGGGTACGCGCTCGAAGACCGGCGAGCTTTTGAACCCGAAAATGGGTATGGTAATGCTGGCGTACAAGACGCACTGTACGATTTTGCCTGTGGCGATTGTGGGCGAGGGCGGCAAGCCCCCGAAGGTGTTTAAGAAAATGGTCATCAATATCGGCAAACCAATCCGGTTTGAGGACATGGGCCTGACCGAAGATTCCGGTATGATTTACCGCCGTGTTTCGCGCAATATTTTTGCCGAGGTGCAGAAGCTGCGCGAGGAAGGTCTCGATATTATGGAGAACAGGTGGAAGAAAGTATGATCCGCGTGGCGAAAACAGCGGGATTCTGCTTTGGTGTGAACCGCGCGGTGGAGACCGTTTACAAATTGCTTGACGAGGACAAAACCGTCTGCACGCTCGGGCCGATCATCCATAACCCGCAGCTTGTGGAGGAGCTCGGCCGCAAAGGCGTGCGCATTATAGATGCGCCCGAGGACGCGAAAGCGGGGGAGACGGTTGTCATCCGCTCTCACGGTGTACCGCCGGAGGTCATCGAAAAACTGAAAGTGCTCGGTGTCGATTACAAGGACGCGACGTGCCCGTATGTGCAGAAGATTCACCGCCTTGTTTCCGACGGAGAGCGCGAGGGCAGGCGCGTGATGCTGGCCGGCGATGCCAAACACCCGGAGGTGGAGGGCATACTCGGTTGCTGCAAAACGCCGTACCGTACCTTCAAAACGCGCGAAGAACTCGAAAATTTATTCAAAAATGAGCCTGAACTTGCCGAAATGCCCCTTCTTTTCTGTGAACAGACCACTTTTAACGTAGAAGAATGGGAAAAATGTTTGGATTTCGTAAAAAAGGTATGTACAAACGCTTCAGTTTTTGATACAATATGTAAGGCTACAACAAATCGCCAGCGCGAAGCACGTGAGCTTTCGCGTGAAAGCGACCTGATGCTCGTTATCGGCGGGCGTCACAGCTCAAACACCGCGAAGCTCAAGGAGGTCTGTGAACCGTATGCGCAGACGTATCTCATTGAGACGGCGGCGGAGCTTGCAGCCCTGCCTGTAAAGGGCAAAATGAATATCGGCATAACTGCCGGTGCTTCAACACCGGCAAGCATAATAAAGGAGGTACTTGTTACCATGACAGACAAAATTGAAACAAATGAGCTTAATTTTGAGGAGATGCTTGAGGAATCACTCAAGAGCTTAAATACAGACGAAAAGGTGCACGGTGTAGTTGTAAGCATTTCTCCCACCGAAGTGTATGTTGACGTCGGTAGAAAGCAGGCCGGCTACATCCCGGCTAACGAGCTTAGCAACGATCCGAACGCGAAGCCGGAAGATCTTGTAAAGATCGGCGACGAGATGGATCTGCTCATCATGAAGACGAACGATCAGGAAGGCACCATCATGCTCTCCAAGAAGCGCATCGATGCCATCAAGGGCTGGGAAGACATTGCAGCGGCTATGGACGCTGAAGAAATCCTCACCGGCAAGGTTACAGAAGTTGTTAAGGGCGGCGTGATTGTTCTGTATAACGGCATCCGCGTCTTCATCCCGGCTTCTCAGGCTGTAGCAAATCGCGGTGACGATCTTGAGGCTCTGAAGGGTCAGGACGTTCAGTTCCGCATCATCGAAGTCAACCGCCAGCGCCGCCGTGCGGTCGGTTCCATCCGTTCCGTGCTCCGCGAGCAGAGAAAGGCAGCACAGGCTAAGTTCTGGGAGTCTGTTGAAGAAGGTCAGGAGTTTACGGGTACCGTTAAGTCCCTCACGAACTTCGGCGCATTCGTTGACCTTGGCGGCGTGGACGGCATGATCCACATTTCCGAGCTCTCTTGGAACCGCATCAAGCACCCGAGCGAAGTTGTCTCTGTCGGCGACACCGTTCAGGTTTATGTCAAGAGCCTTGACCGTGAGAACGGCAAGATCTCCCTTGGCTACAAGAAGAAGGAAGACAATCCGTGGGAGATTCTCAAGAACGAGTATCCGGTTGGCACGGTTTGCGACGCTACCGTTGTCGGCATGACCACGTTCGGCGCATTTGCTAAGATTCTCCCGGGCATCGACGGTCTCATCCACATCTCTCAGATCGCGGACAGAAGAATCGAGAAGCCGCAGGACGTTCTGAAGGTTGGCGACGTTGTTAAGGTGAAGATTACCGACATCGATTTCGACAAGAAGAGAGTTTCCCTCTCCATCCGTGCTCTGCTCGAAGACCAGGGCGAGGACGCTTCTGAGGAATAATTTAAATCGTCAGGTGTAGATTTGCAGGGTGGTTCTTGCCACCCTGCTTTACATGACGGACATTTTAAAAGTAAACGGATAAAACGGCGGTTTTATCCATTGGAGGAAACAATTAGATGAAGCGCGTGAAAAAACCTGTGTTTTTTATCATCGCGGCTCTGATCCTTGCGCTTACATACACATCGGTCTTCGGCGTTTACACGCAGAACGGTGACACGAAGAACACATGGATCAAGGGCGCCGGCGATATAAGATGGGGTATTGATATCCGCGGCGGCGTGGAAGCGACCTTCAGCCCGGCTGAAGGCGTGGAGGCGACCGCAGAGCAGCTTGAAGCGGCAAAGGCAATCATTGAGCTGCGTATGGTCTCGAAGAGCATTACGGACTACGAGATTTACACCGACGAAGCCAACGACAAGATCATTGTTCGTTTCCCGTGGAAGAGCGGCGAATCGGACTTTGACCCGGAGAAGGCGATTGAAGAAATTTCCGCAACGGCGCTGCTGACATTCCGCGAGGGCAAGTCATACGAGACCCAGACCGTGGACGGCGAGGGCAACCCGGTTTACCAGACACCGACGGGCACTACGGCCGATACAATTATTCTGGAAGGCAGCGACGTGACCGAGGCAAAGCCGGTCATGCAGGAGAACTCCACCTCCGGCAGCTACGACTATGCGATCTCCCTGACGCTTTCCGATGAAGGCGCACAGAAGTTTGCAGAGGCGACCGAGCGCCTGAAGGGCAAGACGATCTCCATTTGGATGGACGACATCATGATCTCCGCCCCGACCGTTAACGCGGTCATCACGGACGGCAAGGCTTCCATCACCGGCAACTTTACGGCGGCTACGGCTTCTGAGCTTGCTGCGAAGATCCAGGGCGGCGCACTGCCGTTTGCTTTGCAGACCTCGAACTTCAGCACCGTGAACCCGACGCTTGGCATGAAGTCTCTGGACGCTATGGTCATGGCCGGCGTGATCGCCTTTGCGCTCATCGCTGTATTCATGATCGTGATGTTCAAGATTCCTGGCGTTGCGGCGGTACTGTCCCTTGTGGGCCAGCTGGCCATTACCTTTGCGGCGATCTCCGGCTACTTCCCGTTTGTGAACAGCTTTACGATGACCCTGCCGGGTCTTGCGGGCATTATCCTTTCCATCGGCGTGGGCGTGGATGCGAACATCATCACCGCGAGCCGCATCAAGGAAGAGCTCGGCACCGGCAAAACGCTGGACGGCGCTATTCAGAAGGGCTGCTCCAACAGCTTGTGGTCCATCGTGGACGGCAACATTACGATTTTGATCGTTGCCATCATGCTCATCGGCGTGTTCGGCCCGTCCAACATTCTCTCTAAGATCTTCGGCGAATCCACGACCGGCGCGATCTACTCCTTCGGCTATACGCTGCTCGTCGGTGTGATCGGCAACTTCATCATGGGCGTGTTCTGCTCTCGCCTGATGATCAAATCGCTTTCCGGCTTCAAGCCGCTCCGTAAGAAATGGCTGTTTGGAGGTGCGGATAAGTAATGAAAAAGTTCAATTTTGATTTCTATAAGAATAGAAAAATTCTGTTCGGCATCTCGATCGGCCTGATCGTCATCGGCTTGATCTTCAACTTCATTCGCGGCACGAAGATGGACATTCAGTTCGTCGGCGGTGCAATGATCAAGTATTCCGTAGACGGCGAAGTCGATACGGATGAGATCGCGTCCCTCGTAAAAGAGGAGACTGGCCGCGACGTTTCCGTTGCGCTGAGCAAGACGTTCGGCACCGACGCGAACCAGGTTACGTTGTCCTTTGCAGGCAACGAGGCTGTGACGCTCGATGAGCAGCAGGCAATCGCGACGAAGCTTTCCGATGCGTATGCAGACCGCACGTTCAACGTGGTGGAATCGAGCTCTGTTGACCCGACCATGGGCGCGAAGTTCTTCCAGAAGTGCCTTGTTTGCCTGCTCATCACGTTTGTGATTTTGCTTGTGTACATTGCACTGCGCTTTAAGAAGATCGGCGGTCTTTCCGCCGGCGTTACGGCGCTCATCGCACTTGTGCATGACGTGCTGCTTGTGTACTTCTCGTTTGTGATTTTCGGTTTCTCCATCAACGATATTTTCATCGCGGTCATTTTGACGATCCTCGGCTACTCGCTGAACGATACCATCGTTATTTACGACCGTATCCGTGAGAACCGCAAGCTCTCTCCGACGAAGAGCCCGGACGCGCTGCCGGGTATCGTCAACAAGAGCCTGAACCAGACGATGACACGTTCTATTCTGACGTCTCTCACCACCTTCATGGCGCTGCTCGTAATCTACATTGTCGCGACGGTTTACGGCATCAGCTCTGTTCAGAGCTTTGCACTGCCGATGATGGTCGGTACGATCGTCGGTTGCTATTCCTCTCTGTGCATTGCGGCTCCGCTTTACACCATGTGGGCTGTGCATAAGGGCGAGAAGAGCAAAAAGTAATTTGCCAAAGCGAATTGCTTCGAGTAATTTTTAATAGTTGCTAAATGAAATTCCCGGAAAGCTGCGTGCTCTCCGGGAATTTTTGCATATAGCATATTTTGGGTGCAGGGGATAAGCGAGTAAGCGATAAAAATCCGCAAAAGAAAAACCGGGTGAGCTGCCGTGCGGTGCTTACCCGGTTTTGGTTTAGAGTTGCTGAGATTCTCCGGTGAGGAGCCAGAAGACGTCTACGTCTAAAATTTCGGCGAAGGCTAAAAGCTCAATATCGGTGACGGTGCGGAGCTGACCCTCTAACTTTGAGAGGGCAGAGGCGTTGATATCCACGCCGCGCACCTGCAGCTGCGCGAGCAGCTCTTTTTGCTTCATGCCACGGTTGCGGCGAATGCTCTCAATACGTGCGCCGACTAAGTTTTTGTCTCCAAGTGGTTTTTTACGGATGCGCATTTGCTCGCCGCCTTTCTATGTTCTATACACATTATAAGCGTAAATGCACAAAAAATCAATTCTTTTTACGAAAAATTATGAAAATCAACTGCAAACAATTCGTGAACGATGCGAGGATTACGTGTTTTCTTTGTCGTTTGCTTCCGGTTTTGCATCTTCCGCTTCGCCGGAGCGTGTGCGGCGGTAGGCGAGCGGCGTCATGCCGTACTTTTTCTTGAAGACGGAATAGAAGTAGTTCGTGTTCACAATGCCGATGGCCTCACTGATCTGGTTGATGGGAAGCTTGGTCTCAAGCAAAAGCTGCTCGGCCTTTTTCATGCGGGTGTTGCTGAGGTAATCGCTGAACGAATAGCCGGTCTGCGTGGCGAAGATCTTGCCGAAGTAGGCGGTGGAAAGCCCGGCCATGCCGGCGAGCATTTTCAGGGAAAGATCCGGGTTTGCATAGTTTTTATCGATGTATTCCTTTGCGGCATCGGCGGCAAGCTCGTTGCCGTATTTGCGGTTGATGCTTTGATGATGTGCCAAAATGGTGATGAACTCCATGCAGCGCTTGCGCAGCATATAGACGTTCGGTAGCTGACGGTCAATTTTATTCAGTTTATCCATCAAGATGGGATAAGCGGTGTCGTCATCCGTGAAAGTGGTGGAGAAATCGTCGAGCAGCGACATCATGACGTGATTGAAATACGCAACGGCTGTATTGAAGCTGACGTTTGACATGTAGGAAAGCGCGAGATCGAACTCATGCGAGCAGGCATCGAGGTCATTTGCGCGGATGTGCTCGGCAAGCTTCATATGGAGCTTGTTGTGGTATGAGTTGAGATTGATATTCTGGCCGGTCTCATAGGCGAAGAAAATTTTGCCCTGATTACGGATGGCGGAATATTCCAGCGCGATGTTCGTCGCCTCATAGCAGAGGTTGATATTGACGGCTGTCTCCACGATGGTGCCGATGCAGATGGTGGTGTTCATGGCAAACTCGCGCTGCATGACCTCGCACACGCGCTCAAGCTCCGGCACAAGCTTTTCCGGGTAGGCGTTCTTTTGCAGGGGGAGCAACAACACGAGAAAGTTGTGCGAATTGCGGTACGGTACGACACTGCCGAACTGCCCCAAAACTTCGGTGGCGAGGTTTTCGAGAGCGTAGCTGTAAATGAAATAGTTTGGGTCATCCGGGCCGAAGCGCAACTCTTTGGAGGCTGCACTGATAATGACGATGGTGTAATACGGCGCGGTGAGGTCGATGCCGTAGCTTTGGTATACTTCGATGTAATTCGGAATCTGACCATACTCGCCGTGCATAAGTCGCTGAATATTGCGCTTTTTGGAATCGGAATAGGAGGAGATGAGGCCTTGCTCCAGCTTATCGGCTTTCATGTACATATCGGAAAAGGCCTTGCTGAGCTGGTCGAGCTCATCGCCGGCATGGTCGTTCGACGGCTTTTTGACATAGTTGTTGTAGAGCAATTCGATTGGTGCGGAGAGCCTTGCGCTGGTGCGGAACGAGATGAACATGCCGACGCAGAGCACAAGGATGCCGGCGAGTAACGTGATGATGGCGAGCTGGGGGAGACCGCTGTAAATATTCGAGTACGGCACAATATTGAAGATCGTAAAGCCGGAGGAAGACGCCTTGGCGTAGGTGACGAGCGCTTCGGTATGGTCAGCGCAGGTGTAAGAGAAGGAGCCGGAATTGTCGGTCAGCTCCGGGAAATCCTCCACGGAGACAATAGTATTGTCGGATTTTGCATGCGTGAAGGTTTTTGAATCACCTTCAGCGATATTGGTGGAGAAAACCTCGCCGTAACGGTTCAAAAGCAGGACCTGTTGAAAGCCGTTCGAGGTGCGCAGGTTCGATATGGAATCATTGAAATAATCTTCGTCCACGTCTACGATGATGAGGTCGGGCGAGCCGCCTTTGCGTAGCTGCGCACGGAAGACGAAGGAATAGACATAACGGGTCTTGAGCTGCTGTGTGGCGTAGTTTGCACCGATCATGCGCAGAAGGCAGGTATCGGCGCCGGGATTATCGGGCAATCTCCTATAATAGTATGCAATATCGTCATCCGTGAGAAAATCTGCCGTAGAGCTGGAGACGAAACGGTTGGAGGCAGAGTTATAAAGGCTAACATAGCGCGTATAACTCTGCGCCGTTTGGATCTCGCGTAACTTGATGCCGGCATCGGCTTCGATGAGTCGGTTGAAGGTATTGGAGGAGAGGCAACGGTTCGTATTGCTGTTCTGCAAAATTTGATTATTAACGGAGCGCATTTGGCTGTAGAGCATGTCCGTCATCTGACAGACCTGCTCCAACTGATGCACAGAATAGGTGCGCGCAGAGCTGACCTGCAAATTTGCGTAGATGGTGAAAATTAAAAGCGTGACGAGTATAACGGCTATGGCCACCACGCAGAAAATGCTGAAAAGGTACCGGCTGAACAGCCGGGTTTTTACTTTTTTAAACAAAATACAACACTCCAAATACAAAAAGAGAACGAAAAACACGATTTAGATTTCGTATAACTCTATGATAACGGATTTTGGCACTAAACGCAAGCGAAAAATCAGATTATTGATTCAAATCGTAAAAAACCGTAGTTTCATATCACGAAAAGCCGAAAAAAGTGATTCGATTCTCAAAAAATGGAGAAAAGCGAAATTTGTGAAGTGCCTTAAAACTGCCAAAATGCAAAGTTGTTTTGAAATTTTGGAGTTTATCGCAAAAAGAATACTTTACAAATCGTTCACAGGGTGTTAAAGTTTATTCATCGAAAACAAACAAGCGGTTTGCAGAAACGGTATCTCTGCACGGGGCAGAGGTTCCGGGAAGACCCATGAGGGAGGGCGCCCGGTGCGCTGTGATTGCAAAACGACACGCTTTGGCAAGCACCAAGTTTTGTCGGCGCTTTGTTTTCAGCAGGAATAGCGATATTCCGGGTTCGCATTTGCAGAGTCAATATATAAATATAAAGCAAATATGCTTTACTTTATATGTGCGGCTGTGCAGAGGTGAACAAAACTCTTCCTTATATTATATAGAAGAGACACATTATTCGGAGAGGATGATCGCAAACATGAGTAAGGCGTCAGCTTTGGTTGATGTCAGCAAGAAGAGAGTGAATCCTTTTAAAGAGCTGTGGACAAACAAGTTTTTGTACCTGCTTGCGCTGCCCGCGGTCGTTTACACTTTCATCTTTTCTTATTTGACACTGCCGTACATCGTAATTGCATTTGAGAAGTTCAACTACAAGTCGGGTGTTTTTAGCCCGTTTGTCGGTCTGAAAAACTTCGAATACTTCTTCAAGTCCAGTTGGGCGTGGACCGTTACGCGCAACACGCTCGTCATCAACATTCTGTTCCTCATCGTCGGTACGGTTTGCTCCGTTGTTTTGGCAATCGTCCTCAATGAGGTCAAGGCGAAGAAGTTCCTTAAGGTTTCTCAGTCCATGATGCTTTTCCCGTACTTTATTTCCTGGGTTATCGTCAGCTACATGCTGCAGGGTATCCTTGGTACAGAGACGGGCCTGCTCAACAATCTGATGGGTACGCGCATCAATTATTATTCTACCCCCGGCTACTGGTACCCGATTCTTCTGATCCTCAACATTTGGAAGAACACGGGCTACAACACGATCGTTTACCTCGCAGCGATCACCGGCATTGACGAAGGCCTTTACGAAGCAGCTTATATCGACGGCGCTACGCGCTTTAAGCGTATCATTTACATCACGATCCCGCTGCTTGCACCGACCATCTGCATCATGACCCTGATGTCTGTCGGCCGCATCTTCTACGGCGACTTCGGTATGCTGTATGCGATCATCCGCGACAACAGCTCGTTGATGCCGATTGCAGAAGTTATTGATACATACGTTTACCGTACATTTAAGAACACAGGTGATCCGAGCCTTTCCATGGCTATCGGTCTCTATCAGTCCATCGTCGGCTTCATTCTGGTCTTCACAGCAAACTGGATCGTCAGAAGAAAGTTCCCGGATGGCGCACTGTTCTGATACAGGGAAAGGAGACAAGCTCATGAACAGCACGGTTGCGGCGGCGACAAAGCCGTCTAACACCAACAACAAAATCAAGCACAGCACGGGGGAGAACGTCGGTACATTCGTCATTTATCTCGTCGTTGCTCTGTTCGCACTGATATGCGTCCTGCCGTTTGTTCTCGTTATCATTGTTTCTTTCAGCAGTGAGAAATCGATTACGATCAACGGTTACTCTTTCTGGCCGAGCGAATGGTCGGCTGCAGCCTATAAAATGCTCTTCCTGCCGTCCTCATCCGTTCCGCAGTCCTATCTTGTAACGACGATTGCAACGGTTGTCGGTACCGTCGTTGCGTCGTTCATCACATTCGGCGCAGGCTACACCCTTGCAAACCGTTCCTGCCGTTACAGAGACGGTCTGTCCCTTTACTTCTACATCACCATGGTTTTCTCTGCGGGTCTTGTTCCGTGGTACATGATGTGTAAAGCATTGAACTGCTACGATAACATCTGGGCACTCATCGTACCGAGCCTGTTGTTCAATCCCTTTAATATGTTCCTTGTGCGCAACTTTGTGCGCGGTATCCCGGCCGAGCTGAACGAATCCGCAAAGATTGACGGCGCGGGCGAAGTGAAGATTGCATTCGGCATTTACTTCCCGCTTTGCATGCCGGTTCTGGCTACGATTGCTCTGTTCTATGCCATCGGTTACTGGAACAACTACTTCAACGCAGTTATGCTCGTGAATGATGAGAAGTACTACTCTTTGCAGATGCTCCTCTTCAAGATTCAGTCTCAGATCACTGCACTGAGCAAGCTCTCTGCCGGCGCTGCGGTCAACGTAAACCCGCCGAAGGAAAGCTTTAAGATGGCGACCTCCGTTATCACCATGGGCCCGATCATCATTCTGTATCCGTTCTTGCAAAAGTACTTTGTTAAGGGCATGGTCGTCGGCGCTGTTAAGGGTTAATCGCCCGCAAACATTTTAATTCGGTGTTTACCGTGGAAGACGGTTACACATATATCAATTTTCAAGGAGTTGAAGTAAGAAATGAAGACAACGAAGAAACTGCTGGCAATGGCTCTGGCAGCTGCAATGGTCGTTACGGCTTTTGCAGGTTGCTCCGGCAACAACGACACTTCCAGTGCTGACAGCACATCTTCTGCTTCCTCTGAGGCTTCTACTTCGTCCGATGCTTCCACATCTGACGAATCTTCGGCAACAGAGGACGACGGCACCATTCACCCGATGCGTATTGTACAGCCGGGCACACTTTGCCCGGACTATGAGACTGGTATGGCTGCTGTCAACGAGAAACTGAAGGAAGACGGCGTAAACATTGAGGTTTCCGTCACAAGAATCCCGTGGGATGCTTATGCTGAGAAGCTGAACCTCATGCTGACGACCGGTGAAGAGTTCGAGCTGCTGCATGTTATGCAGGACGTTAAGAACCTTTCCGCTATCGCAGGTATGGGTGCTATCTCCTCCATCCACGATTCCATCCAGAACTACCCGGACCTCTACAACAAGTTCTCTGAGACCGAGTGGCTGGGCACCCTCTACAAGGGCGAAGAGTACGCAGTACCGTGCTACTGGAGATCCTTCGACAACACGATGTCCTACATGGACTACCGTTCCGACATCGCTGAGAAGGTCGGCTACGACGAGTTCCCGGACACGACGGAAGGCATCATCGACCTCATGAAGAAGTCTCAGGACGAGATCCTCAACGAGACCGGTATGAAGGCTTATTCTTGGTTCCATCAGGTTCAGGATACGGCGCACTGGCTCCACAGAAGCTATGATACCTATCCGTTCTATGTTGAGAACTCCCTCGGCATCTGCCTCATCCGTCAGGACGGCACGGTTGATTCCTTCTATGAGTCCGAAGAATTCAAGAAGGACGCAAACACCTACTACGAGATGTATCAGGCCGGTCTCATCGACCCGGATATCTTGAACCGCGACCATCAGAAGCAGTACGACGATGCTAATTACGGCGCAATGCTTCCGTCCCAGACATTCGACCCGTACACGGGTGTTACGATGCAGAAGAACGGTGTTGAAGGCGCAGAAGTCAAGTGGGTTGAAGCTTTTGGCGACGACATTCCGGACATGATCTACACCTATGTGCAGAACCTGAATGCGATTTCTTCCACTTCTGAGGATCCGGAATCCGGCCTCAAGTTCCTCAACTGGCTGTATGCTTCCGAAGAGAACCATGACCTCTTCCACTATGGCATTGAGGGCACGCACTATACCAAGACCGGCGACCACAGAATTGAGCAGGTCAAGGGCGACGACGGCAACCCTCTGTACAGCATGGATACCTGGATGACCGGCTACCTGCCGTACATGGCTTATGCTACCGATACGCCGGACGAGCAGGTCGATTACATGACCTACAAGTCTGACAACTACGTCATTTCCCCGGCTGCAGGTTTCATCTTTGATTCCTCTAACGTTACCAGTGAGCTGACGAACCTCCAGACCGAGATCATCTCCTCCATCTATCCGATTAAGGTCGGTATGGTTTCCTATGAGGACAACATCGATGCTGCTATCGAGAAGCTGAAGGCTGCTGGCCTCGACAAGTACCTCGAAGAGTACAGAACCCAGTTCCAGGCTTATCTGGATGCTAACCCGGACGTACTCGAGATCGCAAAGGGCACCACGGAAGGCTAATTGCTCTTCTGAAACCTGAATAATGATCTGAATGCAGGGCGCAGGACACAAAAGGTCCTGCGCCCTTGCTTCATTATTCTTACTTTTAAACTTGAAATTGATTTAAGATGTCTGTTACACCGAATATATCGGTGCAGAAAATATGAGCTCAGAAACATTGACTTCACCCGTAAGCCGTCTAAGAACCTGCCGCTCAAGGGCAATGTGTTTGACTTCGCACCCGGCAGGGTCGATTTTGAAGTGCCGGAGGACTGTGGCCTGTACATCGGCGGCGGTGCGGACGTGAAGCTGGAGAACATCAACACACGTGCGTGGAAGATCATCCGCGCGTAAAAGGAGGCTACCATGAAAAACATTATTTTGCTGCCGCTCGACGAGCGCCCCTGCAACTTTGATTTCCCGTCCAAAATTTTCAACGGCGAAAAGTATACGATCATTCGCCCGGAACATCTCGGCCAGAAGAAGACCCCGGCGTCTTATGAATTCATCCGCGATTTCCTGATCGCAAATATCGAAAAGGTAGACGCGGCGGTCATTTCCATCGATACGCTGCTGTATGGCGGCCTGATTCCCTCGCGCTTGCACCATCTTTCCGAGGAGACGGTTTTGGAACGTCTGATGCTTTTAAAAGAACTGCGCGAAAAGAACCCGCAGGTAAAGCTGTACGCGTTCCAGTGCATCATGCGCTGCCCGAAATATTCCTCCGACGATGAGGAGCCGGATTACTATGAGCTTTACGGCAAAGAGATTCACCATATCGGCCGTCTGACGCACCTTGAAAAGCTCGGCATGGGTGACGCGAACGAGCTTTCTGAGTTGAAAGCCAAGGTAGACCCCGCGGCGCTTAAAGATTATCTTGACCGCCGTACATTTAACGGCAACTTCAATATCCGCACGCTCGACCTTGTGGAGGACGGCACGATTGATTTTCTCATCATCCCGCAGGACGATTCCGCAAAGTACGGCTACACCGCAATGGACCAGAAGACCGTGCGCGCGAAGATCGATGAGAAGGTGCTCAATGACCGTGTGATTTTGTACCCGGGCGCCGATGAGCTCGGCATGGTGCTTGTCTCCCGCGCCATCAACGCGCTTGAGAATAACACCCCACGCGTATACCTCAAGTATGCGTCCACGCTGGCGCCGCAGCTGATCCCGAACTACGAGGACAGAAGTCTCAATGAGACCGTAAAGTACCACGTCATGGCGGCGGGCTGCATCGCTGTGCCGTCGCTCGCCGACGCCGACGTTGTGATGGGCATCACCGCTCCGGCAAACGAGATGGAAGAAGCCGCAAATCAGCCGGCGAACAACATCAACTATGATGTGGAGCGCAATATGGCAGAGTTTCTGTACTTTGTGAACGATTGCTTGAAGCGCGGCATTCCGACGGCGATCCTCGACAATGCCTACACGAACGGCGGCGAATTGCAGCTTCTGCGCGTGCTCAATAAGCAAGGTATTTTGATGAAGCTTGCAGGTTATGCAGGCTGGAACACCTCTGCAAACTCCATGGGCACGGTGCTCGCGATGATTGTGAACAATATGTACCAGAATAATACCGAAGCGAAGCAGAACTTCCTTGTGGAGCGTTTTATCGAGGATTTCGGCTACGGTGCGGTCGTGCGCAGCTACGTGACGGAGCACATTCTGCCGCAGTGGGGCATGACGTACTTCTGGTGCGAAGAGCAGCGCGGCAAGGCGGCCAACGCCGTTTTGGAGGAGCTGCGCAAGTTCGTAAAGACGGAAATGACGTCCGTTGCGGACAAAGTAACCGTGGAAGATATTTTCCTGCCGTGGAGCCGTATGTTTGAAATTGGGCTCAAGGCAACGTACAAAGCGTACTAAGATAGAGATACAGGATGTTTTCAAAAACGAAAGGATGCGTTTTTATGACAAATCAGGAAATTTTAAACCAGATCCACCGCGGCGTAATTGTCTCTTGCCAGGCGCTGCCGGATGAGCCGCTTTATGGCTACCACTTTATGGGCCACCTTGCATTTGCCGCAAAAGAGGGCGGTGCTGTGGGTATTCGTGCCAATACCTGCGAGGATATTGTGGACATCAAAAAGGAAGTTGACCTGCCGGTCATCGGCATCATCAAGAGCGTATATGACGACAGTGATGTATATATCACGCCGACGATGAAGGAGATCGATGCACTGGCGGCGACCGGCGTGGAGATTATCGCGCTGGACGCAACAGACCGTCCGCGCCCGAACGGCCTTGATCTTGACACGCTGTTCAAGGAAGCGCGCGCAAAGTACCCGAATCAGCTCTTCATGGCGGACTGCTCTTGCTATGAAGACTGCAAGCACGCGGCGGAGATCGGCTTTGACCTTGTCGGCACAACGCTGTGCGGCTACACGGCAAAGACGAAGGGCACGGCTATCCCGAACTACGATCTGCTTTCCCGCATCACGACGGAGCTGAACGTGCCGGTCATCGCGGAGGGCGGTGTTTGGGAGCGCGGCCAGCTGCAGAAGGTGTTCTCTTACCCGGTGCACGCAGCGGTTATCGGCACGGCCATCACACGCCCGCGTGACATCACCCGCAGATTTGTTGAGGCCATTTCATGAGTACGCTTTTAGGCATTGATATCGGCGGCACGGCTGTGAAGATCGGCGTTGTGGACGGAAACGGCAAAGTTCTGCTTTCCGAAACGCGCAGCGTCAGCTTTGACGGCTACAAAACGTCGATCATGACGACGGTTGCGAACCTTGCGGGGGAAGTTCTCGAAAAGAGCCCTGTGAAAATCGAGGGTATCGGCGTTTCGGCAACGGGGCAGATTGATGTGAACTCCGGCACGGTTATTGGCGTGGGTGCACAGCTCGGCGACTGGCTCGGCAGCCCGGTGAAGAAAATTCTGGAAGACCGGTTTCATCTGCCTGTAACCGTCATCAACGACGCGAACGCAGCGGCGCTCGGCGAGCAGACGTTTGGTCGCGCAAAGGGCAAGGAGAACGTGCTTGTCGTTACGGTCGGCACCGGCATTGGCGGCGGTATCATCGAAAACGGTCGCCTCATTCAGGGCAGACGCGGCATCGGTGGCGAAATCGGGCATTATATCATCAATTTTGACGGTGTGGAGTGCCCGTGCGGCAACCGCGGCTGCTTTGAGCGCTACGGTTCTACGGGCGCGCTTGTGCGACGTTTTACAGAGAATGTTGCATTGCTCGAAAAGCTGGGCGTACCGGCAGAGGGCGTCAACGGCAAGGTGATTTTTGACCACCTCGATGACGCAGACGTCAGCGCGACGGTGAACAGTTGGATTGACAGCATCGCATTTGGAATCATCGGTCTTGTGCACATTTTCAACCCGGAAATGGTGCTCATCGGCGGCGGTATTTCAAGGGAAGACGAACATTTTATCCGCCCGCTTCGCGAGAAGATCTTGAACGGCGCGATGGAGCAGTTCGCAAAAGACCTTGAGGTGGAGGCCGCCGCACTCGGCAATAACGCCGGCCTGCTCGGCGCATGTGCGTATTTCAGACAGAACTTTTAACCGACGTATATAAAAATAAAAGCCGAGGCGCTTCAAAACGAAGTGTCTCGGCTTTTTGCGGTGCATTTACTTTTCAATGAGGTCATTGTCCCTGAACAGGAGGGAAATGCACCATACGGCGGCGATGCCGACGAGTGTGTAGATGATGCGGCTCAAAACGGCGCCCTGTCCACCGAAAAGCCATGCGACGAGATCAAACTGGAAAATGCCGATGAGTCCCCAGTTGATGCCGCCGATCACCGTCAAAATCAAAGCGATGACGTCCAGCATATACTCTGCTCCTTTTTGCATTTGCCTGCACTCGACCGATGGCGAAAATCGAACGCAGGCGATAAAAAATCCTCGGCGAACAAAGACAAAATGCTTTGCTCACCGAGGATAGTATGAACGAAAAACTGAATTTTATGTTTTTTAGTTTTTGAGGCTCTGCAGCGGGGCGGGGATACGGCCGCCGCGGTTGACGAACACGGCCGGGGAATTCGTATTGACTTCCATAACAGGGCCGCAGCCGAGCAGGCCGCCGAAGTTCAGTTCTTCGCCGACCTTCTTGCCAATGGCCGGAATGAGGCGCACGGCGGTCGTCTTGGAGTTGACCATGCCGATGGCAGCTTCGTCCGCGATGATGCCGGAAATAATCTCCGGGGTGATGTCGCCCGGAACGCAGATCATATCGAGGCCGACGGAGCAGACCGCCGTCATGGCTTCAAGCTTTGTGATGGAAAGCGCGCCGCTCTTTGCTGCGGCGATCATGCCGGCGTCTTCACTGACCGGGATGAACGCGCCGGAAAGACCGCCAACGTGTGAGGACGCCATGACGCCGCCTTTTTTCACAGCGTCGTTGAGCAGAGCCAGTGCAGCTGTGGTACCGTGTGCGCCGCACTGCGCAAGGCCCATGCCCTCAAGGATATCTGCTACGCTGTCACCGATAGCCGGTGTGGGGGCGAGGGAGAGGTCGACAATACCGAACGGCACGCACAGACGGCGGGAAGCCTCCTGCGCGACGAGCTGCCCCATGCGCGTGATTTTGAATGCGGTCTTCTTGATGATGTCCGCGATCTCGGTAATGTTATCAGTATCTTTTGCCTTCTTGATGGCTGCGCGCACAACGCCCGGGCCGGAAACGCCCACGTTGATGACGCAGTCCGGCTCGCCGGCGCCGTGGAAAGCGCCCGCCATGAAGGGGTTGTCCTCCGGTGCGTTGCAGAACACGACGAGCTTTGCCGCACCGATGCAGTCGCGGTCCGCGGTGCGGACGGCGGCTTCCTTGACGATGTGACCCATTTTCTTTACGGCATCCATGTTGATGCCGGCCTTTGTAGAGCCGATATTGACGGAGGAGCAAACGAATTCCGTTTCCGCAAGTGCTTCCGGGATGCTTTCAATTAAAGCGTAATCGCCGGGGGCAAAGCCCTTATGCACGAGCGCGGAATAGCCGCCGATGAAGTTGACGCCGACGGTCTTTGCAGCGCGGTCCAGTGCCTTTGCGAAGCGAACGGGGCTTGCACCGGGGTTTGCGCCCGCCAGCATGGCGATGGGCGTGACGGCGATGCGCTTATTCACAATCGGAATGCCGTACTCGCGGCTGATGTCCTCGCCGGTCTTGACGAGGTTTTCGGCATAGCTGCAAATTTTGTCGTAGACCTTCGTGCAGGCCTTATCAATATCGGAATCGATGCAGTCGAGAAGCGAAATGCCCATCGTGATGGTACGCACATCGAGGTTCTCGTTATCGATCATATTTATGGTTTCCAGAATATCATGTGTATCGATCATAGTTTCATTCCCGGCCTTTCGGTAATAGATTTAGATTCTGTGCATGGAGTTGAAAACGTCCTCGTGCATAACATGGATCTTCAGGCCGAGCTTTTCGCCAAGCGTATCGAATTCATCGGAGAGCTCGCTGATCGGCACGGTCGCAGCACTGATGTCTACGATCATGATCATGGCGAACATATCCTGCAAGATGGACTGTGTGACTTCAATGACATTGATGCCTTTTTCTGCGCATACGGTGGAGACTTTCGCGAGAATGCCGACCATATCTTTTCCGATTACGGTGATGACTGCTTTCATAAAATGACCCTACCCTTTCCTGCAAAACATAAAAGCGCTTTGCTGTGGTTTTCTATTTCTTTATTATCTATCAAATGTGGGGCGCTGTCAAGGTTTAAAAGGTGTTTTGCAGGAAATAGTGGTGTAAAAATCAAAAAGGTACGGTGCGGGGAAATCGGAAGAAACTTTCACATCGCTTTACAATGCGTTTTTAGGCGAAAAGTTGCAAAACTTGTGCTTTGGGTATTCCAAAATGATTTTTATTGTGTTAAAATCAATTTGTATATTGTTTTGAGCATACAGGTCGAAGTGCTTTAAGGGGATGATCTTTTGCGTTACAAAAATATATCCGATTGTCACAGCCATTCCAACTGCTCGTTCGATGGCACCCGCAACATGCGCGATATGTGCATGAACGCCATCGAGATGGGTCTGGTTTACTACGCCGTGACCGACCACTGCGAGTGCAACCAGTACATGAACGTGCCGCACATTCCCGGCGGACGGTATTACGATGTCGTACGTCAGTCCTATGCGGAGCTGTTGCAAAATCAGGAACGTTTCCCGAATTTGAAGCTTTTGCGCGGCATTGAGCTCGGCCAGCCCCTGCAGGACCTAAACGCAGCACATGATGCGCTTACGGGGCGCGACTACGACGTGGTAATCGGTTCGCTGCACAACATTCGCGATCACGACGATTTTTACCACATCGGCGAGCATAATCCCACCGAGCAGGAGATCGGCAACGCTTTGCACGCCTACTTTGCGGAGAGCCTTGAAATGGTGGAGTGGGGCAAGTTCGATACACTGGCGCACATCACCTACCCGCTGCGCTACATGTGTAAGGCGGGGGAAACGCCCAGCTACAAGCCGTATCAGGACGAGCTGGACGCGGTTTTAAAAGCGCTCATCAAGTCGGACATCGCGCTGGAGTTCAACACCTCCCGTATTTTGCGCACGGATGCGCCGAAGCTGCCCGATCGCGAAGTCTATTCGCGCTATAAGGAGCTTGGCGGTAAGCTTGTCACCATCGGCGCGGATGCACACCGCACGGAGAACATTGCAAGCGGCGTAGAGGAAGCCATGGAGCTTTTGAGCGACATCGGCTACAAGGAGTACACCGTGTTTGTAGAGCGCAAGCCGGTACAGGTGCCGATCGAATAAAACAGATTACACTGCCTGCTGCAAAAGGTACAGCAGGCCTGCAAAATAAAAACAGAAGGGATAAAACACCATGGATAAGAAAATGGAAAAGCTTTTAAAGCTCTTGCAGGATGATGCCAAGCTGACCGTGCAGGAGCTTGCCGTTATGCTGGATATGACCGAAGCCGAAGTGGCGGCCGCCATTCATAAGTTTGAAAAAGACGGCGTCATCAAGGGCTACCGCACGCTCATCAACTGGGAGCGTACGGATGTGCACCGCGCAAGTGCACTCATTGAGCTGCGCGTTACGCCGAAGAAGGACTCCGGCTTTGATGAGCTTGCTGCACGCGTAAAGGCCTTCCCCGAGGTGGAAAGCGTCTGCCTGATGTCCGGCGGCTTTGACCTTGCCGTAACCGTTACGGCGAATACCATGTCTGAGATCGCGATGTTCGTTGCAAAGCGCCTCGCGCCGATCGACGGTGTGCTCTCCACTGCCACGCACTTTATTCTGACGAAATATAAGGACGGCGGCGTGGACTTTGTCACCGACTACGATGAGATTGACGAGAGAGGAAGCAACCTTTGTGATTGATTACAGCAAATACCTGAACGACCGTGCGCGCGTGATTAAGCCCTCCGGTATCCGCCGCTTTTTTGACATTGCAAACGAAATGGAGGACGTAATCTCTCTTTCCATCGGCGAGCCGGATTTTTTCACCCCGTGGCATATCCGCGAGGAGGGGATCACGACGCTGGAAAAGGGCAGAACGCGCTACACTCCGAACCGCGGCCTGATGGCGCTGCGCGAGGAGATCTGCCGCTTTTTAAAGCGCAAATATGACCTGGAATACACCGCAGCTACCGATATTCTTGTCACCGTTGGCGGCAGCGAGGCTATCGATATGGCACTGCGCTGCCTTGTGGGCGAGGGCGATGAGGTTATTATCCCGGAGCCGTGCTTTGTGTGCTACGACCCGCTGACCCGTATGGCGGGCGGCGTGCCGGTTTCCATCGCAACGAAAGCGGAAAACGAATTCCGCTTGACGCCCGAAGAACTTGAAAACGCCATTACGGACAAGACGAAGGTGCTTATTTTCCCGTATCCGAATAACCCCACGGGTGCCGTGATGCGCCGCGAGCATTTGAAAGCGCTGAGCGAAGTGATCATTCGCCATGACCTCATCGTGCTTTCCGATGAGATTTACAGTGAGCTGACTTACGGCGGCGAGCCGCACGTCTCCATTGCGTCGCTGCCGGGCATGAAGGAGCGCACCATCGTCATCAACGGCTTCTCGAAGACATATGCGATGACGGGTTGGCGCATGGGCTACGCGGCGGGTCCGAAGGAGATTATTTCCCCGATGACGAAGCTGCACCAGTACGGCATTATGAGTGCCCCGACGATGTCACAGTACGCGGCGATCGAAGCGCTGAAAAACGGTGATGACGACATTGCCGAAATGCGCGATCAGTACGACATGCGCCGCCGTTTGATTGTGGATGGGCTCAACCGCCTCGGTCTTACCTGCTTTGAGCCGGAGGGCGCGTTTTACGTGTTCCCGTCCATTCAGTCCACCGGCATGACGTCCGATGAATTTTGTGAGCGTCTCATTTACGATAAACACGTCGCGGTGGTGCCGGGCTCGGCATTCGGTGCGTGCGGCGAGGGCTTTGTACGCATTTCGTATGCGTATTCCATCAAGCACCTTGCAGAGGCGCTGAACCGCATCGGCGCATTTTTGAAGGAGTTAAAGTGAGTGCGTATGTAAAGCGGCTTGCGGATTATGACATAGAACGGCTGACCGAAGCGGTGGATGCAATGTTCACCGCTTCGGCGTTTTATGGCCGCATAAAACCGCATATGACCGTTATTTTGAAGCCGAATCTCGTCATGCGCTCTGCGCCGGAGGAGGCCATCATCACGCACCCGAATGTGACGGCTGCGGTCGCGATTTGCCTGCTGCGGCAGGGCGCGGACGTGCTGGTGGCGGAAAGCGGCGGCGGGCCGTACAATACATCTATCATGAAAGGCACGTTCCGCGCGTGCAGCTATACGGAAGCGGCGGAAAAATACGGCTTTTCGTTATATACAGCGTGTAAGAGCACGGCAGTGCAGCTGCCGGAGGGAAAGCGCTGCAATACGCTGACCGTCACAGAGCCGTTCGTGCAGCCGCGCGAGACGCTCGTCATCGACATTGCGAAGTTAAAGACCCATGGCATGATGGGCTATTCCGGCGCGGTGAAGAATCTCTTCGGTGTGGTGCCGGGGCTATTAAAGCCGGAGCTGCACAGCCGTTACCCGGAAAAAGAGCCGTTTGCGGAAATGCTTGTCGATTTGTGCGAATATGTGCACCCGGATTTCTCGATTATAGATGCGATAGACGCCATGGAGGGCGATGGACCTACGGGCGGCCAAAAACGCTTTGTCGGCGCACTTGTGGGGTCTGAAAGTCCCTACGAAGCGGATATGGTCGGCGCGAAGCTCATCGATATGAAGCCCGAAGAAATTTTGGTGCTCAAAAACGCACAGGAGCGCGGACTTTGTGCGGGAAAGCTTTCGGAGATCGAAGTGCTTGGTGATGATTTTGAGAATATTGTCGTACACGATTTTAAGCGTGCACGCTCCAGCAGCATCGATTTTACGACACGCGTTCCGAAGTTCATGCAGCCGCTTGCAAAGAGAATTTTAACGCCGTACCCGAAGATCAACACGGCACAGTGCGTGGGCTGCGGCAAGTGCGCGGAAAGCTGCCCGCAGCACACCATAACGGTGCGGGAGCACAAGGCGCACATCGAGTACAGCAAGTGCATCCATTGCTTCTGCTGCCACGAAATGTGCCCGAAGCACGTCATCAATATCAAGCGGTTTTCACTGTTTGACCTATGAGGGAGGACTGAATATGAACACAGCCGAATGTAATGCGTATGCAAAAATCAACTTATCGCTCGATATTACCGGGCGGCGCGAGGACGGCTACCACACGGTCGACATGGTGATGCAGTCCGTGTCTCTCTGCGACCGTGTGCGCGTGACGCTGAACGATACGGGGGAGGTTATACTCAAGTGCTCGAAGCCGCACATCCCATGCGACGGGCGCAACACGGCATACAAGGCTGCGCAGTATTATTTTGACGCTACCGGTGTGCCGTTCGGCGCAGATATTTATATTGAAAAGCATATCCCGGATCAGGCGGGCATGGGCGGCGGCAGCGCGGATGCAGCAGCCGTGCTGAAATTATTGAATCATCTGTGCGCAGAAGCGGGGGAGGAGCCGCTCAATACGGCAGAGCTTTTGTATCTCGGTTTGCGCATCGGTGCAGATGTGCCGTTCTGCATTTTAAACGGCACATATCGTTGCCTTGGCATTGGTGAGCAGTTGCTGCCGCTGGCAGAGATACCGAAGTGTTACCTTGTCGTTGTGAAGCCGGACGTGGGCGTGAGCACGCCGGAAGCGTACCGTGCGTGCGATAACGTGCCGGACGGCGGCATGCGCTACACGCCGGGTATGGTGCGCGCGGTAGAGCATCGCTCGATTGAGGAAATTGCAAACGCGCTCGGAAATCGGTTTGACGACGCGCTGCAAATCTCCGTTGTGCAGGAGATAAAAAAATATCTGTGCGAAAACGGGGCGTTAAATGCGTTGATGACCGGCAGCGGCTCCGCGGTTTTTGGAATTTTTTCTGAAAAAAGCTTAGCGGAAAATGCCGCAAAGCGTATGCCGAAGGCTTTCGGCGCGTGTTTTTTGGCAGAGCCCGTAAACGGCTGAAAAGGCGAAAAACCGCATAATTCCGCGCTTTTTTACGCGTTTTAATTCTCACTCGAAAAATAAATTTCAAATTTTTAAAGTTTTTTTGAAAAAAGGGTTGACTTTTCCCGAATATCTGCTATAATAGACTACGTTGTCCGACGGAAACAAACGAAACGAAAGAAAGACAGCGAAACAGATAGCGGTATTGTGTAATGGTAGCACAGCAGACTCTGACTCTGTTTGTCTGGGTTCAAATCCTGGTACCGCTGCCAAAATGGCCTTGAGTATTCAAGGCTTATATCGAGGTGTGGCTCAGCTTGGTAGAGCGCTACGTTCGGGACGTAGAAGCCGGAGGTTCAAATCCTCTCACCTCGACCATGAAAGACTTTGCAGAAATGTGGAGTCTTTTTGTTTTATTCACAAAATAGCGGGTCATTGTAACGGGGAGGAAAAGGTATGCATTATTTTGAAAAAGTGTTTGACGGACAGGTGCTCAAATGGTGCGTGAACGGCGCGGAGCTGGGCGGCGGGAAGCCGACGCTGCTGTGTCTTGTCTCGAATGAGACGGAGGCGGAAAGCTGTTTAAGTAAACTCGAGCCGCATTGCGGAGAAGCACAGGTAACTGCGTTGATTTTACCGGGCGGTATATTGCCCGAAACAGCGGTGCAGAGCTTGGTTTTTGAATGGCAGACGACGGGCATCATCGACAAATGTAAATTGTCGCTCACGGCATCGCAAAGCTGCGCGGACGCGGCGTGGCAGCTGATTTCGCATTTGTCGCATTGCTTCAGCGCGGCGGCGATTCTCGGCGGGCACGCAGACCCCTATGAAGTACGCGCGGCAAAATTCATGCCGCTGAAGGTGTATACGTTCGCGGGTGAGGGCAATGTGCTCGCAGACGGCAAGGTGCTTGCAGATGCGGAAAAGCTTGTGATGAGCCTGCGCGTAACAGGCTCCGAAACGGTGGAGCGCACGGAGATCAACCCTGAAAACGCATGGGAAAATGTCTTTGCGGACGGGGAAATTGTTCGTTGGCTGTTAAAGCAGGATAGACGCACGCAGCTTGAAGTGACGTGGATAAAGCCCGGTTTTTGGCGGATAGATGACTACTTTACGGCGACGTGCTACCTCATTGAGGGCAGGGACAAGGCGCTTTTGATCGACACGGGCATGGGCGAGGGCGACCTGCTCGATACCGTGAAGAAGCTGACGCGGCTGCCGGTCGAGGTTGCGATTACGCACCCGCACCGCGACCACATGTTCCGCATCGACCGATTTGAAAAAGTATATCTGCACAAAAACGATGTGGAGAAGATCCGCGAAGACGAAAACTGCTTTGCGGCGGCGCTTTCCGACGGCGGCAAATACCCGCAGCTTGTACCTATTGACGAGGGTAGCGTGATCGACCTCGGCGGCGGTGTGACGGTGGATGTGCTGAATCTCGGCGGGCACACGGAAAACTCCGTGGTGTTCGCGTGCGCACACTACAAGGCGCTTTTTACCGGCGACGCCATCGGCTCCGGGTATATCGTTTTGATGATCTGCCCGGAAAAAGACATGTATAAGGTCTTGGAGAGCTACAAAAAGAACCTTGAGTGCTTCCTGCCGCGTGCGGAGGCGCTGCGCGATTATGCGTGGTTCGGCGGGCATTCCATTCAGGAAAACGGCTGCGACGAGCAGCACCAGCAGGATTACCTTGCGGGCAGGTCGGTCTACTATAACCCGCTGCGGCTCGAGATTGTGCAGGATATGGTAGTGCTGTGCGAAAAACTGATCACGGGAGAGATCAGCAAGGCTGATGTCATGTCGACGGACGAGCACTACTGCAATTATGGCAGTGCAGGCATGTATTTCAGATTCATTTAACACCCTAAAACGAGAAAAAGGCTTTGTCGGCATCAAATCGGTGCGCGGCAGAGCTTTTTTCTTTTAGGGTGCGGTTTATTTTTGATTTTAATGAGCTGTGCGTTGAGGCTCTCTATGAGGCCGTCCGGCACAGAGGCGAGGACGGTCATGGTTTTGGCATCATAGATTTCATGCCGACATCAGGAATCTCGATGTATACGCGCTCGTCGGACAGCGGCTGGTGTGGCGTTAAAAACGTGCGGCAATTTATTTGGGACGAAATTTACAGAAGTTTCATATAATATGCGTTTGGCACTGGCGCGAAAGTATGTTATGTGGTATAATACATATATAAACTTGAATTTGATGGGTGAGCAGAGGAAAACACTATGGGCATCAGCAAAAAGCTTGAAACGATTTATCACAACGGACAGCCGGACGGTATTCGCTCCATCCGCCGCAGTTTATCTACCATGACGACGTATGTGATACCGCGCCCACTGCTTTCCGAAGCGAAGAACATTACGGGCATCAACCGGCACGGCATTTATTATTTAATAAATGAGAGCGAAGACAATAGGATCGCGCAAATTTACATCGGTCAGACGCGCAACGGCATTTTGCGGCTGGACGACCACAATCGCTCGAAAGATTTTTGGAACAAAGCCATCATGTTTTTGGCGGAGAGCAAGACCTTTACGCTGGATATGATCAGCGGGCTTGAAAAATACGCGATCATCAAAGCGCAGGAATCCAAGCGCTACACGGTGGAAAACAGTGTTGTGCCGAAATATGAGATCGACGAATATGACCTTGCCACTGTGGAGGAAGTCTACGATGAAATTCAGTTCATCATGGCGACGCTGGGCTATAAAATGAACGATGCAAAAGCGATGCAGAGCGAAGAAACGGTTTTACATACAACACGTAACGGCATAGAAGCGTTTGGCGTGTATGACGGCGAGCGGTTCGAGGTGCTGGAGGGCTCGCGTATCGGGCGCACGGAATATAAAAGCCTTTCACCGACCATTGCGCGCCAGAGACGATCAGCTCTGAAAAACGGAGACGTGACCGATGTAAACAGCGAATATGTGCTGAACAAATCGATGTCGTTTTCGTCGCCGAGCTCGGCCGCTATGTTCGTCCTCGGTACAAGTGCGAACGGTTGGGTGGAATGGAAAAGTAAGGATGGCAAGACGCTGGATAAGCTTTTCAGAAAGTAAATACGAAAATAAGAGCGCAGGCGCACGAAAATGGCGTATCTGCGCTTTGCTCATTTTGCTAAGTGCTTTGCGGGGCATTTTTTCTTTAGGAACATTTCGGTTAATATGATCGTACCGGTCTGCTCGATTTGCTTGCGGTGCTGCCCGTTGAAGCCGAAGCAGAAGACGTGCCCGAAGAAGCCGCGCCGCTTGACAACTAAGACAATAATGCCGATATATAAATCTTTAAAACAGTATAAATTGCGCATGTTCTGCGTGCTGCTATCATGGCATATGAAAATTTGCTTGTTAATACATTTTATTAAAAATAGGTATTGACTTGTAATTTAATTTGCTGTAGACTACTACTTGATAGGGGGTATCTCCACTATGGCTATTGATACCATGAAAAAAGGCTCCATAGAAATGCTCACGCTGTTTTTGCTGTGTGAAGAAGACGCATATGGTTATCAGCTTGTGCAGAAAATCAAGGAGCGAAGCAAAGGTTTAATTACAGTGCAGGAGGGATCTTTTTATCCGCTTCTGTACCGCTTGGCGGATGATGGGTACATCACCGGCGAGGAGGTCGTAACGCGCATGAGCACGGGGCGTTCCCGCATGCGTGTGATTTATCATATCGAAAATGCCGGGCGCGAACGGTTGGCGTCTTTAAAAAAAGACTATGAAACCGTTCAGCAGGGTATCCATAATATTCTTGATTCTTAATTTGCTTACAAGTTTTCACTCAAATCCCATAGAAAAGCAGCTGCTCTTTTTAACAAGGAGCAGCTGCTTTTTTGTGGGGAAAGACCACTCCGAAATCAACCGCATAATGATGGCGTAGGTTTCGGAGATATGGGCGCACTCGGAGGCTTCTGTTTACACTGGAAATTGAAGCGGGAATATGGTAAAATAGCGGTACAGTCAAAATGAAGATAGGGGAACAAAAATGACAAAAATCTTATTTATCTGCCACGGCAGGATTTGCCGGGCATGATGAAAAGTCTCATATCGTCTCATTAGCCCCGTTTTTAAGCGTTTTTTGTGTTTCAATCTCAAATTTACCAAAGATTTACCAATATTTCTGGAGAGTCAGACTTGCGATTCTAACACCAGAATAAGGAAATCAATACCATGACTGAGATGAAGAAACACATTTATGATGAAAGTAATGGCCTTTGGTATGAACACATTGGCGATTATTATATTCCGGTTCTTACCCTGTCCTCTGAGGAGCAGCGCCCCATTGGTAAATGGGGACGGATGCACCGGGACTACCTCAAAGAGCATTGCCCAATCCTCTTTAATGATCTTGTTCTCAGCGGTCAACTCTGGACATATCTGGCTGATCTGAACGAGCAGGCGCAGGAGCGTTTGTCCCTGATTATCGAGCAGATGAAGGCATCTGAGGGCGTGACGGAGGAACTGAAAGCAGATAACCAAATGGCATGGGTTGGTGCCATGAACAGCATCCGCAACCGGGCAGAGGAAATCATCCTCCAGGGACTGATCTATGGGGAGGATGAGGCATGAGGCTATTGGAAGAATTTTGGTATGGAAACATCGAGCCGACAGAGTACGATACTTCTTCCAAGGAGTACAAGAAGCTACAGGAATTGATCTGTAGGAATGAAGAAAAACTCAAAGCCACCATGACGGATGGGCAGAAAGAGTTGTTTGAGAAATACACGGACTGCGTCCATGAGTTCCAGACCATAACCGACTGCCTGATCTTCCAGAACAGCTTCAAGCTGGGTGCCAGGATGATGGTTGAGGTCATGGAAGAATAATCGAATATTTAGATAGTTGAGCAACACGCCGCCTATGGGAATCCCCTATGGACGGCGTGTTATTTTTGTGGAACCACTTGATTTATTTCGTTTAAGCGAATATAATTATAGTGGTTTTTTGTATTGTGATTTGCGAGGTGTTTGTTATGAATGGATATATTACAGTCCAGGAAGCTGCTGTAAAGTGGGGAATCACTCCCAGACAAGTTCAAATTCTATGCAAGTCGAATCGTATTGACGGTGCTACTCGCATGAGTAGAATTTGGATCATTCCAGAAAATGCAGAAAAGCCGACAAACGATAAAAGAAAGGCAGCGTACAGCAATGACTAACCTGACTGAATTGCAGAACCTTGTAGATCGTTTTCATGCTAACATCGACTTCTATAAGGACGCAAGAAATGCTTACAATGAGCATTCTTGCAGAATTGAATATATTGATCCTCTGTTAAAGCTCTTGGGTTGGGATGTTGCAAACGAAAAAGGATTGGCACCCCAATATCGAGAAGTTATTGCGGAGAATTACTCCACTCGAACTGACCGCCCTGACTATACCATTACGCTCAGAGGTGTGCCTAAATTCTTTGTAGAAGCAAAGAAGCCTGCGGTAGATATTACCAGAGATGCAGATCCAGCTATTCAGACCAGAAAGTACGGCTGGAACGCAAAGCATCGTCTGGCTGTTCTCACAAATTTTGAATATCTGGCAATCTACGATACCTGCCATATTGCTCACGAAGATGATGGATGTGCTGTAGCAAGATACCGGCTGTACCATTATACTGAGTATGTAGAAAAGATTGATGAGATTGTAGGGTTGATTGCGAGAGACACCGTTTACTCTGGTGATTTTGATGCTTATTTGGATGCAAACTTCCCCGCAACCGGAGGGCAAACCCAGCAGGTTGATACACTATTTCTTTCTCAAATCAACGAATGGCGTGTGGCTCTTAGCAACGAACTGTATGCTCAGGGTGGCCGCTATGCGTCGTTGGAAGTGTTAAACGATGTTGTGCAGGAGTTTATTAACCAAATTGTCTTCCTGAGAATTTGCGAAGATAAGAATCTGCCACTGTATCACAAGTTGAAGGATACCATTACAGATGCCGATCAACTGCAACCCAAACTGGAGGAATTGTTCCGTTCGGCTGACCGGCGCTACAATTCTGGAATGTTTTCCGGCGAAGACATTATTTTTGATCTTTCCTGCGAAGTTATTAAAGGCATGATTGAGGATTTGTATTACCCTCAAAGCCCTTATTTGTTTAATATTATCGAGCCTAATTTGCTTGGAAAGATTTACGAGATATTCTTAACCGAACAGTTAGTTCTGCTCGAAAATAATACCATTGGTCTTGGCAAGAAGAAAGATTGCCAGAACAGATCTGTTGTTACAACACCAACAGAAATCGTTAAGTACATGGTCGATAAAACGCTTTCCAAAGTGTGTGAAGGAAAGACTCCCTCTGAGATTTTGAATATCAGTGTGGCTGATATTGCCTGTGGCTCTGGCATTTTCTTGGAAGAGGCATTTGCCTATTTGCAGGATTACTGTGTGCAATGGTATATCTGCAATGGGCAAACAGATCATTTGATTGAAACGGGTATTGACTTGTATAAGCTGCCCCTTCAAGAGAAAAAAGACATTCTTTGCTCCTGCATTTACGGCATAGATATTGACATCCATGCGGTCGAAGTTGCTAAATTCTCTTTGTTAATCAAGTTGATTGAAGATGAAACCGCACCTTCTGTATCAGAAGTTGTTCCGATTCTTCCTGATCTGGGTGACAACATTCAATTTGGAAACTCCCTTGTCAGCCAAACTGAATTGAATGGCATTAGCGGTGCCAACCGTCAGATGATGGAGATTGCTCCCTTTGACTGGAGCACAATTAACAATGGATGTGGATTTGATGTAATTATCGGCAATCCTCCGTATGTGAATACCGAGGGGATGCACGCCCTATTGCCGAGTGCCGAAGTAGAAGTCTATAAAAAGAAATATAAGACATCGCACAAGCAATTCGACAAATACTTTATTTTTATAGAGCAGGCTATCAATAAGATCAACGAAAATGGCTTGGTATGCTATATTGTACCTAATAAATTCTTCAAAATTGGCGCTGGCGAGAAGTTGCGCAACCTGATTGCAAAAGAACGGATGCTCGTCAGTCTGGATGACTTTGGAGATGCACAGCTGTTTGAGGATAAAACCATTTACAGCTCGATCATTTTACTTTCCAAGGCGAAGCAGACAAGTTTTGTTTACAGCAGCGTTGATTCTGCTAACAAACTGTGGGCAGGAGAAGAAGTGAGTTCCATTGAGCTTAATTCTTCCGTATTGAACAAGCTGCCATGGAGATTGACAACTGACTTTGAGTTTTTGACAATGCTCCAGAGGTTGGATGAAGTATCTGTCCCCATTACAAAACACGCAGAGATATTTAACGGTATTCAGACAAGTGCAGAAAGGCCAACGCCTATATATTGGTTCTCCTCAGATGAAATTGTGGCCGAATATGCCGATACTGTTGAAATCAGCAGGGATGGCAATAATTATACTATTGAGAAGGCCTTGCTTCGCCCTTATTTTAAGCCAACCAAAAAGGCTGAGAAGGGCCTGAATTCGTATAGTATTCTTGCGACTGACAAGCAGATTATTTTCCCCTACGATAACAACGGACATCTTATCCGCATAGATGAGATGCAAAGCTGTTATCCGGGAACATACGCTTATCTCTTAGCGCATTATGATCGTCTGGTTCCTAAGTGTGTTTCCCGTGATGGAACTCGTAACGTTCCAAACGCCACCGCAGATACATGGTACCAGTATGGCAGAACACAAGCCTTGACCGCCTTTATTAACACGCCCAAATTGATAGTTGGCGTGTTGAGCAAAGAACCCATGTATGCGATGGATACGAATGATATTCTGATTGCGTCAGGTGGTACTGCTGGATATTGTGCAGTTAGCAAAAAAGATGGTAGTCCATACGCACTTGAATACATTCAGGCATGGCTGTCAAACCCCATTACAGAGCGAATCTTGGAGATCGTAGGCAGCGATTTTGAAGGCGGATTTACTGCTCGTGGTACATTCGTTCTCTCTACACTACCCTTTGTTGAGTTGGATTTTGCCGTAGAAGAACAGAAAGCCATTCACGACAGAGTGGTAGCAGCAAGTCGAGAGATTTACGAAATCAATGATGCACTGTCTGGACGTCCCGCAAAGCGCATTGCAAATCTGTTGCAGAGACAGAAAGAAACACTTATCTCTGAGATTCAGGGATTGATTGATCGGGTGTATAGACTCGATTATTAAGCGAGGTATTAACGATGAGACTCAAAAAGGATAGTTCAGAGCAGAAACTAAGAGGAGCGTATTATACGCCATTGCAGCTTGCGGATGCTATGGTGGAGCTTTTTGCGTCTCAAAATATCTCTACCGTCTTGGAACCAAGTTGCGGTGATGGAGTATTTCTTGATGCGCTACAGAACCTTAATCTTCTGAATAAGGTGGATAAACTAACAGCTGTTGAAATCGAACCTGACGAAGCCGATAAAGTTCGTGATAGGTATTCTGAATTTGAACAAATCGAAGTATGCACCGAAGACTTTTTCGACTTCTATAATCGTGTTCTCGGCAAGGAACAGTACGATTTGATTTTGGGCAATCCCCCTTATATTCGCTATCAATATCTGAAAGAAAGCCAGCGAGAAATGCAGTCTCAAATTTTGACTTCGCATGGTATGAAAGCGAATAAATTGATAAATGCATGGGTTGCGTTTATCGTAGCTTGTGTACAGCTATTGTCCGAAAAAGGTAAGATAGCGTTTGTTATTCCAGCTGAGATACTTCAAGTTGCGTATGCGGAGGATCTGCGCCTATATTTGGCCAATAATCTTGCGAAAATTACTCTGATCACATTTGAACAGCTTGTGTTCCCTGATATCGAGCAAGAAGTCGTTGTGTTTATTGGCGAGAAAGGCGAAGAAGAAAAGGGTATTCGCATCATTGAAATGAATAATCTTAGCGGTTTTGCTCAGTTGGATCTATCTCAAAATGGATTTCAAAAGTTGCAGCACGTCAAGGAAAAATGGACAAAATATTTCGTAAACGCAGAGGAAATGTCTCTTATTCAGGAACTTCGTGCAGACAAACGCTTTGCCCAATTTTCCGAATATGGAATTATCAATGTTGGAATTACAACAGGCAATAATGGCTACTTCTCCATTACGGAAGAAACATCTGAGCAATATCAGTTAAGTGAAGTAACCCTTCCTTTGATTGGCAGGAGTTCTCATGCACATGGAATATATTTCACAGCACAAGATTGGGAGAAAAACAAAATTGCTGGAAAGCGTGCCCGTCTAATCAGCTTCCCTGAGATTCCATACGATGAATATCCCGCCAAGCACAAAGAGTACATTTCACTCGGCGAAGCGAATGGCGAACACGAGGGCTACAAATGCTCCATCCGGGAAAGATGGTACATTGTTCCTTCTGTATGGGTTCCGGATGCGTTTTTCTTAAGAAGAAATAATTTCTATCCTAAATTTGTACTGAATAAATGTGATGCAGTGTCAACAGACACTATGCACCGCATGAAGTTTAACGATGGCGTTGATCCAGAGAATGTCCTTCTTGCCTACTATAACAGCATCTCTTTTGCGTTCACCGAGATTTGCGGACGAAGCTATGGTGGAGGTGTTCTTGAAATCTTACCTGGTGAGATGGGCAACATTTTACTTCCCAAAGTGGAAAGGATTGATCCTGCACTAAGGGACAAGCTGCTTGCACATATTGACGCTATAGTGCGCAATGATGAAGACATTGAACTTGCGCTGGATGTTGTTGACAAAGAACTACTTGTAGATACATTGGGGATCGATCCTGAGATATGCCGTAAATGCCGTGCTATCTGGAAAAAGATGCAGACACGCCGGTTAGGAAGAGGATGACAAATACTATTATCAAGCTGTGAAGGGTGGAATTGATTTGCAAATCGGCCTACATATACCGAAAGTTCATGATATGACAACTGATACAGTTGATGTTATATCCACCTCTGCTGTCACAGCGGATGCGTCACCGGTAGTCTTGAGCCAGACGGAAATGATCCGGTTCAAGTTCTGTCCAACGCTGGTAGATAACGAGAAAGACCCCCATAAATCTGTTTCTGGAAAATTTCTATATGAAAAGAAACGGAAAAACGATGCCGCCTTTCCGAGCGATGACAACGGGTCAGTGGTGAAGATTTCTCGTGGCTCTGTCAAAGTCGGAGATTGGATGGAACTCAATCTGAGCACAAGTGAAACATATGAGCTTTACCAAGGTTTGAAGCGGCTGTATGCGCTGTATGAAGACATGGGCGAAATCCCGTATGGTTCAGCTACTTACACCAGAGTAGACAGCAGTTTTCGCCAATTCCTTTCAATCATCCAGAATGACCCTTCTGCGGCTCGGATGATTGGCAATGAAGAAAACTATGATCTTGTAAAAACACTGCTTCGTCTCATCACTCAGACAAGTTCTTTGGAATCGTTGAAACGGAGTCTGACAGAGTTGCAAGATGAAAATCTGCAACACCTGACAACGTCTTTGAATATCGAAAAACTCCAAAGAGTTGCAAAGCTCATGGAAGACAATCTCGAAAATGATAGTGAGGAGTTTTGGCAGACTACTGTTTTCAAAGAACATCAGTGGGTATTGGCTCAAATCTTTGCCTGTCCTTGTACGATATTTGCAGATAAAGCGTATGTTGGCGGCAAAGGAATTAACAACAGCGGTGGTAATCTATGCGACTTCATTTATCAGAACAGTCTGTCTCAAAATGTGGCGTTGATTGAGATTAAAACACCATGTACTGAACTTATCGGAAACCAGTATCGAGGTACATACAGCTTTAGCTATGAATTGAGCGGAGCCATAAACCAAGTTCTAAATTACAGAGACAAGCTTACAAAAGAGTATTATTCTCTGTGTCATCAGAGTTCGGAGCCTTTTGAAGTCCTGTCCCCAAAATGCGTTGTAATTATCGGGAAAATGGCTTCGCTAACCCCAGGGCAAGTTGCGGCTTTTGAAAATTTCCGTAATAGTCTGAGCAATGTGTTGATACTAACCTTCGATGAGCTTTATCAGCGGATTGTAGATTTGATTGCCGTTCTTTCTGAGTCCCCGAATCAACAACCTAGAATTTTTGAACCGGAAACCGGAAATGAGGATTTGCCGTTCTGAGAGAAAAAGCTAAATGCAGCCTATCGGCACATTGCTCAAGGTTTACAGATGAAGAGAAAAGGATTGTATCTCATGGTAGTTTTTGACGAAAAACAACACAGGTGCAGATTATGCGGCAATTATTATTCTGACAGTGATATGAGTGAGGAACACTACCCTGCACGAAACACAGGAAATGAAGATGTTGTTGCTGTTGATCTCGGCAAAATGTTTGATACATTTACTTCGGAGAGTGTACATGCTGAGATTAGAGAAAAGTTGAATCACGGGGAAACTCTTGAGAATATTACTGGAGATATTTTTGACACTCAGTTATCAACATCTCTATTTCCCAAAGGGAGAACCGCCAGAACTTTATGCCGTAAATGCAATACATTCTTAGGAAAGTATGATGAAGCATACTTAAGGTTTTTTAATCTTGATGGAACTCCCAAATCGATAAATGGTTTTCAACAACATACCAAGTATCAGATCATTAAGGCGATTTACGCTAAATTTCTCTCAATTCCTGAGGCTGCAGGTGAAGCATTCGATTTTATAGATTTTATTAGAGATGACGACTCTACGGTATACAATGGTAACTGGAATATTTATTTTGTAAAACGAGACTTTAGTTCTGATCTGCTGGGAATGAAGGATATTAGAACCGGAAAAATAACATTTGACGAAGGTGTTGTTTACGAACTGTCCGATGATAAGTTTATCTTTAATCTAATGAACTTCCCTAAACATTCATGCTTTGAAATGACAAATCTATTCGACATACTAAAAAAGAACTACAAATTGGTTGAAGGTGTCGGTGAAAGTGGCGGTTATCATGCACAGGTATTTATGAGCAGCATATTTAACACAATCTTATAATTATCAAAAAAGGGACTGTTGCAAAATTTGGATTTGCACCAGTCCCTTCTACTTTTATACCCGAGTTACTTCCTTTTTCTTTTCCCCTTACCATGGGTCATACTGCCTTTACCACGCTGGCTGATCGGGCTGTTCATGTGCTTGGACAGTTTCAACACTTCAATCAGATTTGCAAACTGCTCCATAGTAAGTGCATCGTAGTCAATGCCAAGGTTGGCGAGGAACAGACGGGCTTTCTTTTCTTCGGTGCTGCCTTTGTAGTCCATAGCATCCTGTAATTGTTTCTGCACTTCCAGAGCAACGCAATTCTCGTCCGCAGTGGTTGCGTCCTTACGGTGCGTATCTCGAATATCATGGAGGATGCTTGTCAAATCTTTGGAAACTACATGACCGAAATACTCATCTTCCTGCACCTGTGCCAGTTCCAAAGTGCGCAGATACAAGTCCTCCTCATTGTTTCCTTTTTTCTTAATCACAGATTGCCGGACAGCTTCCATGGCAGCGTTCATGTTGGTGATCCGCATATCCGCAATACGATCAACATAGATTTCTGCATCCAGCATCATGCGCTGAAAATCCTTATGGCAGATCATTTCAGAAAGCAGCCGGTGATTAAAATTCCCGGTGGTTAATACAGTAATTGCGTCATCACTCAAATGTAGAGCATTCAGCTCTGTGTTTGGGTGATTTTTATTTTCTGTCAGACCCAGCAGATAGTCCGTGGACACGCCATAGAACTTGGCGAGTGTCAGAATCGCAAAGGGGCTGATGTCCTTTGCGTTTTCATCAGATTCATATTTTCCCAGGGCGGAACGGGACAGGCCAGTGCGTTCTGCTAATTCTTCCAGCGTCAAATCAAAATCTACGACACGCAAATCTTTCAATCTTTCCTGAACAGTGAGTTTCGGTTGCATATTTCATCTCCATTTCCATAAGCGTGGAAATCCACGCATTTTTATGCTCTTTTCCTACCTTTTGGATATACGGGAGAGAGCATCTTTTTTCGCTAAACTGTACTCGTAAATCACCGATGCACCTTGAAAACTGAATGACCGTCCGAATGGGATATGTCCCCCAGCGAAGTATCGCCATGACTGCGAAAAGCACGAGCGTACCAACGGGGAGAAAACGCCGGGAAGATATCCGGGCAGGAACGACATTCGGGCAGAACGGCACTCAAAAATCATGGGTTAAATTCAAACCATGTGAAATCAGCGAAAAACCACTCTTTTTGTGGTGCCATCTATACCAACGAGTGATGCACTCAACAGCGTACAGGGTATGGCATAGAATGAAGGCTTTCGTTATTTCACAAAAAGCCGCATTAAACAGTGAAAAGGGGTACTGTCCCTTATGGACAGAGCATCGTTACGGAAATTCTGAGCGAAAAGTAAATTCTCTGTTTCTGTCACGAAGCACTGTACGGCATTTGCTATTTAACAAGCAAATTATACCATATCACGAACAAAAAAGAATGGAGGAAATGTAAATATGAAGAAGAAAAGGCCTGAATTGTATCGAAACGAGATCAAGTCTTACATCGTCCGGGCGGGCATGACCATGAGTGAGGTGGTGGATTTTCTGGCAGACGAGTACGGATGGAGCAGCAGCGTTCCCAATTTGTCCGGTAAGTTGAAGCGTGGCAGCCTACGCTACGGCGAAGCCGTGGAGCTGGCCGATGCGCTGGGCTATGACATTGTTTGGGTCAAGCGGGGTTGATGCGAATGCCGAATGAACAGCTGGAAAAATTGAAGCAACAGAAATATGTAGCTGAGAAAAAGCTGACCGCAGCCAAGCACAAGGAGAAGCGATTGCAGAGCGAGCTGAAACGGCTGACCAGAAGCGAGAGAACCCATCGGCTTTGCACTCGTGCCGGAATGTTGGAGACCTTTTTGAAAGAGCCGACCGTCCTGACCGATGAGGATGTGATGGAGCTGCTGACCTTCATCTTCCAGAGCGAAGCGGTTCACAAGAAGCTAAATCTGCTGATTGAGAGCCGGAGAGAAACGCAGGAAGCGGACGAGGGTGAAAACCCTTGACGGAGACAAGGGCGCAATTATACACCACCTAAAGATGGTAATTGCGTTCTGCCGAAAGCCCATTGCATGGAGCTTGATGATTTCCGCAAAAGTCCCCTGCTTCAATCATCCAGAGGAAGCTACACTTCCCCTGCGCTGGCTTTGCCAGCTACCCCTTTGTGGACTTGCCGCCGAGGAACGATTGCAAGCAATCATTCCCCGACAACAAGTGAATATCCCTCGCCCGACCGTGCTGAAAAGTATCGGTCTTTTTTTGTACCATCGAAAGGAGGTTCAACCAAAGATGCCCGTACCACATTTGGAAATCCGCATCGTCCAGCGAAGCAAGGGCAGCTCTGCTGTTGCCGGAGCTGCCTACCAAGCCGGAGAAAAGCTGTTTTCCGAGTACGACCAGAAGATGAAAAACTACCTTTACAAGAAAGAGGTGGTTTACACAGAGGTCATGTTGCCCGCCAATGCCCCACCCGGATATGCTGACCGAGCAACACTTTGGAACGCAGCTGAGGAAGTAGAGAAGCAATGGAATTCCCAGCTTGCAAGGCGATTTGTGGTTGCCTTACCAAGAGAAGCGCAGACCGAAATGTATCCGCAGATGATGCAAGAATACTGCCGAGAGCATTTTGTGTCCAAGGGAATGTGCTGTGATTTTGCAATCCATGACCCAGATCCTCCCGGACACAATCCCCATTGCCATATCATGCTGACCATGAGAGCCATTGATGAAAACGGAAAGTGGCTGCCTAAGAGCCGCAAGGTTTATGACCTTGACGAGAACGGAGAGCGTATCAGACTTCCCTCCGGCAACTGGAAAAGCCACAAGGAGGACACTGTTGATTGGAACGAGCAGTACCATGCCGAGGAATGGAGACACGGCTGGGAGCTTGTTCAGAACAAGTATCTGGAACTTGCCGGAAGTCCTGAGCGAGTGGATATGCGCTCTTATGAACGGCAGGGACTGGATAAGATTCCGACCGTCCACATGGGAGCCGCCGTTTGCGCTCTGGAACGCAAGGAAATTGAAACCAACATTGGCAATCTCAACCGAGATATTAAAGCCGCCAACCGTATGATGAATGCCATCCGCAGCACAATCCGCAATCTGCGAAATTGGATTGCAGACATTATGGAAGCGACCAAGGAAGTCTTTGCAGAAACGGATGCACAAGCAAAGAACACTTCGCCCGATCTGGTTCTTCTGCTTCGTGACTATCTGAACTTACGAAAGGCAGAACGCAGCGACTGGTCAAGATACGGTCAGCAGAAAGGCACGACTGATGATTTGAAGGCAGTCTCCAAAGCCGTCATCTATCTGAAAGAGCATGAGCTTTTCACGCTGGAAGATTTGGATACCGCCCTGCAAGAAATGAGTGAGAAGTCCAAGAGCATCCATGCCGACATGAAGAAAGCATCCGCCCGCATGAAGGTCATTACTGGCATTCAGAACGCCGTGGCAGACTGCCAGACCCACAAAGCGGTTCATGACAAGTATCTGAAAATCGGCTGGAAAGCACGACAGGCAGCGTTTGCAGAAAGCCACAAGGACGAGCTGGACAGCTTCAACAAAGCGTTCCGCTATCTCAAAAAGCAGGGCGTGGATTTGAATGTCAATCTGGATTCCCTGCAAGCGGAGTACAGCAATCTGCAAGAGACCTACGCAGAGCTTGCCGGACAGCTTGCCACCGCCAAGGAGGAATTGCAGCCGATGAAAGATATTCGCTATTGGGTCAGCAAAGTCCTCATGCCGGAGCAGTCCGAGGTCGAGAAGAAGCCCGAACCGAAGCACTCCGTCACGGAAAAGATAAAGTTTCTACAAGAGCAGAGCAGCAATCAGCAGGAGCAGAAATCTCGGCAGCACAAAAAACAGAATATGGAACTCTAACAGGCACTTGCCGTTTTCTCTGCGAAAATGTCGAGTGCCTTTGTTGTTCCCCGAAAGGAGGATACAATGAATGTATTTGAAGCGGTCAAGCAGACCGTAACCACCCGACAAGCAGCAGAGTGCTACGGCATCTATGTCAACCGGGCAGGAAAAGCTAACTGCCCTTTTCACAATGATCGAACACCCAGCATGAAAGTGGACAAGCGATTCCATTGCTTCGGCTGCGGTGCCGATGGAGATGTGATTGATTTTACGGCACAGCTATATGGGTTAGATGCAAAGTCCGCCGCCGAAAAACTGGCTGCGGACTTTCAAATCCCCTATACACATTACAAAAGAAAGGAAACAGTGAAAAAGACGATCAGAGAGAAATCGGAGGAGCAAATGTACCGGGAACTGGAAGCCAGATGCTTCCGGGTATTATCAGATTATTTTCATCTGCTCCGGCATTGGGAACGGGCATACGCCCCGAACCTGGAGGATGAAACATGGCATCCATTGTTCGTGGAAGCCCTGCAAAAGAAAGACCACATCGAGTATTTACTGGATGTGCTGCTGTACGATTCCATTGAGGAGCGTGCGGCGCTTATAAAAGAATACGGAAAGGAAGTGATGAAACTTGAACGGCGATTATCAGAGCTTGGCACCGGAGCTGAGAGAGAATTTGAAGATGTTGGCAGAGAACCGGCTCTGCCAGACCCCGGAGGAAGTCAGGGATCTTCTGGAGGTGAACGATAAAGGGCAGGTAAAGAATACCATGCAGAATGTGTATCAGGTCTTTCAGTCCGATCCGGTACTGCATGGAGCCATCGGCTATAACATCCTCACCGGGCGCATTGACATCTGCAAGCCCCTGTGGTGGGAACGCACCGCCTCTGCCATGAGTGACACGGATTTCAATTACCTCATGCTGTATCTGGAAAAACGATACGGGCTGAACAACGAAAACCGCATCCGAAGGGCGCTGACGGTGGTTGCACACCAGAATCAATACCACCCGATCCGGGAGTATCTGAACCGTTTGGAATGGGATGGCACAGAACGCATCCCCTATGTGCTTCATCACTTCCTGGGTGCAGAAATATGTGCGTATGGCACCGAAGTCATGCGGCTGTTTCTGTTGGGAGCCATTCACCGGGTATTCAGACCGGGCTGCAAGTTTGAACTGATGCTCTGTCTGGTAGGCGGACAGGGGGCGGGAAAATCTACCTTCTTCCGATTTCTGGCTTGCAAGGATGAGTGGTTCTCCGATGACCTGAAGAAGATTGATGACGATAATGTGTTCCGCAAGATGCAGGGACACTGGATCATAGAAATGTCAGAAATGATTGCCACAGCAAACGCACGGAGCATCGAGGATATTAAATCGTTTCTGAGCCGATCCAAGGAAACCTACAAGGTTCCCTATGCAACGGAGCCGGAGGATAGGCTACGGCAATGTGTGTTTGGCGGTACTTCCAATGCGCTGGACTTCCTTCCCCTTGATCGCAGCGGAAACCGCCGCTTTCTTCCCATCATGGTACATCCCGAACGGGCAGAGGTACACATTCTAGAAGATGAAGCTGCATCCCGGCAGTATATGGATCAGCTATGGGCAGAATCCGTGGTCCTTTACCGGCGAGAAAAGGTGCAGCTGAAACTGTCCAGAGAAATGAACGAACAGTTGGTTTTACTGCAAAAGCAATTCATGCCGGAGGACACCAAGGTAGGCGTGATACAGGCGTTTCTGGACGATTTTGATGGAGATATGGTCTGTTCCAAGCTGCTCCATCACGAAGCTCTGGGACGCTTTGATGAGCCGAAATCGTGGGAGATACGGGAAATCAACGAGATTATGAATCAGTCTGTGACAGGCTGGATTCCTTATCCCAATCCCAGAAGTTATAAGAAGTACGGCAAGCAAAGGGGCTGGATGCGTGGAAACGAAACGGTGGAAGCCGGGACAAGCCCCTTGGACGGCTTCCGTGAATTGACTGAGGAAGAATGCAGCCAGATGGAGCTGCCGTTTTAAGAAAGTAGCATGGTTTCCTGTTTCATATCCAGTCCGTTGCCATATCGGTTTCCGGGAAAAGCTTTGTTCCGCAAGGCTTTTTCTTCTCTGGAAACAAAGGCAACAAAGAAATTCAAGAAAAACCAAAATAGCAAAGACAACTGCTGCAAGGAAGAATCTGGTTTTTAGAAGCCGGTTTCCGGTTTCTGTTTCCGTTTCTCCCTTGCCCGGCTTTGGGAGGTATTGAAATGAACGCAGCACAGAAAAAAGCAGGGGTCGGAACGACCCATCCCTGCACAACGAATTGATATATGGAGGTAAATGCCTATGGCGAATAGCAAGAGCAATGTGAGCGAGAAGAACTGTTTTGACATTCCGGTGTGGCGCAGATACACGCTGACCATTGAAGAAGCAGCCGGCTACTATCACATCGGCGAGGGGAAACTGCGGATGCTGATCGACCAGAACCCGCACGAAGATTTCTATGTTATGAACGGAAATCGGGCGCTGATCAAGCGGGAGAAGTTCGAGCGGTATCTGGATCAGGCCACCGCAGTATAAATTCCGAAAAAATAATACGGCAGAACTGCCGTTTTCCAATGATACAACTATACTGAGAGCCAGATTTGTGATACAATGTTATCACAAGTCTGGCTCTCCTTACTTGAAAGGAGAGATTCCATGAGCGAAAAAAGACGAGACAATCGAAACCGGATTTTGCGTGAAGGTGAATACCAGCGTACAGATGGGAGGTATCGTTACCGATATATTGATGAGGATGGTAAGGAGAAGAATGTATACAGTTGGCGTTTGGACAAGAATGACCCGACTCCCAGGGATAAGAAGCGAGAGCTTTCGCTGAGAGAGAAGGAAAAGCAGATTCAGGCGGATCTGTTTGACCATATCGTTACCCGTGGCGGCAATTACACGGTAGTTGAATTGGTAGAGAAATATACTTCTCTGAAAACGGGTGTCGGTCATAACACCAAGGCGGGATATAAGACCGTGATCAACATTCTGAATAAAGAAGCGTTTGGAAAGCAGCGAATTGACAAGATTCGCTTGTCTGATGCAAAGGCGTGGTTGATCAAACTTCAGCAGGTGGATGGCAGAGGGTACAGTTCCATCCACTCTATCCGAGGTGTTCTGAGACCGGCGTTTCAGATGGCGGTTGATGATGATCTGATCCGCAAGAATCCTTTTGGATTTGAGCTGGCATCCGTGATTGTCAACGATTCTGTTACCAGAGAAGCAATTACCCGTAAGCAGGAGCGTGAACTTCTGAAATTCATCAAGGATGATAAGCATTTCTGCCGATACTATGATGCAATCTATATACTTTTTAATACAGGATTGCGTATCTCAGAGTTCTGTGGGCTGACCTTTTCCGATCTTGAGTTCGACCAGAAGCGTATCAAGGTAGATCACCAGCTTCAGCGGACTTCCCAGATGAAGTATGTGATCGGTGCTCCCAAAACAGAAAGCGGTATCCGCTATGTGCCGATGAGTGAGGAAGTTGTGGCGTGTTTTCGCAGAATCATTGCCAACCGCAAGACACCAAAAGTTGAACCGATGGTGGAAGGATATGCAGGATTTTTGTTTCTGGATAAAAACGATATGCCGATGGTTGCCCTTCACTGGGAAAAGTATCTGGAGCATATTATTCAGAAATATAATAAAATTTATCGCATCCAGATGCCGAAAGTTACCCCTCATGTATGCAGGCACACCTTTTGCTCTAATATGGCAAAATCCGGTATGAATCCGAAAACCTTGCAGTATATCATGGGTCACGCAGACATCAGTGTAACCTTGAACACTTACACCCATGTGAATTTTGATGATGCAAAGGAAGAAGTATATCGGATAGCGAATAGTTAAAAAAGCCCGTTGGTAAGGACGCTTGCTTTACCAACGGATTTACCAAGATTGCAGGGAAAAATATAAGAAAATACGAGAAGATTTGAGAAGATACCTTGAAAAGAAAGGAAAACTCAAAAGTCGGAAAACCCTGAAATATCAAGCGTTTGAGAAGAAATACAAGACTTAAATGGAGATATGAAAAGATGATTAAAGTACTATTTATTTGCCACGGCAATATCTGCCGCAGCCCGATGGCGGAGTTTGTGATGAAAGACCTTGTGACGAAAGCGGGGAAAAGAGGCGCATTTGAGATTGCTTCGGCGGCGGTGAGCCGAGAGGAACTCGGCAACCCGGTGTATCCGCCCGCAAAGCGCAAGCTTTTGGAACACGGCATTCGCTGCGACGGCCATGCGGCGCGCCAGATGACGCGTGCGGATTATGATAAGTTCGACTACATCATCGGCATGGACAGCTCCAATCTGCGCGGCATGCAGCGTATTTGCGGAGGTGACCCGGAGCATAAATTCTCTTTGCTGATGGAGCACACCAATCGTCCCGGCGACGTGGCTGACCCGTGGTACACCGGCGATTTTGAAGAGACCTGGCGCGATGTTTATGAAGGCTGCACCGCGCTTTTGAAGGAGATTTCGGGATGAACGGAAAAACACGAGGAAGTGGAGTATTGAAGTAAACGGCAGAATTTTCACAGCTGACGCGATGTGACCTCCGTGAGGAAGAGCTGCTTTTTAGTTCGTATAATTCTATCTCGTCCAATATTTGCGGTCGAGCGTGCGGTAGCGCACGGCCTCGGCGGCATGGCGCGCTTCGATGTCGCGGCTGTTATCGAGGTCGGCGATGGTGCGCGAAACCTTTAGCACACGGTCGTAGGCGCGGGCGGAAAGCCCGAATTTTTCAAATGCGTTTTTCAGCAGGGCATCGGCAGCAGGCGCGGTGCGGCAGACTTCATGCAGCATTTCCGGCGGAATCTGTGCATTACAGGTGATGCAGGTGTTCGCAAAACGCTTGTTTTGAATATCCCGTGCGGCATCCACACGCGCTTTGATGGACGCGGAGCTTTCCTCCTTTGCGGTGTTCGAGAGGTCGCGAAAATCGACCGGCGGCACTTCAATGTGCAGGTCGATACGGTCGAGCAGTGGCCCGGAAACGCGGCCGAGGTACCGCGCCACGGCGGTCTCCGAGCAGGTGCACGGGCGTGTGGGGTGACCGTAATAGCCGCATGGGCAGGGGTTCATGGCGGCGACAAGCATAAATTTACACGGGAAAGAGACCGTGCCGTTCACGCGCGAGACGGTCACAACGCCGTCCTCAAGCGGCTGGCGCAGCGTCTCCATGGAGCTGCGCGAAAACTCCGGCAGCTCATCCAAAAACAGCACGCCGTTGTGTGCGAGGGAGATCTCGCCGGGGCGGGGGATAGACCCGCCGCCCGAAAGCCCCGGGCCGGAGATGGTATGGTGCGGCGAGCGGAAGGGGCGCGTTTCAATGAGCGCGGTGTTGCTCGGCAGAAGTCCCGCAACGGAGTGAATTTCGGTCGTTTCGATCATTTCCTCAAAGCGCATTTGCGGCAGAATGGATGGCAGCCGTTTTGCAAGCATGCTTTTGCCGGAACCGGGCGAGCCGATGAGCAGCACGTTGTGCCCGCCGCTTGCGGCAATCTCTAAAGCGCGCTTTGCCTGTGCCTGCCCTTTTACATCGGCGAAGTCCGGCAGCGGCGGCTGATTTTTCGGATCGCTGTGGTACGGCGCGGCGGGCAGGATCGGCTTTGTACCGCGCAGATGGTCGATGAGTGTGAACACGTCCGGCACAGGGTAGACCGAAAGCCCGGTCACAACGGCGGCTTCATAGGCGTTTTCCGCAGGCACAAACATGCGCGTGTAGCCGAGCTTTCCGGCTTCTATCGCCATGGAGAGCACACCGCGCACAGGATGCAGCGCACCGGAAAGCGAAAGCTCGCCCGCAAAAATGCAGTCGTCCGTGTTGACATTCAGCTGGCCGGTGGCTTTCAATAAAGCGATGAGCAGCGGCAGGTCGTAAACGGGGCCCTCTTTGCGCACGTCGGCAGGGGCAAGGTTCATCGTGATGCGGCTGACGGGGAAATCGAACCCGCAGTTTTTCAGTGCGGCGCGCACGCGATTGCGCGATTCCTTTACGGCGGCGTCCGGCAGGCCGACAAGGTCAAAGGCGGGCAGACCGGCAGAAAGGTCACATTCCACTTCCACTTTGAACGCGTGCATGCCGAAAAGTCCCATGCTGAATGCTTTTGATACCATATTTTTACCGCCTTTCGCAGTTCTTGTCTGCATTATATACTTTTTGTCGAATTTTGGCAATAGAAGTTTAAGCTTGCAGGATAGATATAAATGTAAAAATTCGGTCGAGCATTTTTGTACAGTATAGGAAGATTTGTCTTGACTTCTGTAAGGGTTTGGAGTATGATAAAGAAACAGTAGTCATTTGGAGCGTTCTCATGCAGGAAACCGGGCAGAAAAATAGTATACCGCTCAGCGATGAGGCGCTGGCACTTCGTTTTCAAAACGGAGATGACGCGGCGTTTTCGGAGCTTGCGGCGCGCTACCTGAAGGTCATCCGCATCAAGGCGTGCAGTTTTCGCGAGATTTTTTCCCTTGAGCGGGAAGACCTGTATCAGGAGGGGCTTTTGGGGCTTTTAGACGCGGCGAATTCCTATAAGCCGAGCGAAAGGACGTCGTTTGAAACGTATGCCGGGCGGTGTATCAGCAATCGAATCGTCAGCGCCGTGCGGCGTAGCTCCAGTCTGAAAAATTCTTTCCTCAATAACGCTGTGCCTATTGAGGAGATGGAAGACCTTGGGGCAGACTGCCTTTCCGACCCGCAAACGCTTTTGGAGAGCCGTGACGAGATGGACCGGCTGCTTTCTGTTATCCATATTTCACTTTCCGATTTTGAACTGCGTGTGCTTTCTTTGTATCTTGGCGGCTATAAGCGGCAGGAAGCAGAGAGAAAACTCGGCATTTCGGCGCGTGCGTTCGATAACGCGATGGCGCGTGTACGCAAAAAGCTGCGGCAGAAAAACAATGACGCCAAAGGATGACTTTCGCGCGGATACCTTTTCTATATATTTATATGTATATGCCCTTCCACAGTTGATGGCGTTGTTTTTCAATGAAGCGGTGCAAATCCGCCGGGGGCAAAACTCATTCTATTCTATTATGACCAAAGCGAGGTAAAAACACATGTACGAAGACAAGACCCTGATCTGCAAGGAATGCGGCAAAGAATTTGTATTCACAGCCGGCGAGCAGGAATTTTACGCATCCAAGGGCTTCGAGAACGAGCCGCAGAGATGCAAGGCATGCCGCCAGAACCGCAAGAATGCAGCAAAGCCGGAACGTGAGATGTACACGGCTGTCTGCGCCGCCTGCGGCAAGGAAGCAACCGTTCCCTTCAAGCCGCGTGAGGACCGTCCGGTCTATTGCAGCGAGTGCTTTGCACGCATGAAGGAAGAAAGATAAGCTTTAAAACGCATATCGGTGCCCGGCGGGAAACTGCCGGGCATTTTGCAGTTCAAAGACAAATATTGCTTTATAAATATTTACGATATTTACGCGGAAAGCCGTGATACACCTTGCAAAACAAACTTATGCATCGTATAATTAAATTGGTTAAATATCTTTAAAGGGGGATGTTTTATGCACATTACGGTCGATACCATCATCGGCGATATTCTGCGGCGGGAGACGGATGCCGCAGCGTTTTTCAGGGAAGCGGGCATGCATTGCATTGAATGTCCCGCCGCACGCGGCGAAACAGTCGCAGAGGCCTGTGCGGTGCACGGTGTGGATGCAGAGCAGTTCGCAGCGGCATTTAACGCGCGCTTCGCCGCAAAATAAGCAAATTCGCCGATCCGGCAATTCGGAGGAACTCATGGAACAAAACAGAATAGAACGAGCACCCACCCTTGGCGCGCGTCTGCAAAAATGTGCAGATTTTGTGCGGGAAGGCAAAAAACTTGCCGATATCGGTACAGACCACGGCTATGTGCCGGTCTGTTTGCTGCAAACCGGCAAGATACCGTTTGCCGTTGCGGTTGATGTTCACAAAGGGCCGCTGGAAAGCGCCATGAACAATGCTTCGCGCTGCGGTGTGGCGGACAAAATGCACTTTGTGTGTGGAGACGGTCTGCACGGGGTGCTGCCGGATGAGGCGGAGGACATTGTCATCGCCGGCATGGGCGGTGAACTTATTTTGCGTATCATCTCGGAAGCGCCATGGCTGTGCGCGATGGATAAGCACCTTGTTTTGCAGCCGATGACGACCGCCATGCAGCTTAGAGAAGGACTTGCCGCGCTGGGCTTTACGATTGACCGCGAAGAAGCGGTAGTAGATAGTGATAAAATTTACTCCGTGATGTCCGTGTACTATACCGATCAAAAGCGGGATAATTTAAAGCTGATAGATTTATATATGGGGCAGATCAAACCCGGCAGTCCGTTCAGCGCACGTTATGCCAAAAGCGTGCGGCACAACATCGAAAATAAGATCAAGGGCATGCGGCACGGCGGCGCGGACAGCAGCGCGCTGGAAATTTTGCTGCAAATGCTTTTAGACCTGTACGGCGAGGAGGAGAACGCATGACCGTTCGAGAGATCTATGACGCCATAGACCGTATTGCGCCGTTTCAAACGGCAATGGATTTTGATAACGTCGGCATTCTGGTCGGTGATGAAAATGTCGACGTCACAAAGACGTTGCTTTGCTTGGATGTCACGCCGCGCGTTTTGCGTGAGGCGAAAAGCATCGGGGTGGAGCTCATCATCAGCCACCACCCGGTGATCTTTAACCCGCTGCGTACCGTGCAGCCGCAGAACATCATCTATGCGCTTGTGCAGAGCGGCATTGCGGTCATCAGTGCGCACACGAATCTCGATATGGCATATCCCTACGGCGTGAACGATGCGCTTTGCCGCAAGTTGGGACTGCAAAACGTCCGCGGCATTTTAAAAGAGGGCGAAACGGACATTGCCTACATGGGCGAGCTGCCGGAAGAAATGACAACGGAGGACTTTGCTGCGCACATTAAGGAAGCGCTGGGGCTTTCGGCGGTGCGCTGCACGGCGGTCAGCAAAATGCTCCGCACAGTCGCGGTCGTCGGCGGTGCCGGGGGAGACTATGCCCTTGCAGCGCAGGCAAAGGGCGCGGACGCGTTCGTCACCGGCGAAGTGAAGCACCACGAAGCCATCGCGGCGCAGCAGGCGGGACTGGTTTTGTATGAAGCCGGGCACTACCACACGGAGCTGCCGTACCGCGAGCGGCTGAAAGCTTATCTTGACACAGCCTGCCCGGGTGTGGAATTTATCGTTTCCGAAAGCGAACGCCCGCCGATGGAAACGCTTTGAAACAGAACAGAAAGGCGCTTTTTAAAAGCGATGGTTTTATAAAATGGCACTGGATGGTGTATTTTTACGACATTTAAAAGAGGAAATCGGCATGTCCTTGCTCGGCACGCGCGTAGACCGTGTGTTTCAGCCGAACCGCGATGAGCTGATTCTCGCATTTCGCGGCTTCAGCGCCGCATATAAGCTGCTCATTTCCGCCCGTGCAAACAGTGCGCGCGTCAATCTGACGACGATTCCGGTGGAAAACCCGCAGCAGCCGCCGATGCTGTGCATGCTTTTGCGCAAGAAATTGCAGGGTGCAAAGCTTTTGGAGATCACGCAGCCCGACTTGGAGCGTGCGCTCATGCTGAAATTTGACAGCGTGAACGAGCTCGGCGACCACGTGGAACTGACGCTTGCCGTGGAGATCATGGGCCGGTACAGCAATATCATTTTGGTTGACGAAAACGGCAAAATCATCGATGCACTAAAACGCGTGGATGCCGAGATGTCTTCGGAGCGTCTTGTGTTGCCTGGGCTTTTATACCGCTTGCCGCCCCCGCAGGATAAGCTTTCCATGCTTACCTGCACGGTGGAGGAGATCATGGCGCGTATCGATGCTTTACCGCGTGATATGGAGCTTTCCAAAGCGTTGATGTCTGTTTTGCAGGGCATTTCGCCGATCATCGCGCGCGAAGTCGAAAACAGCGCGGGGCTGGGGCATGAGGTGTATGTGAAAAGCATGACGCCCCCGCAGCGCCGCCGTACGGAGATGTACGTGACGACGCTGATGGAGACGGCGAAAAACGTTTCCGGCACACCGCATATTGTCATCGACCCGCAGAATAAACCGAAAGATTTCGCGTTTATGGACATTCGTCAGTACGGCAACGCGATGACGGTCAGTGAAAAAAAGAGCTTTTCCGAAATGCTCGACGCGTTCTACGCCGAGCGCGACCAGATTGAGCGTATGCGCGTGAAAAGTCAGGATCTTCTGCGTCTGCTTGCGAATCACGCCGACCGTTTGAGCCGCAAGATCGCGAACCAGCAGGCAGAGCTTTCCGCATGCGCCGAGCGCGACACACTGCGCATCAAGGGCGACCTGCTCAGTGCGAATATGTATGCGATTCAAAAGGGTGAAACATCCGTAAAGCTGCAAAATTTCTATGATGAGAATTTGGCGGAGCTTGAGATTGCGCTCGACCCGGCGCTCACGCCGCAGCAGAACGCGCAGAAATACTATAAAAACTACCGCAAGGCGAAAACAGCGGAGGAAAAGCTGACTGAGCAGATCGGCCTTGCGCAGACGGAGCTGACGTATATCGACAGTGTGTTCGAATCGCTTGCCCTCGCCGAAAACGAACGTGATTTAAATGAGATTCGCGCCGAGCTTGCCGAACAGGGCTACGTGCGCCGCAAGGCGGGCAAAAAGAACCAGAAGCAGCCTGCGCTTTCCGCACCGCTCAAGTTCAAGACGAGCGACGGCTTCACGGTGCTTGTCGGGCGCAATAACCGCCAGAACGACAAGCTGACAATGAAGGACGCAAACAACAACGATATTTGGTTTCACACGAAGAACATCCCCGGCTCGCACACGGTGCTCGTCACAGACGGCAAGGCACCGACGGAGACCGCCATGGAGGAAGCCGCCGTGCTTGCCGCGCAGCATAGCCGCGCGAAGGATTCCGCGCAAGTGCCGGTCGATTACACGCAGATCCGCTATGTTTCAAAGCCGCAGGGCGCAAAGCCCGGCATGGTCATCTATGTGCAGTATAAGACCGTCTACGTAGATCCCACAACCGAATCAAAAGCGAAACAGCAGTCATAAAAGAGGAATTCAGTCCTTTTTGGAGGAGTTAAAATGGAATTTCCGAAGTCTTTTATCCGCGCATCCGAAGCTTACAATACATTTGAACACCACGTGCCTGCGCCGTATCTGCGCCGCGCATTTCAAGCCGATCACGAAGCCAAAGCAAACGTTATCATCACGGCGCTCGGCTTTTATGAGCTGTATTTAAATGGCGAACGCATCACAAAGGGTCGTCTTGCGCCGTACATCAACAATCCCGATGACCTTGTGTATTACGATACGTATGAGGTCACGCTCCGCGCGGGCGAAAATGTGCTTGGCGTGTGGCTTGGCAACGGCTTTACGAATAACCCCGGCGGGCATATCTGGGATTTCGACATCGCTGCATTCCGTGCCGCACCGCAAATGGCGCTGTGCCTGACGTACACGGACAAAAGTGGGGAGGCGCACTGCATTGAAAGTGACGAAACATGGCGCACGGAATCGTCTCCGCTGCTGTTTGATGACTATCGCTTCGGTGAAATTTACGACGGCCGCTTGGAAATACCCGGCTGGAATACTATCGGATTTGACGACAGTGCATGGAAATTTGCCGAACGCGCCCCGCAGCCGCGCGGCGAAAAGCGCCTGTGTACCGCGGAGCCGATTGACATCGTAAATGAATTAAAGCCCATCTCCGTTACGAAAACGGAAAAGGGCTATCTGTACGATTTCGGTATCAACACCGCCGGTGTGTGCCGCTTGTGCGTGCGCGGCGAGCTTGACCAGCGCATAGAACTTCGACACGGCGAGCACTTGAAGGACGGCCTGCCGGACGTGGAAAATATCTGGTTTAAGCGTGAGCACTGGGCGCGCGACCTCGAATATGTCCACAAAGACGTGTATACCTGTCGCGGCGACGGGGAAGAGGTATATACACCGGCGTTTACGTATCACGGTTTCCGTTATGTGCTCGTCAGCGGCATCACCGAAGCGCAAGCGACGGAAGACCTGCTTACAGCGCTTGAGATGCACTCGCTGCTCGAAGAGCGCGGCGGTTTCTCCTGCTCGGATGAGACTGCAAACAAATTACAGCAAATGACGCGCCAATCGGACGTAACGAATTTCTATTATTTCCCGACGGACTGCCCGCAGCGCGAGAAAAACGGCTGGACGGCCGACGCGGCACTTTCTTCCGAACATATTTTGCTGAACCTCGGCGCAGAAAAGAGCTACCGCGAATGGCTGCGTGCCATTGTGAAAGCACAGGATAATAACGGCGCACTGCCCGGCATCGTGCCCACAAGCGGCTGGGGCTTTGCTTGGGGCAACGGCCCCGCATGGGATAGCGTGCTCATTGAGCTGCCGTACAGACTGTATCAGTACCGCGGCGATTTGGATTCCGCCAAACTGTGCGCCCCGGCGATCATCAAATACCTGCACTACCTCACAACGCGTATGGACGAGCACGACCTGCTCGCCATCGGCCTTGGCGACTGGTGCCCGCCGGGACGCGAAGCGCACGAATATAAATCGCCGCTCGCATTCACCGATACGGTGCTCTCAAAGGACATGGCGGATAAAGCCGCGTTTCTGTTCGATAAGCTCCATATGCCGGAGCAGGTGGCGTTTGCCCGCGCGCTCTCTAAGCGTTGGAAAGCTGTTGTGCGCAAGTATCTCATCGACGAGAACACTATGCTCGCTGCTGGCAACTGCCAGACTTCGCAGGCCATGGCCATCTACTATAACATCTTCGAGCCCGCAGAGCGCAAGGCAGCGTTTGAGCAGCTTATCAACCTCATTGAGGAGCAGGAGTATCACCTCGATGTCGGCGTGCTCGGCGGACGTGTGCTGTTCCATGTTTTGACGGAGTTCGGGTACAGTGACCTCGCGTTCTCCATGATTACCCGCCCGGATTATCCGTCCTACGGCAACTGGATCGCACGCGGCGCCACGACGCTGTGGGAGGTGTTTCAGCCCGAGGGCAGTGATCGCATCGGCTCACTGAATCACCATTTCTGGGGCGACATCAGCAGCTGGTTTACGCAGGCGCTCTCCGGTATCCGCATGGCGCCGCACGGTGAACCGAATGAGGTGGATTTCCGCCCGTCGTTCATTTCGCGCCTCACACATGCCGAAGCGTTCCACATTGCACCCGCAGGCCGCATCGCTTCCGCATGGGAGAGGGATGAGGACGACGTCATTGTGTTGACGGTCAAGCTGCCAAGCACCATGCACGGCGTTATTCGTCTTGAAAGCGGCTATGTCTTTGAAGATGACCTCGCTTACAAAGCTGCCGAAAGCGGAACATACCGCATTCACAGCATCGAATAAACGGCGATATTTTTCGCTTTGCGAAAAAAGATCAATAAAAAAACAAAAAAGGGCTTGAAATTTGTAACCACCTGTGTTATAATCTTCAAGTACCAAACGGGGGCGTAGCTCAGCTGGGAGCCCGGTTGAAGCGGTAAACAACCCCCGCACTAATTGAATAAGAAATTACTCAGCGCACCCCTTATACGGGGGTATAGCTCAGCTGGGAGAGCGCTTGACTGGCAGTCAAGAGGTCAGCGGTTCGATCCCGCTTATCTCCACCAATCGGGTGCGCTGAGTATTCTTAATAAATGCTTGCTTTGAAAAAAGCAAGTTTTTTGTTTTATGCCCACTTCTCTTTTGAAGCGGGCTTTTCTTATGCGGCGATTGCCGAAATGTCCAGCCCAGCGCTGAACTGCTCAAAGTCAATGTTGAAGTCGATATGCAGCCGATAGTCTCGATACACTTCCACACGCCGGATCAGGCAGCTCACAATCATTTTCTTTGACTCCGTGCTGGCGCTGTCGTACATATCCGCCCATGAAATAATATCGTCATACTGAGCGTTTAAGGCGTCCAGCATGGCCTGTCCCTCGTCGTAGGCCGCCTGCGCCGCCTCCATAGTGTGCTGAACTTCGAGACATTTTGTCTCACAGTCAGAAATCAAAGAACCAAGCAAATCCTGCGAAAAAGCACTTTCGCCCCGGAGGGATTTAATAACCTCTGCCCGGAGCGTATCAAGCTCGGCGGCGGCTTTGGCGTAGTCTGATTTTGCACTTTTGAGAAGCGTTTTCCGTTCTTCCATCTTTTCACGATAGCGGATATTGACGATCTCACTTTTAGGGATTGCTTTCATTCGCTCGAAGATCTGCCGCACCACTTTATCAATGATACCGTCAAGAATATGCGCTGTGTAGCCAGTCTGCCCATCACATTCGGTTTGCTTGCGTGTCTTGCCGTAGCAGATATACCGCACACGCTTTACAATGCGGTGAGCATTTTCCTTGCATGGATAAGCCTTGCCGTTGGTGGTGAGCGCCAGCCGGGAGCCACAATGCCCGCAAAAGACATTCCCGGCCAGCAAGGACTGACCACGGGTATTCAGCGGTACACGCCGTTCCTGTTCGGCGGAGTTGGCACGGGAGGTACGAATGTGTTGTGCGGCCTCGAATAGCTCCGGCGTTATGATTTGCAAGTGGGGCAGCGTTTGGGAGCGGCTTTCGCCGCTGCGAAGCACCCCGGTATATGTCAGATTGCAAATGATACCCCGGATGCTGGCGTGATGCCACATTTTACCCGTTCTCGCCCGATAGCCGAGGTTATTTAAGTAGGTGGCGATCCGTTGAGCGCCGAAACCCTCATGCACATACTTGTCAAAGATAATCCGTACCACAGCGGCCTCGGCTTCATTGATAGCCAGCTCAAAAACCTCGTGCTTGCGTTTATTGAAGCGTCCGCTTTTTACAAGGTCATACCCATAGGGAGCAAGACCGCCCTTGAAACCGCCGTCCTCGACAAGCTGGCCGAGAGCGGTTTTTGTGCGAATTGAAGTCTTTTCGCTTTCGCCGTCGGCCTGCCAGAAGCGGATGTAGTTGGTGAGCTTGTCCGTGTGATTATCAAAACGCTGCTCACCCTCCTGCGTACTCCAGACCCGGATGCCGTTCTTAACAAACCATTCCACTACAAAGGGCGTTTCGTCAGCGATACGCCCGATGCGGTCAAACATGAACACAAGCAGAATATCGAATTTTCCCTGCTTGGCTCGTTCCTTGATGATTTGCAGCTTGTCCCGGTTTTCGGCTCTAACCTTATGCCCGGACACACCGTCCTCCTGTTCCTCATGAACGATCGTCCAGCCCATTTTTTCACAGAAGCGATGGCACTCCCTGCGCTGCATGGGAATGTCGGCTTGGCTTTTGTCATTGTAGTCCACCTGCTTGTCGGTGGACACGCGGTATAGGCAATCGACTCGATTACCTGTCATCATTCTGTTTTCCATCATCATATTGATCCGTCCTTTCATTTGTCGATGGGTCAATGAAAAAACGCAATCAATACGCGGGGAATATGAAGTTTTCAAGGTACATAGGGACTACCCCCACTATTATTATCCCTCTGTTCGGGAGGGATTGCAAGGATGTCGCCGGAGCTATTTTTTGCCGTATTGTTGGCAAAGGAAGATAGTAAAATCTGCTTTACATGATGGAGCGCTGCCGCATTTTTGCAGTCTGCGAAGCTGGCGGTGATGGCGTAGCCATCCACAGCAAATGCGGTATGTTGTTTTCTCTGCTGCATAAAGACCTCCTTTTCAATTCTCGGCAACAGGGAAAGGCCAGCGCCTCATAAAAGCGCTGGCCTGTGACTTATGACCTTGGGACGAAATGTCCCAAGGTGTTTTTGACAGTTGGGAGCGCCGCACCCGCTCCTGTTGGCCTGTCATAAGACAGCTCGTATTCAATGCGGCGCTCCCTCACAGCGGATAGCGACGATCCGTCACGGAGCATCAACTACTTTGCTGCGGAGAGGTGAAAACTACCTCTCATATACCAAGGACAAAAATCGGGCAAATGGAGATACCCTTAGAGAAATTTTTTCAAATATTTTCTCATGGCCGCCTTGCCGCTTTTGACGGAATGGCGAACGGCGCTTTTGTCCACACCCTGCTCCCGGGCAATCTGGCGGTAGCTTTTGCCGAGGATCAAATGCGCCTCTACCCGGACGCCCTGCACCTCCGGCAGAGAGTTGAGGGCATTCCACAGGTGGACGAACAGCTCCATGCGATCCAGAAGCTCCTGCGGCGTCGGTTCATGCAGGCAGGCCGAGTATTCGATCCCATCGTCACAGTCGAGGGAATACTGCGCCTTGTTGCGGGTCGTGCGCCGCTGATAGGCTGCCTCATACAGCTTGCCCGCCTTCAGTTCGGCGGCCACTTCGTCGGAAACTTCGATGTATTCATCATGGGTGTACCAAGCGTAAAAGTCCTTCAGATTGATGGTCGTCATTTGTATTTCCTCCATTCGGTTCATGTGTGGGTGGGTGAACAGAACGGAGGAACGGCGGGGATCGGCAGCCGGGGCTGGCCGCTTTGGGACAAATTGTCCCAAGGTGCAGGCATATAAAAACGCCCGCACAGCATGACGCTATGCGGGCGCACGAAATATTACCGTTATTATTGTACTTATTTATTTCATGTTCATATCCAGAATACTCCGTTGCGGGGCATGGGCTTTTTTTGACCGCAGAGTATTAGGGGGATTACAGAAAGCAAAAATGGACACGGCGATACCTCCATAGGCCACCGTGCCTTTACAGTTTCAATGGGTCGTCATTGGTTTGTGTGTAGGCGCAAAGAAACGGCGGCTCTGAAAATCAAAGCCGCCGTTTCAAATGGGCGTGTCAATTTGTCTGCATTACGACGGCTTTTTTTCTTTTGCCGTCGTCCGGCAGAATGGCTTAGTCATTATTTCTGAACGGAGTCCGCTTCTTCTTGTGTGAGTTGACCATTTTTAACTGCATCAGAAATGGCTTTATCTAATTCCTCAACTGTGGAATAATCCCCAATGTGTACTGTTTTTCCATTATCTTTTGTTACATCAACACTATAAGAGGAAACTACATCTTCAGTAGGTGGAATCATGGAGTAGGTATCGCCGTCACCGTCGTCTTTGGAATACAATACTCCCTTTTTGATACTTTCCAGAGTTTCCTTATAGCTGTCCATCATAGCATCTACGCTTTCCTGCGTAAATTCATGGAATACGCCTTGCCCATCATACCAACCATCTCCAGTTCCAATCAACGCTTCCATTTCATTTTTCTGTTCGTTCATCCAAGCCTCGTACTCTTCGGCTGTCCACCACTGCACATCCGGTGCCGCATTGTTCTTCTCATAATCTGCCTCGGCAACCCAATTTTTACCGTCAACGCTGATTTGTCCACCATCCGTATCATGATAGAGAATATCGACGCCGGATGTGTTTTCAGTTTCAGATGCCAAATTCTTTGGTGCGTCTGAAGCCAGTGCATTTGCATAAGTAAAACCGGCAAGGCTCAAACAGATTGCTCCGCACAAGCCCACTGCTAATATTTTTTTGTTCTTCATAGATAAGACCTCGCTTTATAAAAATTTTAGCTGCCCCTTAAGGACAGCTAAAATATAGCAAAACAACTTGGATATAGTTTGCATAGATTATGGATTTTAGATGGAGTTATCTATTGGCTGCTTGCAAGGCAGTTCAAACCAAAACATTACGCCGTTGCTTGTGTTAGTGATGCTGTACTTTGCATGGTGCATTTCCATGATTTTGCGAACAATATAAAGCCCTAATCCAGTTCCGCCTGTATTACGGTTACGGGATGCGTCCGCCCGGTAGAAAGCTTCAAACAAATGCGGGAGGGCATCATCAGGCACATGGACACCTGTATTTTCAATTTCACCACGAATCGTACCGTGTATTTCAGACAAAGTTATATGGATTGATTCGTTACTTGGAGAATACCGAATTGCGTTTACCAATATGTTCTGAATTGCCCGTTCCATCTGCACTTGTTCCACTTCACAGTAAAGTCGGTCAGGAATATTGACCTCAAGGTGCTGTTTCTTTTCTTCCGATAAATCTGAAACCGTGGCAAGCTGTACCCGGAATACTTCCGCAAAGTCAACGACTTTATATGCGGATTTCTGAGTTCCCTCCGTTTTAGAAACATACAACAATTCTTTTATCAGATTTTCCATCCTGTCAACAACTGCAAGGGAACGCTCCATGTACTCTGTGTGGTTTTCATAGCCGCTGATCCCGTTCAGCATCCCCGACAAGTGACCTTTCAAAATAGTCAGCGGTGTTTTCAGTTCGTGGGAGGCTGCCGAGAAAAATTCTACCCGCTGTTGCTCTAATGCTTGTTCCTTTTCCATATCTGTCTTGAGCTGCTGGTTTGCAGTTTGAAGATCATTCAGCGCAGTAGAGAGCGAGGCCGACAACGAATTTAGATTTTGTGCCAAGCACCCCAATTCATCTTCCCGCGCAGCAGTACATTGACCAGAAAAATCCAGTTCCGCCATTTGCTTTGAAATCTTGCTCAGTCGCACAATAGGTCGAGTGATGTACCGTGTATAGAGCCCTGCACAAAGGAGAGAAAGCAGAAAGACCATTAGGATAACATACGGAAATATGGACAGCAATACTTTTGTTGCCTGCTGTACGACAAACAAATCCGTTTGAACTACCAGCGTATAAGCAGCCCCGTTTTTTAGAGTAATTGGGTAAAAGTTCGTTGTAGTTGCCCCGGACAGCTGCATATCTATGAACGATTCATCTTCATCAAATGTAACTGCTTGATCTGCTGAAACAGTAGAAATTTCCGTAGCCACTTCATTCGGATAGATAATATTGCCGTTGCTGTCCTCAATCCAAAAAGCGGCATTTGTTTTCGCTGAAAAATCAGCCAATTCATTTTCACAATCGTCTATATTATTAAAATCCGCCATTTGCTCGGCAAGGTGCATGGCGGCTTTCTCCGTAGTCGCATTTATCAAATTGGAGTATGTCGTAGGTAACAGTTTTGAAATGAAAAAATATGTTCCACCACAAGCTGTACCCAGTAGAAGAAATGTAATTATAAAAATCTTGACGGATAACCGTTGCTTAATGTACTTTGTCAATTCTGTATCCCACCCCTCTGATTGTTTTTATATAGTCAGCATTTAACTTTTTACGAATGTTCTTTATATGACTGTCAACGATTCGATCCTCGACCTCCAAATCCTCCGCCCACAATTGGTCCAGTAGCATTTGCCGAGTAAAAACCTTTCCTTGATTTTCAATCATAAGCCTAAGAAGCGCAAACTCTTTGCTGGTTAAAACAACCTCGTTTCCGCCTTGATATACATGGAATCCGTCAACGTCCATACTCAGCTCTTTATAAGTAAGCAGGGATTGATTTTGATTTTCCGCAGTCCTACGGCGAAGAATAGCCGCAATCTTGCACAGCAGGATTTTGGGCGAAAAGGGCTTTGGAATGTAATCATCAATCTGCTGTTCAAAACCCCGCAACTGGTTTTCTTCATCCGAAAGCGCAGTAAGCATAATAATAGGGACTTGTGACCTTTTGCGAATGACCTCACATACACCATAGCCGTCGATTTTAGGGAGCATAATATCTAACAGCACAAGGTCGATTGTATCATCAAACATTGCAATCCCCGCCACGCCGTCAGAAGCAACAGCAACTTCATATCTCGCATCAATCAGATGATTTTTCAATATATCCTGAATGTCAATATCATCTTCGACAATTAAAATCTTCTGCATTGTCCCACCTCCAATTTTTCAAGTATAGCAGAGAAATATGTATCTATTATGGAGTCTGAAATTGTATCCGCATTTATTTTACTGCCATTCTTTCAATCTATCAATGCCGTTACTGAAAACGCTGATAAAATAAAATACTACCAAAACATAAAATCGTGTTTCGTTCTCATAACCAAACCCGAAATGTAGAATAATATATGGGTGATATGAGAATGTACCAAGATGAAAGACGGCTCGACTTCCACGCATTAGGCCGGGAGATCAAGCGCAAAAGAGAAGCCAAAGGCTGGACGCAGGAATACCTCGCGCAGCTCGTTGATCGTACACCTCGTTCCATTATGTATTTTGAAAATCGTGGTCAGCATCCGAGCTTGAATACCTTTTATAAAATCGTCACTTTGCTGGATATTTCCGTTGATCAATTCTTCTATCCTGACAAACAGAATGAAGAAAGTGATTGCCGCCAGCACATTGACAGGATGCTAAACACAATGGACGAGAATGAATTGACGATCATGGAAGCCACCGCAGAGGGAATACAAAAAGCCAGAGAAACGGAGGGAGCGTAAGAAACGGCGCTGCCTCCGTTTTTTCATGGGGTTTCCGGGGTACGCACTAACGGCAAGCAGGGCAAGTGTAGCCACACTTGCTATTTTTGCATCCCGGCGGGCTGCAAAAATGCTTGTTGGGGAGCCTCCCCAAACCCGGCTTTGGGACATTTTGTCCCAAAGTAATTTGCCTGCGTCACCGTTCGCTATCGCTCCTGTTCCTTTTTGTGCTGGCCGTCCGTGACACCCAGCAGATGGTCGATATTGGCCTTGACTGCCACGGCCTGCCGCATTTGCTCCTGCGCCGTTCGGTAGTCAGCGTAGAGTGCCTTTTTCCGCGCCGCCAGTTGGCGGCGTTTTTCTTTTAGCTCTGCCATTTTGGGCAGCTTCTCACCGCCCAGCAACTCTCCCATTGTAGCCTTGGCTGCCCGGTAGTCCGCCAGCTCCGCCTCATGCTCGGCAAGATATTTTCGGCTGTACTTTGCGGCCTTGTACCCGTCAAAGATGGGGCGGGTCTTGGCGTACCGCACCACGGCTCCCATCAGCTCGGAGGTATGGGAAAGGTCGGCCTCGGTCTGCCGAAGCTGTTCCGTCAGCGTATGAAAATGGGAAACGGCGTTCTCGGCCTTGGCGAAGAGCTGGTCATACTCGGTGATGTTCTGCTCCTGCATGAATTGAAGTGCCGCCGCCATCTGCTTGAGATTGTAAACCTTCGCCCACCGTGCATAGGCAGCACCCTTACCAGAGCGCAGCCGTTCCTCTATATCCACGATCAGATTGACACGGCGAAGGACAACAGGCGCAGGGACAGACTGATCCGGGAGCGGACGCTCCCCGGCGATAACCGCCTTGATGTCCTCGGGATCGTAGCCGTCCCCGAGGGTAGATGCCCGCAGCCGGGTCGCCCGCTCCTGCCCCGGAACAAGAAAAGAAATTGCGCCGCCGCGCCCATGCTTGACCGTGAAGCCGGACGCCTCCATGAGCCGGAGGAAAGCATCAAAATCGGCGGGGCGTTTGGCAAGAGCTTCATTGATGGCAAGCCGTAGCTGCTCCTTGTATGGGGGCTGCCGCTCCGTCCCCAGCCATGCCCCGTAATGGAGAAATCGTCCCCTGCTGTGCAGTTTGGGGTTGGTGATGACGGACAGATCATTTTCAAGACAAATGCGGTCAGAGAGCCGCCGCACCGCACGGCCAGAGCCGATGAAGTCCCGGAATTTCCGGGTGCAGTCCAGCGAGGTCGAATTGTAATAAATGTGATTATGGATGTGTGCCTTGTCCGTGTGGGTAGCAACAAAAAAGGCATACTTGCCCTTTGTCCAGCGCATGGCCGTTTCATAGCCGATGCGGTTTGCCTCCTCCGGCGTGATCTCCCCGGGCATGAATGACTGGCGGATCTGATAGCACAGCACATCCGCGTCCCACCGCTGCTCCCGGCCCGTGGTGGCCTTGTACTTGGCCTTGGCGAGCAGGAACTCCGCATCGGCGGTCATGTGGTCGCAAGCATAAGAAGAAATCAGCTCGCCGCCCTCGGTCTTGTCCGGGTTTTTACCATAGTCAAACCGTTCTTTCAAGGACTGTGCGATGGTTTCGCCCTTGCTGATTTTGTGCTTCTTGAAATAGGTTGTGGCCATAGGCAGTCCTCCTTTTGATATGACAAACGGCGGCTGTGGTCAGCCACCGTTGTTCCTGCTTTGGGACATTTTGTCCCGAAGTATCAGCCGGTGATGAAATCCCGCAGGGCAAACTTGGCAGAGTGCAGTCTGTCCACCAGCCACTCAGCGATAGCGGGAACGCCAAAGGGAGAAACGAGGAACGCAAGGACGAGGAACACGATCCCGCCCACCGTCTGCCCACCGATGAATAGGATCAGGGAGAGCAGCGTCAGCGCGATGCAACCCAGCTCACATACGGCGGACGCCACGCAGAACAGGAATGTGACCATAGCGGCCAGCAGGGACAGCGCCACCATCACGGGGGCGGCAAGGATTTTGAGAACGATCATAGCAGCTACCTCCATCAAAAAATCAAGTTGGTTTGTCCTTCTACCCATATTATACCTCTGGGAAAATAGGCGCACAAGGATGTCGAGCTTTCACGACCTCGAGACATTTTGTCCCGAGGTCGTGAAAGCCGGGGAACGGCACAAGGCCGCTCCCCGACAAATCATAGGCTCACCACAGCCGACAGCTTTTTCAGCAGCTCGGACAGCGGCTCCCAAAGGTCGGCATAGTCCTTTTGGAGCGCCGCGATCTCCGAGGGGTAGATGCCGTAGGTGTTGGCATGGACGGCCACTTGGTTTAGGTTGTTGGCACACCGCCGCTGCAAGGCCACCAGCTCCCGGATGTCCGAGAGGTCAACGTGGAGGACATAGCCGTTGAGCGCCATTTTCCGCATATAAGCTCCCATGTTGGAGATTCCGGCCTCGGTCATGCGGTCAGCGATCAATGCCTGTTCCTCCGGCGTCACCATCACATGAAGATGGACAGAGCGCCGCCGCTTTTTTGTCAACGCTCCTCACGCTCCCGGCTGCGGCGCTTGGGCGGGTGTTCCCGCACCTTGTCCAGCGGCTTTTCTGCCGGGGGCGGCACAGGCAGATTGTTGATGATGCCGTCGATCATGTTCCCGTTCTGCTCCATCGCAAGCTCGGCGTTCTTGTTGGGATTGCGTTCCTGCTCCATAAATGTCCTCCTATCTGTCGCCCCGGTCAGGGGCATTTTTCTTTGGGGCGGCTTGCCCCCGGTCAGCCTCGACCTGTTTTGCGGCGGTTTTCATCTGCTCCCGGATCGAACGGGGTCTGTCGGGATTGTCGGGCGCAGGCCGTAGCTCATAGTCAGACGCCTGTCGCTTGGTCAATGGCCGTGTGTAGGTCAAATGCCCCCACGCCAGAAACGATCCGTTTTCAACCGGGACACGCTGATCGTAGTTGACGATCTCATCTGGGGCGTTGCGGGGCGGCTTGGGAAATGTCCCGATGTCCACGGGACGCTGGGTAGAATAATACTTGTAAAGGCCGGGAGCCTCGACCCGCCTGACACCGACATTGTAAAGGCGCTGGTACTCCTGCACCCGCGCCGCAAAGTCCTGTTCCAAAGCGGCACGGTCGCTGCCGTAATGCCCCCATTCATACTGCCGCTGGCCGTCCTTGTCATCGTAGCAAGCCCATGTGACATAGGGCGAGGGAGCGGTAGGATGATGCCCCAGCGCAAAGCCCCTGCCGTTTTCCAGCATGACGGCCTTGATGATCTCATAGCCTTGGTTTTTGTCCATATACCCTCCTCACCGTGATACATCCTTTTCCGCCCGTTTTGCAAAGGGCTGGAGCTGATAGGGGCTTTTGCCATCCTCCGGGCGCAGGAAGTCCAGCCTTGCGGCGGCACGGATGGCGTTCTGATTGAGCTGCCGCTGCCATGCCCCTTGGCTGGGCGCCCATTTGAAGCCTTCGCTTTTAAGCGCCTGCCGGGTATCGGCGTCCGGCTTATCCGCAAAAATGAGCTGCAAGCGGTTCTCCGCCTCATTGACCTTGGCCTCCCCACCGGGAAATGTCCAGCCCACAAACTCCGCCTTGTGGCTCAGTTCCTCGATGCGCTGGCGTACACGGCGGATGTTGGCGTTATTGTTGGTGAGCAGATAGGACGGAAACGGAACGGGGTCTTTGCGCCAGTCTTGGGACATGGACGCCTTGACCTTTTCTACCTGTTCCGCCGTCAGCTCGGGACAGCCCTCCAGCGTCTTATGCTTGCGAAAATAGGCATTGACCGCTTTCATCATGGCCTGCTGGGACTCCATTCCCTCCAGCTTTTTCGTGAGCTTTTCCACGGCAAGGTCATCGTCGGCGCTGATACCGCCCCTGCCTGTGGAGCGGATCTTGTCCAGCAGCTTTTCAATTTCGGCGTACTCGCCGTAGTTGCGATCCCTGGCGGCGTTCTGCTTGACCTTTTTCGCCACGGGGAAATTGCCGCCCCCGGTGATTAGAATGGACGGCACACGGGCATCAATGGCGTTGCGCTCATTGAGATTTTCCGCCAGCCTGCGGGCGTAGCGGTCAACAAGGGCATCGATCTTATCGTGGTACATGGGATCGGCCTGTGCCTTCTGCTTCTCTGCCAGCGCATAGGCTTCATCCACCATCGCCCGGTAGCCCGCCGTGGCCGAGCCGGGGGCATAGTCGGAATAGCTGTTCATGTCCTTTGCCCGCTTTGCCGCCGCCTCGCTGATCTCATAATATTTAGGCATAAGTCCTCCTTTCAGCCGGGACTTCGGGACAAAATGTCCCAAAGCTCGGCGCTTGGATGTGGAAAGCATTTCTGCAAAAACAGGGGCGGGCAGGAAAACATACCGCCCACCCCAAAAGCGCCCCGGAAAAGCCTTGTAAATGCAGGCGTTTTCCGGGGCTATTTTTCCACGCGCTACCTCCGTTTGCGGCGCATATACGCCCGCTTCTGCTCCCGCAGGGCAGCCCCGGCGCAGACCGGGGAGCAGTACCGCTGCCGCCCATCCGGAAGAAAAGCCCTGCCGCACACCGGGCAAGGCCGGGCTTCCGTGATACGCTCCACGGTCAGCGACCTTTCCAGCACGGGATCAAGGGGCAGCACCGCCGAACGGAAATAGCGGCAATAAGCGCCTGTCCAGCACTTGCCCAGCATATAGCAGGGACAGTCCAGCGGCAGGCAGCCATAATCTTTATCGTAGTTGGCGCACCATTTTGTCACCAGCTTACGGATCGCCGTTTTTTCCTGCCGGGTCAGCTCACGGCTCATTTTTGCCCCCTGTCTTGGACTTGAGCTGTTCCCGGTAGCAGAACACGCAACCGATCCCGCGCCAGTAGGAGCAGCCGTCACAGCGGGAGCCTTTGGGCGGCAGGCTGAGCGGAACACCCTTGAAGTAGCTCTTTTCTTTCATAAAGTCCTCATAAGGACTGTTGGTAAATCTCATTCCTCGCCCTCGCTTTCCGTTTCGTCCTCGTCCTCCCAAGGCGGGGTATCGTCATAATCGTCGCCATAGTCCTCCGCAGCGTCGGTAGCCTGCTGCTTCTTGGGACGGTAGATTTTGAAATACCAGCCCGCCGCGCCGCCGATGACCGCCACGGCCAGAACCAGCAGGAGTGTCCCGCTGCTGCTTTTGGACTGCTCCGGCTCGGGGTCAGGCTCCGGCTCCACCACGGGCGCAGGCTCGGGAGCCTTGCCCTGGCACTCGCCCATATTTACAGCGCAGACGGTGCAATCCGTGTTGATAGCGCCCACGGCGCATTTGTCGGCACAGGAACACTCCGGCAGCTCATCGCCCGCCGCCTGCATCGCCGCCAGCAGGTCAGCCTCGTCCACCATGTTCAAAAAGTAGGTCTGGTACTGCTCGCCGTCCTCGTCGGTGGGCTTGTCATAGTCAATGACGATGTAAAAGGTGTTGCCGCCGCTGGTCTGCACCGTGATGAACTGCTTGTTGGTGGCCTTATCGTAGAGCAGGTCACGGGTCACAAGGTTGCCGTCCTCGGTGAAGCCCTCGCCGGGGTCAACGGTTTCTGTGGGCAGCGGCTCTACCGGGGCAAGGCCATCCCATTCCTCACCGCCCCCGGCGTAGGTCGTGACCGCCATGCCGCACATCAAAACAGCGGCGCAGAGCGCCGCCGTCAGCTTCTTCATCCACTTGTTCATTCGCTGTCCTCCTTATCCGCGGAATCGGACTTCGGGACAATCTGTCCCAAAGTGCCGCCGCTCTTGATGGTCTGAAGCAGCACGGGCAGGTCGGTGAGCGAAACGCTCATGCCGCGCACGATCTCCACGATCTCGCTGTTCTCGGCCTCCAGCTTTTTCTGTTCCAGCTCCTTGAGCCGTGCCTGCTGCTCGTTGATCTTGGCCATGACCTTTTCGATCTCAGCCTGAATTTTCGCGCTTTTGGAGATAGCCATAAAAAACCTCCTGTCAAAACAATTTTCCGTAGGCGTAGAAATGGGACTGCCAGTAACTCGTGTTGAGGTTGGCATAGCTGATGGGGTCGCCACAATGAAGCATCCAGCCATCGCCCACATAGATGCCCACATGGGAGATCCCCGGCGTATCATAAGTCCCTGTGAAAAATACCAAGTCGCCGGGCTTGGGGCTGCTTGTCCGTGCGGAGATGTTGTATAGCCCCTGCGCCCCCAGCCGCCCGAAGTCCCAGCCGCATTGGTTGTAAACATAGCTGACGAAGCCGGAGCAGTCAAAGGATGTGGACGGGCTGCTGCCGCCCCAAACATAGGGGTATCCCACATACTTTTCCGCCTCTTTTAGAATGGCGGCAAAGGTTTCATCGGCAAGGTAGTCCTCCGGGATCTCATGCAACGGGGGCTTGCTGGTGTACTTGCCCACATAGGGCGAGGACGGGAACAGGTCGGGACGGTTGCCCAGCGTCGCCATGTAGAGGGCGTACCGGGACAGGGTTTCCTCGCCCATGAGGTAAACGGGCAGATGGGAGAGATTGAAGTTTTCAAGTGTGACATAGCAGATGTAATAGTTGTACGGAACTTCAACATCATAGTTGTTGCCCTCACTGTCCGTCCGGGTAACGGTACGGTAGCGCACCTCCACCACCACATCCTCGGTCAAAATGTACTGGCGGTCAAATAGCATTTGGAGCGTCCCCCGCACCTCGTCCAGCGTCCACTCGCCCTCATGGAGCGCGCAAACGATGGACAGCAGCACATAGGGATCGTGTTCAATGGTGTCGAGGTCAAAATGATATTCGTCATAGTCATGGGTACGGGTGTAGGTGTCGAGGTAGCGTTGCAGCTCGTCCTCCAGAGCGCAGTAGGCGGCCTCCGCCCCCAGCAGGTCAGCATCCTCAGCGGCATAGGTGGACGCGCCGATGGCTCCGGCCACGCCGTTGCCCACCGTTACCAGCGAGGACATACACGATTGCAGTACTACCAGCAGCAGAAACGCCGCCAGCAGCAGGAGCAGCCCGCCGGGGTGTTCCTTAATATAGGCGGACACCTTTTCCGTCAACTTACCAGTGACGGACGCCGTGCCCTCGGCGGCCTTGGCGGTCTGTCTGGCAGCCTCCCGCGCCTGCTTTGCGTACTGGCGCTTGATCTTCTGCTTTTGCAGATACCGGGACACCGCGCCGCCATCCTGCATTTCCGGGTGTTCCTCCACGGTCTTGCGGTAGTAATAATCCGCCGTGGCCTTGATGTGCTTGCTCTCGGCACGCTCCACGGCCTTTGCCGGGTGTTCCCGGATGGCCTTGCGGAGCTTGCGCCTGCCAAAGCGGTACACGGACTCTGCTACCAGCTCGGAACGGTGTGCGCCCTCTGTGCCGACATTTTCATGCTCGACCTCATAGAGTTTGCCATGCACAAAGCCGTGGACGCCGTGTCCGGCAGCGTGGGTAAGGCGCTTGACCGCACCGGGCTTTTTCGGCGGCTTCTGCTTTGCCAGCTTCTCCCGGGCGGCGTCCAGCTTCTCGCCCCGGCACTCCATCCGCAGCTTGGACGCCGCCGTTTGCTCTTGCCGGCTTTTCCGCCGAAACTTGGACTTCGGGACATTTTGTCCCGAAGTGGGGTTACTCGTCTGTTCGCTCATGGGCAAGATCCTCCGGGCGGGTAGTCAGCAGGTCATAGATCTCTCCACGGGGGAAACGGTCTACAAACGGGATGGTGACATTTCCATAGAACAGCAAGCCCTCGCCGGAATTGGAGTGCGTGATGTAGGAGAGCTGATGCTCGGAAATACCGAGCTGCTTTGCCAAGATCGCACGGTCGCTCTGCGCCTGCGACAGCAACACCATGAAATCCGTGTTGTCCAGAATGTTTTCGATCTCCCGGCTGGCCAGCAGGTCTTTCACATTCTGCGTCAGAGCCGAGGGGACGCAGCCCTTTTTGCGGAGCATTTTCCAGACCGCCACAAAGTAACTGGCCGTCAACGGATCACGGAGCAGGATATGGAACTCGTCAAAGTAGCACCAAGTCGCCACGCCCTCGGCATGGTTGGCGTTTACCGCCGCCGTGACAAATTCATTGGTGGTGTGCATGGCGATTTTGCGGAGGTTTTCACCCAAGCCCTTTAGGACAATGCAGACCACACGGGAATTGAGGTCAACATTCGTGGGATGGTTGAACAGGTTGAGAGAGCCTGTGCAGTAAAGCTCCAACGCCGTCGCCACCCGCCGCGCCTCCGGCTCGGGCTGGCGCAGCAGCTCCTCATACAGATCTTGCAGCAGCGGCGTTTTCGCTGGTTCCAGTCCCAGCGCCATCTCCCGGTACACCAGCCGCACACAGCGGTCAATGACGGTTTTCTCGATGGGCTGCAAGCCCTCCTTGCCGCCCACGATCAGCTCACACAGGGACAGCAGAAAATCCGCCTTCATGGAAAGCGGACTGTCCTCGTCATTGATATTCATTTGCAAGTCCATAGGCGAAATGTGGTGCGGGCTGTCCGGGGCGATCTCAATGACCTGCCCGCCCAAGCGCCGCACCAGCGGGGCATATTCGCCCATCGGGTCAACCACGATGATGCGGTCATTGGTGGCGAGGAACACATTGATCAGCTCCCGCTTGGCGGCAAAGCTCTTGCCGCTGCCCGTAGAGCCGAGGTACATTCCGTTGGCGGATTTGAGCTTTTTGCGGTCAGCCATGATGACATTATTGGAAAGAGCGTTCATGCCGTAGTAGAGCGCCTGTCCGTCCATGCGAAGCTCACGGGTCATAAAGGGAATGAAAATGGCCGTGGAGCTGGTAGTCATGCCCCGCTGGATCTCAATGCCGTTGTAGCCAAGCGCCAGCGAGGACACAAACCCCTGCTCCTGCTGCCAGTCCAGACGGCGCAGGGCGCAGTTGTATTTCTGCGCGATGCCGCTCACCGTGAACACATCGTTTTCAAGCCGCTGCCGGGTGGGAGCGAGGTTCACCACAGTAAAGGTCAGCAGGAACATTCGCTCATTGCGGCTTTGCAGGTCGGAGAGCAGCTCGGCGGCGTCCTTGGAAAAGGTAATGAGGTCAGGCGGCAAAATCTCCATATCATACCCGGCACGGACAGCCTTTTTCTGTTCCTCCACTTTCATGCGGCCTATGTCGGAGATTTTTCCCTTGATCGTCTTAATGGCCTTGAGCTGGTCTACCGTCTGAATGTGCATGGTGACGGTCAGCTCGGCGTCCAGCTCCAAAATCTCCGCCAGCAGCTTATCCGAAAGCTCCGACGCCATGATCTGCAAATAGGACGCCGCGCCCCACATCTGGCCGACACGGAAAGTCCGGTTCTGCCGAAAGTCGAAACTGTCCGGGGCGATGTAGTCCTTTGTCCCCATGCCTGTCTTGGTAATATCTTTCCACGCAAAGCGGAACGGCTCACGCCCGCCGGGGTGCATCTGCCCATGCAGCACCGCCAGCCGATCCCGGCCATCCAGCGGGCGGGACTGGACGCCCAGCCGTTTCAGATTGCCCATGACATCCGCCTCCACGCGCCCCAGCCGGGGACGCGCCTCCGCTACACCCTCGGCAGGCAGGCCAAAGGTGATGTATTTGTACCGCTCAATGCCGTTGTTGCTCTTGGCGATCTGGCCTTTGAGCATTTCCACATATTCGCCCCGGATGCTGTTGAAGTCATCCTCCTGCGCCGGGATATTCACTTTGTAGCGGCTAACATTGCGGCTGCGGCGGTTGACAAAGGAAAGCTGGAACGGTAGAGAGCTGTCAAAATAATTCAGGCACGCGCTCCACCCGCTGATAATGGCAGTCTGATCCTCCGTGGACGCCACGGCATAATTGATGTCCTCATATTCCAGCGTCTTTGTGTAAAGCCCGCCGGGGAGCTGGCAGATCCCGTCTGGGTGCATGGCGATATAGGGAATGGTCTGCTGGGCGGACAGCGCCCGGTGCTTATTTGCATTTTTCTGCTTTTTTGCTTTGCTCAATAGGCTTCTCCTTTCGCGCAAATGGGGCATAGATATTTTTCGTTCGGTACGGGCGGATGCCGGGGCGGGTAAACTTGACCCGGACGATGTTGCGGATCACCTTTTCAAAGGGCAGTCCGTCCTTTTCGTACATCGCCAGCAGGAACGCCGGGAGCATGATCGCCAGCATAGCGAACAGTGCCCCGGTGTTGCCGATGGCCTGCCGGGTCAAAAGGTAGGTCGGAATACCCACCGCCGCCCCGATACCAAAACAAATGAGCTGCCGCTTGGTGAGGTTGAACGCGATTTTTGTCTTGATCTTGGAAAGGTCGTTCGGGACATTCACATAGGGCATCAGTCTGTCACCTCCAGTTTGGGACAATTTGTCCCAAAGTCCGGGATCGTCGGCTCTACCTCGTTGCCCCACACATCCCAGCCGGGAGAGGTCTGCCGTGCGAACAGCTCCACACGGGGCAAATCGCCCATGAGGGCAACGATCTTATCACGGGTTTCATCCGGCTTTTTGCTGTGGGCTTCGATGGGCGAAATGATAAACTGGTGAATGTCGGCGGCCTGCCGCTTCGGGTGTCCCTTGGTCGCCAGCAGACAGATCTCGGCGTTCGCCCTCGTCCAGAAGCCCAGCCCATAAAACCAGCTATCCGCCTTTTTGTTCTTTTTGAGCCAGACGAACGCAACGGATTTATAGGTGAAGCCCCACGCACGGATAAGCCGCAGAGCCTCCGGGAGCTGGGGAAAGGTCGCCCACATGAAAAGGGCGCTGTCCTTGGCCGCAAGCTCGGCCACAGGCAGCGCACACAATTCCTCAATGCTCATGGTGGGGTAGTGATTTTCTGCCGCGCCCTGCACTTTCTTTGCAGAGTAGCGCCACGGCGGGTCAGCGTAGATAATGGAATATTTTTCGATATTGTCACGCTCCTTTGGACATGAAAAAACCGCCAGCATGAAAGCAAGCGGTCTTGTCGGATCATTTTGTTAGGGTCAGCAAAAATGATGTTTATTCGGTTGTTTCTTCGCGCAGCAAGTCTTTGAACAGGACGCTCATGTAATCGCTGCGGCCATACAGAACACGGTCAATGTAGACATCGTTGCCTTGCACACGATAAAACACCATATAATTGCCGCTGACAAGAAAACGATAGTCAGTTCCTATATCTGCAATAGAGGATAACGGGGTTCCCATTTCTGCGAAATTTTTCAACGGGTCAACCGCGTCTATAATGCGATTGATCACGCGCTCCGCAGCAGAACGATTTTGAAGTTCCGATACGATGTAATCCCAAATGTCATCCAAATCACGACGGGACTCGGGTGAATAATGTATTTTATTCTTCATTCGCTCTTGCGCGGAAATGCGCCCTCATATCGTCCGGTGTCAGCCAGCCTTCCGTTTCGCCAGAGTGACGGCCTTTTGCAAGCTCATTCATCAGGCGGATGGTCGCTTGTGTTCTCTCATAGTCCTGCATATCCACGATGGCGTACCGCCCGCGCCCGTTTTTCGTTAAAAAGACAGGAGCGCCCACAGCCACATCATGCAGTACCTCGCTGTAATTTCGCAGGTCAGAAATGGGTTTAATGTTCGGCATATCTATCAGCTCCTTTCAAACACAGTATACCCCATTCTGCTGTAAAATTCAACAGCAAGTTTTACAGCTGTCCCTCCTTTAATGTGCGCTGAACACGCTGCGGGCGATGGAGCCAGTTTTGAACAGGCAGAAGCAGAGCAGCACGGAATAGCCCATGCAGCCCCATATCGCGCCGATGGGGTCGCCGCTTGTGGCGATACCCTGTATCAGCACCGCATAGATGGCAACGCAGACGAGAATGAGCAGCCCTTGAAATCCCACGGCAAACAGGGACTTCAAATAGTTCTGCCCGGTATTGCCCAGTTCCCGGTTAGAGAGCGTAGCAACGGGGATGGGGGCTAAGCTGGTCAGCAGGTATATTTCGATCATGCGGCCATAGACAATCACGAAGATAACAACATTGATCGCCCACATGGTCACATGAATGAGCAGGGATTGCAGCCACAGCCCCAACAGAGAGCCAAGCCCCAGCGCTTCCAGCGTGGCCTCCAAGTCGGCAAGCATGGCCTCCGAAATGTCCGTTGAGCCTTGCACGATCCCGGTTGCCCGGGCGATAACGCTTTGGGACACATCGAACACGGCCATGACGATATTGAAAGTGTTGGACAAAATCAAAATGGCGCAGGCCGTTTTGAATATCCACTTGAAGAAGATCCAGTAGTCCAGATCATGCAGGTTGTTCTTCTCGATAATGAGTTGGATCAGCTCATAGGTAGCAACAAAGGTGAGGATCAGACCGGCAATCGGCAGTATCACCGTTTCAGAAAGTTGCCGGATCAGGGAGAATACCCCGGCGTTCCATGCCGCCGGGGTGGTTCCCACTTGCACCGCAATCTCTCCGACACGGGAATTGACCGTATCAAAAAGCCCCGTGAGGTTGCCCATGATACCCTCGATCAGCAGCTCTTTTAGCCAGTCTGTCAGCCAGTCGGTGAGAAATCCCATGCTTTACGCCCTTAAAACAGGGTGGACAGCAGAGGGATCAGGGTCGTACCCAGCACGATGATGCCGCCGCCCGCCATGAGCTGCTTCATGCCCTGAGACTTTACTGATGTTCGATAAAGAAGTAGTAGAAGTGTAAAAATTTTGCCGTTCCTATCCGGCACTTGCGCATTGTGTCGGACAGGTCGGGCGGTTATTCGGGCAAGTCCACCTTGCCAACAAAAGAATAATAAATCT
>OLPD01000059.1_pt1 | contig 105241 bp, 100 predicted proteins | sample 1672111 | NCBI WGS metagenome assembly OLPD01 (sample SAMEA3136646, study PRJEB25190) | human gut metagenome
GGATAAACGCTGAAGGCATCTAAGCGTGAAGCCCCCCTCAAGATGAGATATCCCATAACGTCAAGTTAGTAAGACCCCTTGAAGACGACGAGGTAGATAGGGCAGAGGTGGAAGTGTGGTAACACATGGAGCTGACTGTTACTAATAGGTCGAGGGCATAACCAAGTAAGGTGGATAGGTAAGATGTTAAAAAGTTTCTTATATGCGATTTTGAAGGTATATATTTTATAATATGAAGTGATTGGTAAAAGCCAGTCACTTTTTTGTATATAGAAAGTTGCATTTCCTATTATACAAAAAAGCCTTGTCGCTTAAACAACAAAGCTTTTGCAGATTAAAATAATGTTTTATCGTTTATTTCTGTTGAGATAATAATGTCGTATCGCTGTTGATACTGTGTTTCTCTTAGTTAGCAGTGATTCTGAATATATGTAATAAACTTTTCCACACTACTATTAATGTAAATTCCCTTTTTCCACACTAGACCAATCTGCTGTTCTATCGAAGGATTCATTGGAATCCCGACGATATCCGGTAGATTGCGGATAACAGATTCATATAGAAAAGCGCCGCCCAGTCTCTGGGCAATGAACTGTCGAATGGTATGTAGCTGACTGGCATGCATGATGATATTAGGCTTGATACCATGTCGTTCAAACAGTCCCATTAATGTATTCGTCTGTACTGAATCAGTATTGTACATCATAATTGGCTCATTTTTAATCATTTCGACTGTAAGTTCTTTTTCTCTTGCCAGTGGATGTTCCGGTGATACACAGAACACAAAAGAATCTGAATCAATCGTATAGGAATTCATTTTATCAATATCATAAAAATCCATATTTACAAGTGAAACATCCAGAGCTTCTTCATTTACAAGAGAGGCAGCACGAATAGAGCCGTATTCAAATAATTCCAGGTGAATTTCCGGGTGTATTTTGGAAAATTCTACGTAAATATCCCGAAAATAAACTGTACTTAAAAGCGGCGGGATTCCAATGCGGACCGGCGGAGTCTGTCTGCCAAGATCGTGGAGTTCCGAAGAGCTTTCTTTAATATAACGCAGCATGTCCTGGGCTTTCTGATAAAATAATTCTCCTTCTTTTGTGAGTGTAACATGGTTTTTCGAGCGGACGAAAAGATTGATGGAAAATTCCTTTTCTAATTCTCGGATTGCGCTGGAAATGGCTGGCTGAGTGACGTAAAGTTCTCTTGCTGCCTGAGTAATACTGTGATGCCTGCAAGTGGCACAGAAATATTCTAACTGGGTGATTTTCATAAAAGTTCCTCCTGCTTTTTGTGCAATGTGCTGGTCTTCTTGTGAAAATGTTACGAAGCACCTCGTTAAATGATAATTCATTATACCATGATTCTGTTGAAAATGCCAAAAATGTATTTCACTATAATCTTTTTTTATGCTCTCATATGTATTAATAAATGTACAATTTTAAAAATCACCGATATAATGAGGGCATAAAGAAGGGAATACAAAATAATAACAAAAGACTGGGAGGAAAACAAATGAGTTCTTCAACAATTACCCTCTTGTTTCTCCTGTTTGCGGTGATCATGTTCGTGCTAGAAAAGATTCCGCTAGGAGTAACATCGATGATTGTCTGTTGTGGTCTGGTTGTAACCAGGGTGTTAGATGTGAAAACAGCATTTGCCGGATTCATCGACAGTAACGTCATCTTATTTGTGGCTATGTTCATTGTAGGCGGTGCACTCTTTGAAACCGGAATGGCAAATAAAATCGGTGGAATCGTAACCAAATTTGCCAGTTCCGAACGAACACTGATCGTTGCAATCATGGTGATTGTAGGCGTGATGAGCGGTGTGCTTTCCAACACAGGTACAGCAGCGGTACTGATTCCGGTAGTAATCGGAATTGCAGCAAAATCTGGATATTCCAGATCAAGACTTCTAATGCCACTTGTATTTGCAGCAGCTATGGGTGGAAACCTTTCCCTGATCGGAGCACCGGGCAATCTGATTGCACAGAGCGAACTTCAGAAAAACGGATTATCATTCGGATTTTTTGAGTATGCAATCGTAGGTGTACCGATTCTGATCTGTGGAATTTTGTTCTACGCAACGATTGGACACAGACTTCTGCCGGACAGAGAGCCGACCGATGATGGTGCATTTGATACGACCAAGAATTTTGATGATGTACCGAAGTGGAAACAAATTGTATCATTAGTTGTTCTGGTTCTGACTCTTCTTGGAATGATTTTTGAGGAGCAGATTGGAATTAAGCTTTGTGTGACAGGCTGCATCGGAGCACTGGTATTAATTCTGACAGGTGTTATTTCAGAAAAAGATGCTTTGAAATCCATTGACCTGAAAACAATCTTCCTGTTTGGTGGAACACTTTCACTGGCATCAGCTCTTGGAGAGACTGGAGCAGGAGAGATGATTGCAGGAAAAGTAATCGCAATGCTTGGAGATAATCCGTCACCATATGTATTGACATTTGTCGTATTTGTACTTTGCTGTCTGCTTACGAACTTCATGTCAAATACAGCGACGACAGCGTTGATGGCTCCAATCTGTATGTCCATTGCACAGGGCATGGGTGCAGACCCGAGGGCAGTTCTGATGGCGTGTGTAATCGGAGGTTCCTGCGCATATGCAACACCGATTGGTATGCCAGCAAACACAATGGTCGTAGGAGCGGGAGGATATACATTTATGGATTATGTAAAAGCTGGATTCCCGTTGATTATCATTGCTACAGTCGTGAGCATGATTATCTTACCAATTGCATTTCCTTTTTTCCCGTAAGGAAAAAGATAGTTTTCATAGGAAATGATCTGAATGAGACATATACACTTCTTTATAAGAGTTGTATATATAAATTTTAAAATGTATTTAAAAGTACAAGATAACACATTTATAAGGAGGATTACCATGAGTAAGACAGAACAGGTAGAAAAACTTACGAATTATATGGCGAACTTCGTGTCATATATCGGGAAAGTATTGCCGGACGATATCATTGCAAAATTAGATGAGCTGGCAGAGAAAGAGGACAGTCCACTGTCAAAGACAATCTATCAGACAATGAAACTGAATCAGAAGCTCGCGAAAGATTTGAATCGTCCAAGCTGCCAGGACACAGGAGTATTACAGTTCTGGGTAAAATGTGGAACAAAGTTCCCGCTGATCGGTGAATTGGAAGCATTGTTAAAGGATGCGGTTGTAAAAGCAACATTTGAAGCACCACTTCGCCATAACAGTGTTGAGACATTTGACGAGTACAATACAGGAAAAAATGTTGGAAAAGGAACACCGACTGTATTCTGGGACATCGTTCCGGACAGTGATCAGTGCGAAATTTATGCATATATGGCAGGTGGTGGATGTACACTTCCAGGAAAAGCTATGGTTCTGATGCCAGGGGCAGGATATGAAGGTGTAACAAAATTCGTTATGGACGTTATGACATCTTATGGAATCAACGCATGTCCACCACTGTTAGTCGGTGTGGGAGTTGCAACATCTGTTGAGACCGCAGCACTCCTTTCTAAGAAAGCACTGATGCGTCCACTTGGAAGCCATAACGAGAACGAAAGAGCAGCATCTATGGAAAAACTTCTTGAGGACGGAATTAATGAAATTGGCCTTGGACCACAGGGAATGGGCGGTAAGTATTCTGTTATGGGCGTACATATTGAGAATACAGCAAGACATCCATCTGCAATCGGAGTTGCCGTAAACGTAGGCTGCTGGTCTCACAGACGTGGACATATTATCTTTGATAAAGACCTGAACTACACAATCACAACACATTCGGGGGTGACGTTATAATGATCGAGATGAAAGACGGAAAGAAAATATTAACAACGCCAATTACAGATGAAGATCTGGCAGATATCCATGTAGGAGATATTATTTACTTAAATGGAAGCATGACAACTTGTCGTGACGTAGCTCACAGACGTCTTGTTGAAGAAGGACGAGAGCTTCCGGTTGATGTAAGAAATGCAGCAATTTTCCATGCAGGACCGATTATCCGCCCATTGGAAAATGATAAATTTGAGATGGTATCCATTGGACCAACAACCAGTATGAGAATGGAAAAATTCGAGAAGGAATTCGTTGAAAAAACTGGTGTGAAGATTATCATTGGAAAAGGTGGAATGGGACCAAATACAGAGTATGCATGTAAGAACTTTAAAGCACTTCACTGTGTATTTCCAGCAGGAAATGCAGTTGTAGCAGCTACAGAAGTAGAAGAAATTGTGGATGCTCAGTGGAGAGACCTTGGAATGCCTGAGACACTCTGGCACTGCCACGTAAAAGAATTAGGACCTCTGATCGTATCTATTGATACAGACGGACGTAATCTCTTCGAAGAGAACAAAGTCATTTTCAATCAGAGAAAAGACAAAGCAATTGAAGAAATCTGCAAACACGTAAAATTTATTAAATAAGCCAATTTGTGAAAACCTCTTAAAGATTTTGGTTAGTAAGCTAACCATACCCAAACCTCGGCACCCCGTCTGACCAGCGGGGTGCTATTTCGATTTTGAATAATACATTTCTTTCGCATTGTGTATTGTCGCACAATTCAGAATCCGTTACAATAAAGTTATATCTTCTGTTATGAAGAAAACAAGGAGGTCGTGGTATGTCGGATTTGAAATATGACATCATCATTATCGGTGCGGGTGTTTCAGGTTGTGCTGTGGCACGGGAATTATCACGTTATGATTTGAAAATCTGTGTGCTGGATAAGGAAAGTGATGTCTGTGAGGGGACGAGTAAGGCGAACAGTGGAATTGTTCATGCAGGACATGATGCAAAGCCAGATACATTGAAAGCGAAACTGAATGTTCAGGGAAATCTTATGATGGAAGAAATGGCAAAAAAGCTGGATTTTCCGTTTAAAAGAAATGGTTCACTAGTTGTCTGCCAGAACGAGGAAGAACTTTCAAAACTAGAAGAATTGAAAGAGCGAGGCAAAGAAAATGGAGTGGAAGGGTTAAGAATCCTGACAAGGGAAGAGGCGCTTGAACTGGAACCGGCACTTGCAGATTCTGTGTATGCGGCGCTTTATGCACCAACCGGAGGAATTGTCTGTCCATTTCTTATGAATATTGCTTATGCAGAAAATGCAGCAATCAATGGTGTGAAGTTCCAATTTGGAACGCGTGTGCAGGATATACAGAGATGCCATCAAGTAAGTGGATTTGAAGTCATTACAAATCAGGGAACATTATATTCAAAATATGTAATCAATGCTGCCGGAGTTTATGCGGACGAAATCCACAACATGGTCAGTGAGAAGAAACTTCACATTACACCGCGAAGGGGAGAATATTGTCTCCTTGATAAAAATGCGGGAACTCTGGTCAGTCATACTATTTTTCAAGTGCCAGGGGAAATGGGGAAAGGTGTTCTTGTAACTCCGACCATACATGGCAATCTGATGATCGGGCCAACTGCCGATGATGTTCCAGATAAAGAAGATAATGCGACGACGAGAGCAGGGCTTGATAAGGTGTTAAATGATTCTGCGAAATCCGTAAAAGGCATTCCGACACGCCAGGTCATCACATCATTTGCAGGACTTCGTGCACATGAAGATGGTGGAGATTTCCAGATAGAAGAATTAACTGATGTGCCAGGATTTATCGATGTGGCTGGAATCGAATCACCAGGACTTACCAGTGCCCCTGCAATCGGAGTGTATGTCTGTGATTTAGTAAAAAAAATGATGGAAGATATAGATCGGCAAATAAATCCAGGAGATTCGGGGAATTTAAGAAGTTTCGAAGTAGCTGATAAACAAAAAAGTTCAGGCAGATTACAGGAAAAAGAAAATTTCATAGAGACGCGTAAAGGAATCGTACATTTTGCAGAACTAAGTCTGGAAGAACAAAAGGAACTGATTCAGAAAAATCCAGCGTATGGACAGGTCATCTGTCGCTGTGAAACCGTGACTGAGGGAGAGATTCTGGATGCAATCCGAAGACCGCTTGGAGCGCGGACGCTGGATGGAGTAAAGCGAAGAGTCCGGGCAGGCATGGGACGATGCCAGGGAGGTTTCTGTACACCGAGGATTATGGAGATACTGTCCAGAGAGTGTGGAATTCCGTTGGAAGAAATCTGTAAAAATAATCCGGATTCCCGAATCATTGTAGGAACAAATAAGGACAGGCTGTAGGGAGGTGCAGGAATGAAAAGTTGTGATTTAGTCATTATCGGAGGCGGTCCTGCAGGACTTGCAGCAGCGCTTGGAGCAAGAAAACAGGGAATAAAGGACATTTTAATCGTAGAAAGAGACAAAGAACTTGGTGGAATTCTAAACCAGTGTATTCACAATGGTTTCGGACTTCACACATTTAAAGAAGAGCTGACTGGACCGGAATATGCAGGACGTTATATTGAGCAGGTAAAAGACGCCGGGATTCCATATGTGGTCGATAGCATGGTACTGAGCATTCAAAGCATGAGCCAGTATAAGAGTAGTCTTCAAGCAGATCAGTGTGAATATAACAAAGAAAAATATTCAGAAGCAGATCAAGATAAATATAGCAAGAAGAAATATACAGATAAAATTATCACTATGGTTAGTCGTACGGAAGGTATCATTCAGATTCAGGCAAAGGCAGTAATACTTGCCATGGGTTGCCGGGAGCGTCCAAGAGGAGCGCTTAATATTCCGGGATATCGCCCGGCTGGAATCTACAGTGCCGGAACGGCACAAAGACTTGTAAATATGGAAGGTTATCTGCCAGGACGTGAAGTCGTGATTTTAGGTTCTGGTGATATCGGACTGATCATGGCAAGACGTATGACACTGGAAGGGGCACATGTAAAAGTAGTTGCGGAACTGATGCCTTATTCCGGTGGACTAAAGAGAAATATTGTGCAGTGTCTGAATGACTATGATATTCCACTGAAGTTAAGCCATACAGTCGTTGATATTCATGGAAAAGAACGGGTGACAGGAATTACGCTTGCCAAGGTCGATGAGAAAGGAAAGCCAATTCCGGGAACGGAAGAAGAATATGCATGTGATACTCTGTTGTTATCCTGTGGATTGATTCCGGAAAATGAATTGTCACGGGAACTGGGCGTGAAATTAAATCCAGTGACCAGCGGACCGGTTGTAGACGAGAGTCTGGAGACAAATGTGCCGGGAGTATTTGCCTGTGGAAATGTGCTTCATGTTCATGATCTTGTGGATTTTGTATCAGAGGAAGCGGACAGAGCAGGAACATGTGCGGCGAGATACATTTTACAAGAGAATCAAAGCAGTAATCCTGGCATAGACCAAGAGAGTCAGTATAGTGATTCGGATATAGGTAAGGCTTCCAAGATGAATGATAATAATGATCCAGTGATTCCACTCATTTCTACTGGCTGTGTCCGCTATACCGTTCCATCTGCCATTCATTTGTCCAAGATGCCGGACAAATTGAAAGTGCGGTTTCGTGTCGGAAAAGTTGTAAAAAACTGTGCAGTCGATGTATACTGTAATGAAGAGAATAGCGAGAAACGGATTAAGACAAAGAAACGTCCAGTCGTAGCACCTGGGGAGATGGAAGAGATTCTGCTTGGCAGGGAAGAACTTTTAAAATATCCGGATTTACAACAGCTTATCATCACGGTGAAGGAGGGATAGACTATGGAGGAGAAGAAACTAATCTGTATCGGCTGCCCTCTTGGATGTGAATTATGTGCAGTATTGGAACGTGGAGAGGTTATAAGTGTTACAGGAAATACTTGCAAGCGCGGAGATGCTTATGCCAGAAAGGAACTGGTAAGTCCGGAGCGTACCGTGACAAGTACGGTGAAAATGAGTGACGGGCGCATGCTTCCGGTGCGCACGAAGACGGATATTCCTAAGGCGAAAGTATTAGAATGCGTGCGAGAATTAAAACATGTTGTCGTAGAAGCGCCAGTGGAAACAGGGCAGATAATTGTGCAGGATATTGCGGGGACAAATGTACCGGTAATCGCGACAAAGAAGATGGGAGAACGTATATGAAAAAATATGTAATGGCTCTGGATCAGGGGACAACCAGTTCCAGATGTATTTTGTTTGACAAAAAAGGAAATATTTGCAGTGTAGCGCAAAAAGAGTTTGAGCAGATTTATCCAAAACCGGGCTGGGTCGAGCATGATCCGATGGAGATTTGGGCATCTCAGTTATCTGTTGCGACCGAAGCAATCAGTAAAATTGGTGCAAGTGCTGATGAGATTGCGTCCATTGGAATTACGAATCAGAGAGAGACGACGGTTGTGTGGAACCGTGAGACGGGTATGCCGATTTACAATGCAATCGTGTGGCAGTGCCGCAGAACTGCAGAACGGATCGATCAATTAAAAGAAGATGGTCTGACGGACTATGTGAAAGAGACGACAGGACTGATACCTGATGCATATTTTTCAGCGTCAAAAGTGGCATGGATCTTGGATCATGTAGAGGGAGCCAGAAAGCAGGCAGAAAATGGAGACCTTGCTTTTGGAACAATTGATACATGGTTGATCTGGAATCTGACCCGTGGGGAAGTACATGCGACAGACTACACCAATGCCTCCAGAACGATGATGTTCGATATTCATAAATTAGACTGGGATCAGAAGATTCTGGATTATTTCAAGATTCCAAAGAACATGCTGCCAAAAGTAAAACCGTCCAGTGGAATTTTCGGATATACAGAAGTCGGTATGTTTGGCGAGAGTATTCCAATCGCCGGGGCAGCAGGTGACCAGCAGTCAGCATTGTTCGGCCAGTGCTGTTTTGATGCCGGAGAAGTGAAGAATACATATGGAACCGGCTGTTTCCTGCTTATGAATACAGGAGAAAAGGCTGTGACTTCAGAAAATGGACTGCTTACGACTATTGCAGCCAGCGCAGACGGAACCGTCCAGTATGCATTAGAAGGAAGTATTTTTGTGGCAGGAGCGGCAATCCAGTGGCTGCGTGATGAGATGCGTATGATCCGCAAAGCGGCAGATACGGAGCGTTATGCAACTGCGGTCGAAGATACTGCAGGCGTTTACCTTGTTCCGGCATTTACCGGAATCGGAGCGCCGTACTGGGATCCATATGCAAGAGGTACGGTCGTGGGCATCACAAGAGGCTGCAAAAAAGAACATTTTATCCGGGCGGCACTGGAATCTATGGCGTACCAGACCAATGACATTTTGAAAGTGATGGAAGAAGAATCTGGTGTACAAATCCGGACGCTCAAAGTAGATGGTGGTGCATCAAATAATAATTTTCTGATGCAGTTCCAGTCCGACATTCTTGGTGTTGATGTGCTCAGACCACAGTGTGTGGAGACAACAGCTCTCGGAGCGGCATATCTTGCAGGAATTGCAGTGGGTTACTGGGAAGATGTAGAGGACGTGCGCGCAAACTGGGCACTGTCCCGAACATTCCATGCAGACATGTCAGACGAAAAGAGACAACATTTGTTAAAAGGCTGGAAGAAAGCAGTCGGTCGTGCATTCGAGTGGGTGGAGGACTAGATTATGAAGCGGGAATTTCAATATCCGTCGCGGGACGGAGTGACACAGATTCATGCAATCGAATGGGAGCCGGAGGGGGAGATCCATGCAGTTATGCAGTTATGTCATGGTATGGTCGAATTTATCGACCGATATGATGCATTTGCAAAATATCTGAACGAACATGGAATTTACGTGGTTGGGCATGACCATCTGGGACATGGAAAATCTGTGCAAAATGAAGAATATCATGGATATTTTCATAAAACGAATGGAAATGAATATGTAATCGGTGACATTCACAAACTTCGGGAAATGACGCAGAAAAAATATCCGGATAAGCCGTATTTTATGCTTGGGCATAGTATGGGGTCTTTCCTGATCCGTCAGTATATGGAAATGTACGGATCAGGGCTTTCCGGAGTTATAGTCATGGGAACCGGAGCGCAGCCGGGAGTCGCGTTATTTTTTGGAAAATTACTGTGCAAAGTCATCGCTGCATTTAAAGGTGATGATTACCGGAGTGCATTTGTGGATAACATGGCATTTGGTGGATATAATAAACGGTTTGAGCCTGCCAGAACAGATAAGGACTGGCTGACGCGTGATGAAAAAGAGGTGGACGCCTATCTGGCGAATCCATGGTGTACGTTCCGCTTTACAGTCAATGCATATTATCATATGTTCTGTGGCATTGAGTATGCACAGAAAAAAGAGAATATTGAAAAAATCCCAAAAGATTTGCCGTTGTATCTGGTGGCAGGATCAGACGATCCCGTTGGAAACTTCGGAAAAAGTGTGGAAAATGTAGCAAAAACGTATCGGGAATGTGGAATTAAAGATGTGTCCCTTAAGCTTTATGAGAAAGACCGCCATGAGATATTAAACGAGCTGGACCGACAGGTGGTTTACGAGGATATACTGGCGTGGGTGGAAGCGCATCTGATATAGCCAGCATCGACTGAAACGGGAGAAGACTTGTAAAAGGTGAACTAGAAAAACGCGAGGAGATGAAAAATTGGCTGAGAGAGAAAGAAGAGTCATTTCGCTGGTCGGCGGTGGTGGCAAGACAACGACCATGTATGCGCTAGCTGAAATTTTCAGAGAAGAAGGGAAAAAAGTAATTGTGACGACAAGTACACATTTGCAGACCCCGCCAGAAGAAATCCGTGCGTGGAATATTGAAGAAGTGAGAAGTCTCTGGAAATCTGACCAGATTGCGGTCATCGGTACAGATTGTGAAAGTAACAAGAATCTTGCAGCAGGAGATCAGGCAGCAGTAAATCAGATGGAAAATAAGAAATCTGTGAAAAAGATGCGTATGCCAGATAGTTCATTTTTACAGGAAGTTTTGCAGGAAGCGGAGGTTGTACTAATTGAAGCGGATGGAGCAAAGCATCTTCCTTGTAAGGTGCCAATTGAGAAAGAACCGGTCATTATTCCGGAGTGTACAGATGTCATTGCAGTTGTGGGAATGGACGCATTAGGAAAGCCATTAGAAGAAGTCTGCTTTCGAAAAGACCTTGCAGTTCAGTTTTTAAATACGAGTTATAAACATCTGATAGCAGAAGAGGATATTGCAAAAATCCTTTCATCAGTGCAAGGTGCACGAAAAGGCGTGGAAGACCGGAAATATTGTGTCGTTCTGAATAAATGTGATGATGAAATCCGCAAGGAGCGGGCCGAGAAGATCCGCTCCTTGTTAAAAGAAAAGAGCATTGAAAATGTAATGATCACAAATTGTGAAAATCGTCAAAATGAGTTGAAGAAATATTTCTGATAAAATTCTTGAATTATTCCTGCATAACCCGCGCCATATCTTCTGGCAGCGGTGCAGTGAAACTCATATGTTCCCCGGTAATCGGGTGGGTGAATTCCATGTGGTGGGAGTGAAGAGCTTGACGTGTCATGTACTCCATGTCTGGGTTGTACAGGTAGTCACCAATCAGTGGATAACCGAGATATTTCATATGAATACGGATCTGGTGGGTGCGGCCGGTCTCAAGACGAAGAGAGACAAGGCTGTGCCCATTTGCTTCTTTTACCACTTTATAATGGGTGACTGCATCTTCTCCATGTTCCCAGTCTACGGTCCGTTCGATGATGGTTCCGCCCTTGCGCCCGAGCGGAGCTTGGATGGTTCCTTCGGAAGGTGTGACAGAACCTCGTGCAATCGCGAGATATTCCCGGTGGACTTCCCGGTATTTTGTCATGTCCGAGAGAATACTGCCACTGACCAGATGTTTGGAAACAATGGTAAGTCCCGAAGTATCCCGGTCCAGACGGTTGCAGCACCGGAAAATGAAAGGCTTTCCCTGAGACTGAAAATAATAAGCCAGAGCATTTGCCATGGAATTTGTATAGTTATTTAAAGACGGGTGAATCGGCATGCCGGCAGGCTTGTTCAGCACAAGAAGATCCTCATCTTCATAAATAATATCCAGCGGCAGGTTTGTCGGTGGAATCTTCTCAGAATTCTTTGTTTCACAGATACGCACCTGCAGGTGGTCGCCCTTGGAAAGTTCCTGACGCATATAATAATGTACCCCATTTACAAGGATACTTTTCGGCATTCTTTTGATCTCCGACAGATTCTGACCGGAGTAGCGCTTCCGGCGCAGGAATTGCTCGACCCTGAGGCCGGCACTGTCTTCATCTATGATATAATCGATATTTCGATTCATTGCATTTCTCCCATATAATGTCTATAATAAAAAGTAATCTGGCGATTAGTGCTAGTATAGCACATTTTTCAGTGTAATGGGAATCCAGTGAATTACATTATTTATCAGCCATTATTTATAAGAAAAGAGGAAACCAATAATGACATCACTTAGTACTTTATGTTATATAGAAAAAGATGGGCAATATCTAATGCTTCACCGTACAGTGAAGAAAAATGATGTGAATAAGGATAAATGGATCGGTGTGGGCGGACATTTTGAAGCAGATGAAAGTCCGGAAGAGTGTGTGCTTCGTGAAGTGAAAGAGGAGACAGGATATACATTGGCTTCTTATCGGTTCCGTGGGATTGTGACATTTGTATCCGGAAATGGTGTGACAGAGTATATGCATCTGTTTACTGCTGATGAATTCGAAGGAAAACCCATAGCATGCGATGAAGGTGAACTGGAATGGGTGAAAAAAGAGGACGTGTTGAAACTAAATATCTGGGAAGGCGACCGGATATTTTTACGGCTTCTTGCAGATGAAGAGCCATTCTTCTCACTGAAGCTTGTCTATGATGGCCATGATACACTGGTGTCAGCAGTGTTGAATGGAGAACCAATGGAGCTTTTCGATATTTTAAATCCAGACGGCAGTAAAACCGGAATTGTGAGAGAGCGAGTGGTTGCGCACCGTGAAGGAAGTCTGCATGCGACAGTGCATATGTGGATTGTGCGTCCGAATGAGAAGAGTGGTTATGACGTTCTTTTACAGAAGCGCAGCCAGACAAAAGATTCTAATCCGGGCAGCTATGATATATCCTCCGCAGGACATGTGGATGCCGGAGATGAGATCCTTGAGTCAGCCATTCGCGAGCTGAAAGAAGAACTTGGTATTGAGGCAAAACCGGAAGAACTTCATTACATAGGCGTACATTACGGAGCATTTGAGGCAGAATTTTATGGGAAAATGTTCCGGGACAGAGAACTTAGTTCAGTCTATGTATACACAGAACCGGTGGAGATTGAAAACCTCAAATTACAGAAAGAAGAAGTGGAAGCGGTTCGCTGGATGGATTACGAGGAGTGCAGGCAGAAAGTTCATGACGGCACGATGCCGAACTGTATTTACGAAGATGAATTTCGGATGGTCGGGGAATACCTTGACAGAGTAAGTGTCGGCCGTTAAGATGAAGTCAGAGAAAATATAGTACAGACAGGCTGTACAAAGATGCAGTTATAAAAAAATGAATCTGTGCAGATAATGAATAGATGAAAGGAAGGTAAGCATATATGGCAGTTGTACATGTAACAGGAGATACATTTGAACAAGAAGTATTGAAAGCAGAAGGAAAGGTACTGGTTGATTTCTGGGCCGGCTGGTGCGGACCATGTCAGATGCTTGGACCGGTTATTGAAGAAGTGGCAGCAGAAGTAGATGACGTAAAGATTTGCAAAGTGGACGTAGACCAGTGCATGGATCTTGCAAGACAGTATAAGGTTGTGTCCATTCCGATGCTTGTTGTATTTGAAAATGGAGAAGTGACAGGAAAGCAGCTTGGACTGATCAGTAAAGAAGAAGTATTACATTTAATTGGGAAATAAAAAGGAAACGGGTATACAAATGACAAGAACGGGAATTGTAAATGGAAGATTTCAGGTGCTTCACCTGAAACATATGGAGTATATTCTTGCAGCAAAGATGCGCTGCGACAAATTATATATCGGAATCACGAATCCGGATGGAGCTCATACGCGGGATACGGTGCATGATGAGAACAGAGGAACGAAAGCAGGGAATCCATTGACCTATTTTGAGCGGTGTGAAATGATCCGCGGTGCAATGGAAGAATTTAATGTGCCTGCGAAAGAGTATGATTTTATTCCATTCCCGATCAGCATGCCGGAGTATATCGCACAGTATACACCAAAAGAAGCAGTATACTATGTAGGAATGTTTGATGCCTGGGATGAGGAAAAGTATAAGATTTTACGAAGCCTTGACCTGGATGTGAATATTCTTTGGAGAAAAACGGAAGAAGAGAAAGGAATTACTGGATCAAAAGTACGAGAGCTTATCGCCACAGATCAGGAGTGGAAACAGTTTGTTCCCAAAAGTGTGTATCATTATCTGACAGAAAATGAACTGGACAAGCGTGTAAAGCGTCTGGAACTTATGAGGATTGAAGAAAAAAAGACCATTGAACAGATGAACATTGCAGAGGCAGTGGAACGTCTCGAAATGATGGAATCCCAGGATATGGATTAAAGAAATAGACAAAAAAGTATGGTTGATAACAATTGAGAGAGATTTTTGTTATCAACCATACTTTTCTTTTAAAAGCATTTTTAAATTCAAGATGGAATCTAACGAATCACTGTTCCGGTCTTTCCTTCCAGCGCCTCGTTTAATTTATCGTAAGAAGTGATGAGTGCACTTCTGCCTTCTCTGCCTTCTACAAAGTTTACGGAAGCATTGAATTTTGGGAGCATGTTGTAAACTCCAAAATGTCCTTCTTCCATATATTTTTTAGCCTGATCGACTGTAATTTCGCCAAGGTCTTTTTCGTCGGCACGTCCCATATGGATCTTAACTTTCTCAACACTTGTCAGAATGATCAACATATCAGCATCTGTCTCTTCTGCCATCTTACCGGCAGTCAGATCTTTTTCAATAACAGCGCTGGCTCCTTTGAGATGATTGTCCTGCTCAAGTACCGGAATTCCCCCACCGCCACATGCGATAACAACCTGATCTGCATCTAACAGGGCTTTGATCGCATCAATCTCGACAATGCTGACTGGATTCGGTGCAGATACGATTCGACGGAATCCCTTTCCCGGCTCTTCCACGATATAATTTCCCTTTTTCCGCTCCAGATTAGCTTCTTCTGCATTCAGATAACGACCGAGAACTTTGGTTGGTGTATAGAATGCCTCATCATAAGGATCCACAACAACACTGGTAAGAACGGTACTGACTGTGCGGAAAATCCCGCGGTTTAAAAGCTCTTCGCGAATGTTGTTCTGGAGATCATAACCGATATATCCCTGACTCATGGCTGAACAGATACACATAGGTGCTGCTGTATAATCTTCATGCTGCTTTGCAAACTCATTCAATGCGGTATGTATCATTCCGACCTGAGGTGCATTACTGTGTGTAATAGCTACCTGATATCCGTTCTGGATAAGATCGGCAATTACTTTCGCTGATTTTTTCACTGCCTCTAACTGTTCCGGCAATGTTGTTCCAAGTGCCCGGTGTCCCAGAGCGACAACAACTCGTTTCTTCATAGTATAGCCTCCTGCTAAAAGTATTCTACCTTTAATCATACATGAGTGGGTTAAAATTGGCAAGATTTTAAGTGATTCTTGAAGAAAAAATCTGATAAATCCATGAAGGACCTCGACATTCTTACTGCATATATTATATTAAAAATATATGTGGATGATGAATATGCGCCTGAACGATTTTCAAGGAAAAGAAGTCATCAACGCCTGTGACGGTAAAAAATTAGGCTACATTGTAGATTTTGTCTTTGACGAAAAATGTGGACAGATCGAAGCAATCATTATTCCAAAGACATCAAAGTTCTGTAACTTCTTCTGTGACGGCTCCGAATATATCATTCCTTACAAATGCATTTGCAAAATCGGACCAGATGTCATACTGGTAGAAATGCATGAGAAAAAATAAGAAAAATTTAAGAAAAAGTCCGGGAAATGGGAGTAATAGTGGTTTGACTTCTCGTACGCCACAAGATATACTAATAAGGAAAGATTAGGAAAAGGAGCGCGAAAGAATATGAAATGTCCATATTGTGGAAATCCTGACACAAAAGTAATTGATTCCAGACCTGCAGAGGACGGAAGCTCCATTCGAAGAAGACGTGCCTGCGATATATGTGGGAAGCGTTTTACAACTTATGAAAAGATAGAGACAATCCCTCTTATAATTATAAAAAAAGATAACAACAGAGAACAGTATAGCCGTCAGAAGATTGAAAACGGAATTATCCGGGCATGCTATAAGCGTCCGGTGCCGACAGAGAAGATCCAGCAGGCGGTGAACAATATAGAGACAAAGGTATTCAGTCTGGAAGAAAAGGAAATTCCGAGCAGTGTGGTCGGCGAACTTGTCATGGACGAACTGAAAGACCTGGATGAAGTAGCATATGTAAGATTTGCATCTGTATACCGTGAATTTAAAGATGTGAATACTTTTATGGACGAGCTAAAGAAGATATTAGATAAGGAAGAAAAATGAGAACATACAAATTAACAATTTCTTATGATGGCACCCGCTATCAGGGGTGGCAGAGACAGGCGACGACAGATAATACAATTCAGCATATATTAGAGTGGAGCATTGGAAAACTGGTCGGATACAGAGTCCGTGTAGATGGCTCCGGGAGAACTGACGCAGGGGTTCACGCACGTGGACAGGTTGCAAGCGTACAGCTTTCCAAGCTTTACGATGTAAAGGAATTGAAGGATTCCATTAACAGATATTTACCGGAAGATATCCGGATCATGAAAGTGGAACTGATGAAAAATGGGTTCCATGCGAGAAAAAGTGCAAAAGGAAAGAAGTACGAATATTATATTGACTGCAGAGAAAAACCAGATGTATTTTCCAGAAGATATTGCTATCATTATCCACATAAGCTGGATATCGAAGCAATGCGCGAGGCAGCAGATTATATGATCGGACCGAAGAATTTTACAAGCTTTACGGATGACAGTGAGAATAAGGATCCAGTCCGCAGGGTTACCAACATTAAAATTGTAAGTAATGGAGAAAAGCTCCGTATTACTTATTATGGAACCGGGTTTATGTATCATATGGTCCGGATTATGACAGGCACACTTCTGGAGGTCGGAACAGGAGAGCGTGAAGCCTCTATGATTCCTGTCGTCATTGCAGCAGAAGACAGAAGCCTGGCAGGATTTCTGGCACCGGCAAGGGGTCTGTTTTTAAGAAAAGTGTATTACTAATGCCGTTACTGTCAATTTTGAAAATGGAAGGCAAAAATAGAAGACAAGAACACAGGAGACTAAGATGAAATTTATATCATGGAATGTAAATGGTATCCGTGCATGTGCCGGAAAAGGATTTATGGATTTTTTTCAGGAGACGGACGCAGACATTTTCTGCATTCAGGAGACGAAGATGCAGGAAGGACAGCTTGAACTGGACACACCGGGATATCATCAGTACTGGAATTATGCGAAGAAAAAAGGTTATTCGGGGACAGCAATATTTACCAAACAGGAACCAATCAGTGTAAGCTACGGACTTGGAATCGAGGAGCATGACCAGGAAGGGCGTGTGATCACATTGGAGTTTGAAGATTTTTACTTTATTACCGTGTATACACCAAACTCCCAGAGCGAGCTTGCAAGACTGGATTATCGTATGAAATGGGAGGAAGATTTTCTTACATACTTGAAAAAGCTGGAAGAGACAAAGCCGGTTATTTTCTGCGGTGATCTGAATGTAGCGCATACAGAGATTGATCTGAAGAATCCAAAGACGAATCGGAAAAATGCCGGATTTACCGATGAAGAGCGTCAGAAATTCACAGAGCTTCTGAATGCCGGATTCGTAGATACATTCCGGTATTTTTATCCGGAGCAGACAGGTATCTACTCCTGGTGGTCTTACAGATTTAGTGCAAGAGCCAAGAATGCAGGTTGGAGAATTGACTATTTCTGCGTATCCGAGAGTCTGAAAGATAGATTGGAAGACGCGAAGATACTGACAGATATTATGGGATCAGATCATTGCCCGGTGGAATTGGATATAAAGTAACTTTAAATTTTAAAATGCGGTTTTGGGTTTTAACTCTCAAAATCGCATTTTCTCTTGAAATAAAGGGATTTTGTGGGTATAATAATGTCATTAAAAAGAGGTTGAAAAATCCAATGGGGGAACAAGCTTATTGGTTTTTTGTACCTCTTTTTTCAATATCAGGAATAAAATTTCCAATATCAGATGCTTCCGGAAGAATGTATAAAAGCATCTTTCCAATGGATTTCTAAGAAAAAAACAGGAAAAAAATAACAGAAACAACACATGAAAAGAGAGGATGACAGACATGAAATTTAAAGAGATTAATCCATCACCACGTACACTTATGACACCGGGGCCAGTTGAAGCAGATCCTCGTGTACTTCGCGCAATGGGCGCACACATTCTCGGACAGTTCGATCCGGAATTTACAGCACTTATGAATGAGACAATGGAGATGGAGCGCTATGTGTTCCAGACACAAAATAAAATGACATATCTTGTAGATACCACATCAAGAGGAGGTCTTGAGACAGTTCTGACAGGAGCAATCTGTCCGGGAGATAAAGTCTTGATTCCTGCATTCGGACGTTTTGGATATCTGCTTGCAGAGATTCTGGAGAGATGTGGAGCAGATATCACACTTCTTGAGAGAGAATGGGGAACTGTATTTGAGCCGGAAGAGATTGAAGAGGCATTAAAGAAAGACAGCTACAAAGCCGTTGCATTTATCCACGGTGAGACTTCTACATCTATGATGCAGCCATTGAAAGAGATTGGTGAAATCTGTGAGAAATATGGTGCACTTCTGATTGTAGATGCAGTTGCAACACTTGGTGGAGCAGAAGTACACGTTGACGACTGGAAGTTATCCGCATGTATCTCCGGTACACAGAAATGTATTTCAGCACCTTCAGGTTCTGCACTGATTACATACAATGAGCAGATTGAAGAGATTGTTAAGAAGAGAAAGAAAGTAGAGAAAGGAATCCGTACAGCAGATGATGTAAACGGTTCACTTGCAGGAATCCCAAGTAACTATCTGGATCTTGCACAGCTTGAGGATTACTGGAGCCCAAGACGTCTGAACCATCATACAGAGGCTACAAGTATGCAGTATGCAGTACATGAAGCACTCCGCTGTATCGTGGACGAGACTCTGGAAGCAAGATGGGCAAGACACAGCCTCAATGACAAGGCTCTGTGTGCTGGTCTGAACGCAATGGGTCTTAGCATTTTCGGAGATATCGAGCACAAGATGCCAGTTGTAACAGCAATCAATATTCCGGAAGGAGTAGACGGAAAGGTAATCCGTGGAACACTTCTCAACGAGTTCGGAATCGAAATTGCGACATCATTCGGACCACTGGACGGCAAGATTTTAAGAATTGGTAACATGGGATATTCAAGCCAGAAGAGAAATATCCTGATCCTTCTTGGTGCTCTTGAAGCAGTTATGCTTCAGAATAATGTTAAGATTGCTACAGGCGAAGGTGTGGCAGCAGCTATGGAAGTATACAAAAATGCTGAGAAATAAATAATGATATTGAAAAATATATAACAGATAAATGCCTCTTGGTGAATTGATTGCCAGGGGCATTTTTAATTGCATGTGTAATAATAATTTAATATTTATTTATACTAAAAGTATAGATAATTAAAACATAACATGTTATAATGTGACATAAGGATTTACAGGAAAGGAGCAATACAATATGCCGTTATTGAAAGAGGACATTTACACAATAAAAGATATATATGCATTACCAGACGGAGAACGTGCAGAACTGATTGAGGGAAAAATATATGACATGGCACCGCCGTCAGCAGCTCATCAAAGAATATTAATAGCATTAAGTACAGCAATATATAATTATATTGATAATAACAATGGCTCTTGCAGTGTATATATAGCTCCATTTGCTGTTTTCTTGAATGAAGATGACAAGAATTATGTAGAGCCAGATATATCTGTGATTTGCAATCCGGATAAGTTGGACGATAAAGGGTGCAATGGGGCACCGGACTGGGTGATTGAAATTGTATCGCCAAGCAGTCAGAGAATGGATTACATGATAAAGTTGTTTAAGTACCGTACCGCAGGGGTTAGGGAATATTGGATTGTAGATTCATTGAAAAATAGAATTACTGTATATAATTTTGAAGAAGATACCATGCAGGAGTACACATTTTCAGAAGATATACCTGCAGGAATATATCAAGGCAAGCTCACAATTAATTTATCAAATATTCAGAGATAAGTGTAGAATATATGATTTACTCCGGAACATATACTCTTATAAAGGCAGATGTTCCGGAGTTTTTTCGTAGGTTGAAAATAGTAATTATATATAAAAAATATCTATATGTATATGATGATTATAGAGAAAAACAATTTGAAAAAGCTGATTATGAGTGCTAAGATATTCAAAAATACAACAAAAAAGAAAGAGGAAAAAGTATTATGAAAAGAATGAAGAAATTTGCAGCTCTTCTTCTTGTAGTAGCCATGACATTTGGTATGGTTGCCTGCAGCAGTTCAGACAAAAAAGAAGAGTCTACAAAAAAAGAAACTAAGACAGAAGAAAAAAGTACCAAAAAGCTTGATGGTACTTTGAAAGTTGTTACAACTGGAGATGCTTATCAGCCATTATTTGATAAGTTTACTGAAGAAGTTGGACCTAAAGTAGAATTTATTTCTATGTCTTCCGGAGAGGTATTATCAAAATTGAAAGCAGAAGGTGGAACGCCAGCAGCAGACCTTTGGTTTGGTGGCGGAATTGACGCATTTATGGACGCAAAAGATAATAATCTTCTTGAAAAAGTAGATTTTGATGCGGCAGATGAACTTTCACCAGACTTTAAGGATAGTGATAATTACTGGTTCTCTAAAGGTGTTACTGTAGTAGGATTTATTGTAAACAATGATATTTTAAAAGAAAAAGGACTGGAAGCTCCGAAGACATGGGATGATCTCACAAAGGAAGAGTATCAGGGAGAGGTACTGATGTCTAATCCGGCTATCTCAGGAACAAACTATGCAGTAGTAAATGCGCTTCTTCAGACAAAAGGACAGGACGAAGGTTGGAAGTATTTTGAAGCACTTAATAAGAATGTAGATTATTATTCAAAACGTGGTTCAGATCCAAGTACTAAGACGGCAGCAGGAGAAGTTGGTATTGGTATCACATATATCAATGGTACACTTGATGAGTTAAAAGAACAGGCAGATGTTGATGTTATCTATCCTGAAGATGGAATGCCATATGTCCCAGAAGGTGTTGCAGCATTTGCAAATGCAGAGAACACAGAGGCAGCAAAAGCATTTATCGAGTGGTTCTTCTCTGATGATGAGAACATGAAAATGATGGCTGGTATTGACAAGAATAATACATGCCTTCTTGTAAAACCAAGCTTGAAGGGACTGGAACTGAATTTTGACGAGAGCCAGCTTATGAAAGAGGATCTGTCATTATTTGGATCAGAAAGAACAGAAATTCTTGACAAGTGGAGTACTTTGATGGGAGATAAAGGTGAACAATAGAAAACCTATAAAAAAACGGGCATCATTATATGATGCCCATTTTTATAATATATTAGATTATTTTATATTGGCAATACTGGTAGCCGGAGTATTGATATTTATTCTTTATCCGCTTCTTTGTATGGTGAAGCAGAGCTTCGCAGGAACAGAAGGATTTTCAACGGAAGTTTATAAAAGTATTTTCAGTGATAATCTGGTGTTAGTAAAAAATAGTGTATTTGTCGGAAATTTATCAGCATTTTTTTCTACGATTGCAGGACTTCTTGTAGCAATTTGTGTGTGGGTAGCTGGAAAGAAAATGGGAAAAGTCCTGGAGACAATTTTATTGATTAGTATGGTCTCTCCGCCATTTATTGCATCGCTGGCATACATTCAATTATTTGGAAGAAATGGATTGATTACAAAAGGAATTTTAGGCTTGTCATTGAATCCATATGGCTGGCTTGGGGTTGTTGTTATGCAGACTCTATTTTTTGCTTCATTAAATGCACTTATGATTCTTGGAATGCTGAAAAAAATGGACATGTCATTGGTCAGGGCATCTTTTGATTTAGGAGCATCATCTGGCTACACTTTATGGAGAATAGTAGTACCGTTGTTGCGCCCAATACTTTTAAGTTGTTATTTGCTTTCCTTTATCCGCTCAATTGCTGATTTTGGAACTCCAGTAGTAATTGGAGGCCGCTTTGAAACAGTTTCAACAGAAATATATATGCAGGTCATTGGCTATTCTAGATTGGACAAAAGTGCTGCGCTTAATGTATTGCTTCTTGTTCCTACAATTATTGTATTTGTATTATACCGTTATTTGATGAAGAAAAATGAAAAAGTTATTGATGGAAATAGCAATAAGACGATTGAGGCTGGAAATACTTTCAGACTACGAGGTATGTCGGCAATTGTTGTATGGCTGGGAGCAGGTTTCTTTTTTGTTATGATGGCGCTGGAATATGGATCTATTTTCTTGAATAGTTTCAGTAGAAATCTGCGAGGCAAAATTACATTTACAACCATGTATTTAAAAGCATTGCTTGAACGAGATATGGACACTTTTGTACGAAGTGTGGAATATGCGTTGATTGTTGCAATAGTAGGAAGTGTGATTGGAATGTTGCTTTCTTACTATATTGAAAGAAGAAAAATAAAATTAGGAGGAGTGCTAGATTTTATTATTACATTACCATATATGCTTCCGGGAAGTTGCTTTGGAATTGGTTATATTCTTGCATTCAATCATAGTCCGTTAAAGTTTACCGGAACAGCAGCTATTGTTGTGTTAAATATGATTTATAAGCAGATGTCCATTACAACAAAGGCTTCGTTTTCTTCACTGCAACAAATCAGCATAGAACTTGATGCTGCAGCAAGAGATCTTGGGGCAAACAAATTTTTGGTGATGAAAGATGTAATTCTTCCTAATATGAAACAAGCTTTTGCAACAGGATTTATTAATAATTTTACAAGTGCAATGGTTACGGCAGGTGCTGTAATCTTTCTGGTGACACCAGGACAAAAGATTGCTGTATTTACATTATTTGACTGTATTAATACAGGGCGATATGGCGAAGCATCAATGATTGCAACATTTATTATTGCTATTACAATTACTGTAAATGTGATATTTTCAATACTTGTTGCTTGGAAAGGAAGAAGAAAACGTGTATTTAGAACTGAAAAATGTAAGTAAAAGTTTTGGTGAAAAAGAAGTAGTAAAAGATTTATCACTTTCGCTTCCTAAGGGAGAGCTGTTATGTTTGTTAGGAGCATCAGGTTGTGGAAAGACGACAACGCTTAAAATGATTAGTGGTTTCTTAAAGGCGGATAAGGGGCAGATTTTGATTGATGGACATGATATTACTGAACTAGATCCAGAAAAGCGCCCAGTATCAACTGTTTTCCAGTCATATGCATTATTTCCGCATATGACGGTTTTGGAAAATGTAATATATGGATTAAAATTTCAGGGAATTAAAAAAAAGAAAGCCAGAGAAATGGGGATGGAGTATTTGAAAATCGTGGATATGGAAGAATATGCAGGATTTTCAATTGGCGAAATATCTGGTGGACAACAGCAAAGAGTTGCATTAGTCAGATCGTTAATTACAAAGCCGAAGGTACTCCTTTTAGACGAGCCACTTAGTAATTTGGATGCGAAACTTCGAGTCAAGATGCGTGAAGAAATTCGGGAAATTCAAAAAAAGTATGAGATTACAATGGTTTTTGTAACCCATGACCAAGAAGAAGCAATGGTACTTGGTGACAAGATTGCTATTATGGATCAGGGTAAACTTGTCCAAATTGGAAGACCGGAAGAAGTGTATTTGCATCCACAAAATGATTTCGCAAGAGATTTCTTGGGAATATCGAATCAGTTTACCGATATGCGAGGAAACCATATATGTTGTAGACCAGAAGAACTCGAATTTGTGGATAATGGTACTGTAAAAGGAATTGTAAAGCAGGAAGAGTTTTTAGGATTTTACCGACAATATTGTGTTGAAACAGAAACCCATGAAACCATCATTGTAAGAACGGATAGAGGGGTAAAAAAGGAAGTAGGAAAAGAAATTCAGCTTCAAGTTAAATAGAAGATTAAAAAGGATATAATTTATCAAAAAATAAAGATTCTTATAGAAGAATATATGATTTACTCCGGAACATATACTGCTATAAAGGCAGATGTTCCGGAGTTTTTTTTATGAGAAAGTTAATAAAACTTGAGAAAATAAGTACCAATCGCAAGAATATTCAAAAGAAATGGAATAAGAAATGGTTGACTCGTGGGATTTTTACATGTGTGGTTGCAATAGCATTGATAGGTTCATACAGGTACATATCAGGAATTGTCAAGGTTTCAAGCAATGTCAATGGGAAAGAACTTCCGATTTATTGTGTCCAGACTGATGAAAAGAAGGTTGCGCTCTCATTTGATGCGGCATGGGGGAATGATGATACCCAGAGAATCCTGGACATTTTAAAGGAACATGATGTACATGTCACATTTTTCATGACTGGCGGGTGGGTCGAAAGTTATCCTGACGATGTGAAAGCAATCTATGAGGCAGGCCATGACCTTGGAAATCACAGTCAGAATCATAAGAATATGTCTCAGCTTTCCGATGAGGAGAAGACGCAAGAGTTAATGAGTGTTCATGAAAAAGTGAAGGAGTTGACAGGAGTCAAGATGCAGTTGTTTCGCCCGCCATATGGAGATTATGATGACGCCGTAGTTTTAAATGCCAGGGAAAATGGATATTATCCGATTCAGTGGGACGTGGATAGTTTGGATTGGAAAGACTACGGGGTTGATAGTATTTTAAATACGGTGCTGAATCATAAGGCACTTGGAAATGGTTCGATTATCTTGTGCCACAATGGGGCGAAATATACGGCAGATGCTCTGGATGCATTGCTGGACGGATTGAAAGAAAAAGGTTATCAGGTAGTGCCGATATCGCAACTGATTTATAAAGAAAATTACCATATGGACGTGACCGGAAGACAAATTCCGGACGCGAAGTAGATACCTAGAAAAGCCCGTAAAATGGGCGAAAAATCAGAACAGACACATCAATTAAAGAACATATATAGAATAGTTTAATATTTGCTGTCTCTTTTATTTAAAATCTTGATTGGACAATGGAAAAGTAAGTGTGGTAATATTAAATGCGTACTTGTTAATGTTGATAATTATTGCTTAATAAAGCAGTGATACAACTGGGGAAAAAGAAAAGGAGAACTTAATGAAAAAGAAAATCGTAAGCGCACTTTTATGTGTCGCAATGATCGCAACTATGGTAACGGGTTGTGGTGGAAGCAAATCCAGTTCTACATCTGGAAATGCAGATTCTACAGCTAAGCAGTTTGAGATTAATGCAGCAATTGCAGCAAATCCACCTGCACTTGATCCACACACTGTAAATGCTAATGTTACAGGTGCAATTGGAATTCATATTTATGAAGCTCTGTTCCAGATGGATGAGAATTATGAACCACAGCCAGTACTTGCAGAGTCTTATGAGATGAGCGATGATGGAAAAGAGTACACAATCAAACTTCGTCAGGGAGTAAAATTCCACAACGGAGATGAGATGAAGGCAGATGATGTAGTAGCATCTATGAATCGTTGGATGGAGCTTTCACCAAAGGCTAAAACACTCATTGGCGGTTCAGTGTTTGAAAAAGTAGATGATTATACAGTGAAACTTACTGTAAATGAGCCATCTTCTGATATCATCATGGTTCTTGCAAGCCCGATTCAGTTTGCAGCAATCTATCCAAAGTCAGTTGTTGATTCAGCAAGTGATGAGGGTGTAAAGGAATATATTGGAACTGGTCCGTATAAAGTAGCAGAGTGGAAGCAGGATCAGTATGTAAAACTTGAAAAAAATGAGGATTATCAGCCGGCTGAAGGAAAATCCAGTGGTCTTGCAGGAGCAAAAAATGCACAGGCTGATACAATCACATTTAACATTGTAACAGATACAGCTACTCGTATTGCAGGTGTACAGAATGGTCAGTATGACATTGCTGAGGATATCCCGGCAGATCAGTACAAAGATCTTGCAGCAGACAAGAATCTGACTATGGATGTTCGTAGTGGTGGTACATTGAACCTGTTCCTGAATACAACAGAGGGTGTTATGGCTGATGAAAAAGTACGTCAGGCAGCTCTTGCAGCACTTAACTGTGATGATATTCTGATGGCAGGTTATGGAGATGCTGATCTTTATAAGCTGAATGCAGGTTGGTGTAATCCAGATGATGCTCAGTGGGGAACAGAGGCTGGCTCTGAATATTACAATCAGAACGATGTAGAGAAAGCGAAAAAGCTTCTTTCTGAGTCAAGCTACAACAATGAAAAAATCGTATTAGTTACAACACCAGAATACAGTGAGATGTACAACGCAACATTAGTTGTTCAGGAACAGTTAAAAGCAGCAGGATTCAATGCAGAAGTTGAAAGTTACGACTTCAGCACATTCATGGAGCACCGTGCGGATCCGAAACAGTTTAGTATGTATATTACAAGTAACAGCTACAACATGCTTCCAATTCAGTTATCAGTACTGGATAAAGGATGGGCAGGACTGGATCGTCCGGAAATATCAGACGGAATCAAAGCAATCCGTTCAGCATCTTCTAATGAGGAAGCAAAAGCTGCATGGGAAGACCTCCAGTCATTCATTTATGAATATGGTGCAGCAAGTGTTATCGGACATTTCACAAACATTACAGCTATGAACAGCAAAGTTGAGAATTATCAGTACCTGAGATTCCCAATTTACTGGAATATCACTTTTGCAGAGTAATAGATGGAAGAGTTTACTTACATCTAGGTGAGTCTTGAATAGTAAACACAGCGGCGGAATGCGAAAGCAACCGCCGCTTTTGCGAATTTTAGGAATATTTTCATTGAACTTGAAAATCATGGAGGAGGAAACTATATGTTATCTTATATTGGAAAACGTATTCTGTCATTGATTCCTGTACTCTTTGTTGTGTCATTTGTTGTTTTTCTGGTTGTATATATGATACCGGGAGGACCTGCGACAGCAATTTTAGGACTGGAAGCATCAGCAGATCAGATAAATGCTTTGAATGCGCAGCTTGGTTTTGACAGACCATTTCTTGTGCAGTATGGTGACTGGATCGTCAATGTATTTCAGGGGAACTGGGGGGATTCATTCTTTTTACATGAGTCTGTAACAGAAGCAATTGCTGAATATTTTGGACCAACAATCAGCCTTGCAATTCTTGCGCAGTTAATTGCATTAGTTCTTTCTGTACCACTTGGGATTCTTGCAGCATATAAGAGAGGAAGCGCGACTGATGTAGCAGCAGTATCTGTGTCATTACTTGGTATTGCAATTCCAGGATTCCTTTTAAGTATGTTTTTAATGTTATTTTTTAGTGTGTATCATCACTGGTTCCCAGTAGCAGGGTATGCACCATTGGCAAATGGACTGTTGGAACATTGGAAATATCTGTTTGTTCCTGCACTCTCACTTGGAATTGTACAAGCTGCTTATATTACACGAATGACAAGATCATCACTTCTTGAGGTGTTATATAAAAATTATATTCGCACAGCAAGAGCAAAAGGATTAAAAGAAAGAAAAGTAGTTCTTCGCTATGCACTTAAAAATGCGGCGCCTGCAATTCTTACAGCAGTCGGACAGTCATTTGGAAGTCTGATTACAGGAACAATCGTAACGGAGACGTTGTTTAATATTCCGGGGCTTGGAATGTTGACAATGGGTTCTATTAATCGAAGAGATGTATATGTAATTCAGGGAGTTGTATTATTTGTAACATTATTGTATGTACTGGTAAATCTTGTGGTTGATATTTTATATGGATTTGTAGATCCAAGACTGCAGCCAGGCAGAAATAAATAACGGGAGGGCGGAAAATGGTATTAACAAGAAAAGGAATTTCTGCCTCCAGTGAGGCAATTATAAAAGAACAACGACAGATCACAAGAGAAAAATTACTCGCAAGTCCGGGACTGATTATCGGAACAATTGGATTTTTATTAATTCTGGTTACTGCAATATTAGTTCCGATTCTCAACACGCAGGATCCAAATGCAATGGTGGTCATGGATCGTCTGAAAGCACCAAGTGCTGCACATATTTTTGGAACAGATGAATTAGGAAGAGACTTATTTATCCGTGTAATGTACGGAGCAAGAGTTTCTCTTTGGGTTGGCGGTTGTGTCGCAATCTTTTCCTGTGTTTTGGGAACAATTATCGGACTTTATGCAAGTTATTTCAAAGTGCTTGATCAGATCCTTATGAGAATCTGTGATGGATTGATTGCAATTCCGGGAATCTTACTTGCGATTGCATTGATTGCGGCACTTGGAACATCAAGCTGGAATGTAGTTGTAGCACTTACAATTGTATATACTCCAAACGTAGCGCGTACAGTACGTGCCAGCGCTATGGTTATTCGTGAGCAGACTTATGTAGAAGCTGCAAAAGTACAGGGAAGCGGAAATTTCAGAATCTTATGGAAACTGATTCTTCCGGGCGTTATTTCACCACTGACAGTTCAGGCTTCTTACATTTTTTCACAGGCAATTATTTCAGAAGCATCGCTTAGCTTCCTTGGAGCGGGTGTTCCGGCACCGGCAGCCAGTTGGGGAAATATGCTGGAAGCAAGTAAAGCAGTACTTTCAAAGGCACCTTGGACAATGATCGTACCAGGAGCAGCAGTTATTATATGTGTACTGAGTCTGAATCTTCTTGGAGATGGACTTCGTGACTTTATGGATCCGAGAACAAAAGGAGGTGTGAAAAAATAATGAGCGATACAATATTAGAGATTAAAGATTTACACGTTCTGTTCCCGGTACATAAAAAGTGGCTTCCGGCAGTAGATGGCGTGAATTTGAAGATTGAAAAAGGTGAGATCACTGGCGTAGTTGGTGAATCTGGTTCCGGAAAAAGTGTTATGTCCCAGACAATTCTAAGACTTCGTGATCATGATACAAATGTCCGCTATGAAGGTGAAATTTTATTCGAAGGTGAAGATTTGTTAAAGCAGCCTTTAAATAAAATCCGTGATATCAGAGGAGACCGTATTTCGGTTATTTTTCAGGATCCATTGACTTCATTGAGTCCGGTTCATACTGTAGGCAGTCAGTTGAGTGAAGTACTGACTTTGCATAAAGGGTTAAATAAAGAACAGGCAAAAGAAAAAGCAATTGAGATGTTAAAGTTGACAGGAATCCCCAATCCGGAGAACTGTTTTAAACAGTATCCATATGAACTTTCTGGTGGTATGCAGCAACGTGTTATGATTGCAATGGCATTATCCTGCGAGCCAAAGCTTTTGATTGCGGATGAGCCAACAACAGCACTTGATGTAACAATTCAGGAACAGATTCTGCAGCTGATTCGTGAATTGAACGAAAAGCTTGGGATGTCTGTATTGTTTATTACCCATGACATGGGAGCAGTTGCAAATTTATGCCATAATGTAAAAGTTATGTATCTTGGCCAGGTAGTTGAAGAAGCATCTACAGAAGAATTGTTCCAGAATCCGCTGCATCCATATACACAAGGACTACTGTCATGTATTCCGCACCTTGGAGTGAAAAAAGGAGAACCGCTGCCAGTGATTGAAGGATCAGTGCCTCCGTTATCTAAAGTACCGGTAGGGTGTCATTTCTGTACCAGATGTAAGATGGCAGATCAGCAATGCATGGAACATGAGCCGCCAGCCTGTGAAGTTGCTCCGGGGCATGTAGTGAAATGTTGGAAATATGCCGAATCCGGAAAGCAGGAGGTGTAAAGATGAGTGAACATTTGCTTGAAGTAAAACATTTAAAAAAATCATATCCGGTGTATGATAATTCTGGAAAATTATTTGCAAAGAAGAAACATATGTGTGCGGTCGATGATATGTCTTTCTTTATTGAAAAAGGAGAAACTTACGGACTGGTAGGAGAATCTGGATGCGGAAAATCCACGACAGGAAGAACAATTGTTGGTCTGAACCATGCAGATAGTGGAGAGATTTTATACGATGGAAAGGACTTATGTAAATTAAGTGACAAAGAATTTCGCCCACTGCGTAAAGACATTCAGATGGTATTTCAGGATACTTTATCAGCACTTAATCCGAGACAGAGAATCGGAGATAGTTTAAGTGAGACTCTAAAAATCCATGGAATGACAGATAATGAGAAGAGAAGAGAAGCCGTAGTTGAAATCCTGAAAAAGGTAGGACTTTCCGAAGAGCATTATTTCAGGTTTCCACATGAATTATCAGGCGGACAGGTTCAGAGACTTGGAATTGCCGGAGCTTTGATTATCCAGCCGAAGCTGATTGTCTGCGATGAGCCGGTATCTGCGCTGGATGTATCTATTCAGGCTCAGATTTTGAACATGCTTGTGGAACTTCAAAAAGAATTGGGACTGAGTCTTTTGTTTATTTCTCATGATATCGGTGTAGTACGTTTTATTTCAGACAGAATCGGAGTTATGTATCTTGGAACTCTGATGGAAGAGACAGAGACAGAAGAACTTTTTGAGCATCCATTGCATCCATATACGGAAGCATTGTTTGAGGCGGTTCCTGATCCGTATATCAAACGTAAGGAATTAAAAGGATTAAGTGGAGAACAGCCGGTTCGAACAGAAGATTTTAAAGGTTGTGCGTTCTATACAAGATGCCCATATGCAACAGATCGTTGTAAGGCAGAAAGACCGGAACTTAGAGAAGTGAAACCGGGACATAAAGTAGCCTGTCACAGATATGATAATGACTAGTATAAACCTTTTAAATTAGCATAATAAATCAGAAAAAGCGTCACTTATATTTTTTGTATGAGCGGCGCTTTTTTTGATATGGTGTTGCTGAAAGTATTTAGTCGTAATTATCTTTTGGGCAGATTATTTTGAAAATGTAGAATAGATTTTTACCAGTTCTATGACCATGTCTACAACTTTATCCATGCTTTGGACAGAAATGTGTTCATAAGGACCGTGATAAGCGTGTGCCCCAGTTCCGATATCAGGGCATGGAAGTCCGCGAAAACTAAGATGACAACCATCAGTCCCTCCACGGATTGGAGAAACATTAGGAATTAGTCCAACTCTTTCACACGCAGATTTTGCATTTTCAATTAAGTGGATATTTTGTTCAATGATATCTTTCATATTATAATACTGGTCGGTTATACAAAGTTCTACGGTTCCTGCGCCCCATTTTGCATTTAATTGTTCAGCAATGGAAAGAAGGTGATTTTTGCGATTTTGAAACTCAGTGTTGTCATGATCCCGAATAATATAATCCATATGAGCAGAACCACAGTCTCCAGCTATATGAACTAAATGATAGAAGCCTTCATAACCTGCAGTATCACGTGGTGTTTCGTGCTTGGGAAGTTGGTTATTAATTTCCATAGCGAGCAGGCAGGCATTGATCATAGTATCTTTAGCAGAACCAGGGTGGACGCTCACGCCATGAATGTCAAAAGAGGCGCTGGCAGCATTAAAGTTTTCATATTGTAAGTTCCCCTCCGTAGAGCCGTCAAGTGTATATGCAAAATCGGCATCGAACAAATCTATATCAAAAAGGGAGATACCGGTTCCAATCTCTTCATCAGGCGTAAAAGCAATACAAATCGGGCCGTGAGGTATCTGCTGGGACTGCAAGCGTTCAACCAGTGTCATAATCTCAGCAATTCCGGCTTTATCGTCAGCTCCCAGAATGGTTGTGCCGTCGGTCGTGATCAGTGTGTGGCCGGTCAGAGCTTTGAGATGTTCAAACATATCAGGACTAAGAATAAGACCACTGCTTCCAAGGGGCAGATTTTTGCCATTATAATTTTCAGTTATGACTGGCTGAATTGCATGTTCGCAATAATCAGATACAGTATCTATATGAGCAATAAAACCAAGTGCAGGAGCATTTTCATATCCTTTCGTGGCTGGAAGTTTTCCATAGAGAAAACAATGTTCGGTGAGGTGAATGTCAGAAACACCGAGGAGTTGCATTTCATCTTTCAGAAGATTAGCCAGGTCAAATTGACATTTCGAAGAAGGTGTTGTGTTACTGGTTTCATCGCATGGAGTGTTGATTGCGACATATTTTAATAAACGTTCATAAGCTTTCATAGAGCTCTCCTTGTGTGTGATTTATATTATATATCGTAGCATATTTGAAAATAATATGTGAGATTAATAATGAAAAGCTATAAAAGAGATAGAACTTGTAATAAAAATGTAATAATAGTTAATTTGCAAAGTTATAATAGATGTGATATTCTAACACCACGCGAGTGATATGTCTAATCATCCGCAGTGGTATCTATAAACATTTCATTCATGGAAATTTTTCAAAAACCTATTGACCTTTCTCTGAATATAGAGTAATATTTATGTAACGCAAAAACAGATTGCGCTCTATAATTTAAATTCTGTGAAGAGAAAGAGTAGAGATAAGAGATTTCCCTACAGAGAGCTGTCGGTGCTGAAAGACAGTGGGAGGCTTATTTTGAAAATCATCTCTGAGAAGGAAAGCTGAAAGAATCACATCAGGTAAGTTTTCACGGGGATTTCCCGTTATAGAAATCACGTATGATTGTACGTAGTGAATATCACTTGTTTTAGAAGAACAGGGTGGTTGCGGAACTGATAATATGTCCGTCCCTATTTCAGGGGCGGACTTTTTGTATATATGATGCCAGTGACACAAGCTTTGCACTAATAGAAGCATAGATGTAGAAGAGTTAAAGCGTGGAGTAATCTGTAGGCATCATACTTATACACAACAAGAGAAAGGAGAAGATGCATGAGTAATCACACAGAGATCAGATGGCATGGCCGTGGCGGTCAGGGTGCCAAGACAGCAGCATTACTGTTAGCTGATGTTGCATTTAAGACAGGAAAATACGTACAGGGATTTCCGGAGTATGGCCCGGAGCGTATGGGTGCGCCGATCACAGCGTACAATAGAATCAGCGATGAGGTGATCCGTGTACATTCTAACATTTATGATCCAGAGTTCGTAGTTGTTGTAGACGAGTCACTTCTTGAGACTGTAGATGTAACAGCAGGACTGAAAAAAGAGGGGGCGATCCTTGTAAATACAGCCCGCCCGAAAGAAGAGATTATTCCACATCTGAAAGGATACGAAGGAAAACTTTACACGATTGATGCACACAAAGTATCTATGGAAGCTATGGGAAAATATTTCCCGAATACACCGCTTCTTGCAGCAATCGTAAAAGTTGCAAATATCATGGACGAAGAGACATTTTTAAGAGAGATGCAGGCTTCTTTCAAACATAAATTCGCCAGCAAGCCAGAGGTTATTGATGGTAACATGAAGGCTCTTGAGATGGCACTGAAGGAGGTAAAATAATGGCTACAGATATCAGCAAATTAGGAGTTAAGACAAAATGGCAGGATCTGACAGAAGGAATGATCGTTGCCGGAGCAGGAACTTCAAAGGATTTCCATACCGGTGAGTGGACAAGCGTAAAGCCGGAATTTATTGAAGACAAATGTAAACAGTGCCTGTTATGTGTACCTGTCTGTCCGGACAGTTGTATTCCGGTTAAGGATATGAAAAGAGGCGCATTTGATTATGACCATTGCAAAGGATGCGGCATTTGTGTAAAAGCATGTCCGTTCGGTGCAATTACGATGGAAGGAGTGAAATAAGATGGCAGGAAAAAGAGATCGTTTATCAGGAAATGAAGCAATAGCAATCGCTTTAAGACAGATTAATCCGGACGTATTTCCGGCATTCCCAATTACACCATCTACGGAGATTCCACAGTATTTCGCTTCATTTGTAGCAAATGGACAGGTGGATACAGAATTTATCCCAGTCGAGAGTGAGCATAGTTCTATGTCAGCAGCAATCGGAGCATCCGCTGCAGGAGCACGAAGCCTTACAGCAACTTCTTCTTGTGGACTTGCTTATATGTGGGAGGAACTTTACATTGCAGCTTCTAACAGACTTCCGCTTGCACTTGCACTTGTAAACCGAGCACTGTCCGGTCCGATCAATATCAACTGTGATCATTCTGACAGTATGGGAGCAAGAGATGCAGGCTGGATCCAGATTTACGCAGAGAATAATCAGGAAGCTTATGACAACATGGTTCAGGCTTTCCGCATTTCCGAGCATAAAGATGTACGCCTTCCAATCATGATCTGTCAGGATGGATTTATCACAAGCCACGCCGTAGAGAACATTGAACTTCTGGAAGATGCAGACGTCAAGAATTTTGTTGGTGAGTATGAGCCGGAAGATTATCTTCTGAATCCAGAGTGCCCGATGGCAGTCGGCCCTTACTCTATTACAGATTATTATATGGAAGCAAAGCGTAACCAGGCAGAAGGAACAAGAAATGTCAGCCGTGTCGTAAAAGAAGTGGCTGAGGATTTTGAGAAGCTTTCCGGCAGAAAATACGGACTTTTCGAGGAGTATCGTATGGAAGATGCTGAACGTGCAGTTGTTATCATTGGTTCCGCAGCAGGAACAACAAAAGATGCAGTAGACAGACTTCGCGAGCAGGGAGAGAAAGTCGGACTGATTAAGATTCGTCTGTTCCGTCCATTCCCGGCTGATGAGATTGCAGAAGCATTGAAAAATGTCAAGGCAATCGCGATCATGGACCGTGCAGAGAGTTATACAAATCACGGTGGCCCACTTGGAGCAGATGTGATGTCTGCATTATTCCGTGCAAGAAGCCAGGCACTCGCAATTAACTATGTATATGGACTTGGTGGACGTGATGTGCGTGTCGAAGATATGGAAAATGTATACGAAACACTGAAACAGGTCATTGCAGATGGTGATGCCGGAGAAATGTATCGTTACATGGGAATCAGAGAATAAGGAGGCGCGAAGAAGATGAGTTATAATTTTAAAGAGACAATGAACAAACCAGAGCGTCTTGCTCCTGGACACAGAATGTGCGCCGGATGCGGCGGAACAATCGCAGTAAGAAACGTCCTTCGTGGTCTTCATGAAGGGGACAAAGCAGTCATCGGAAACGCAACAGGATGTCTGGAAGTTTCTACATTTACATATCCATACACAGCATGGGAAGACAGCTACATTCACAATGCATTTGAAAATGCAGGGGCAACACTCAGCGGTGTTGAAGGCGCTTACAAAGCGTTAAAGAGAAAAGGAAAATTACAGGATACAAACTACAAATTCATTACATTTGGCGGAGACGGCGGTACATACGATATCGGACTTCAGTCATTATCCGGGGCAATGGAGCGTAATCAGGATCTTGTATATGTGTGCTACGATAACGGAGCTTATATGAACACAGGTATCCAGCGTTCTTCTGCAACACCAATGTATGCAGATACAACAACAACACCAGTTGGAAGCGAGAGCAATGGTAAACCGCAGAACAGAAAAGATCTGGCATCTGTAATTGCGGCACACGATATTCCGTACGTTGCACAGACTACATTTGTACAGAACTTTAAAGATTTGCACATCAAATCCGAAAAAGCTATCTATACACCGGGTGCAGCATTCCTGAACATTATGGCACCATGCCCGCGTGGATGGAGATACAACACACCGGACATTATGGAAATCTGTAAACTTGGTGTAGAGACATGCTACTGGCCGCTGTTCGAGGTCGTAGAAGGAAAATGGATCCTGAACTATGAGCCAAAGAAGAAACTTCCAATCGAGGACTTCTTAAGACCACAGGGAAGATTCAAACATTTATTCAAGAAAGGCAATGAAGATCTTCTTGAGGCATTCCAGAAGGAAGTAGACAGAAGATGGGAAGACCTTCTGTTCAGATGTTCAAGATAAATGTAAGATGCGTTCATAATCTGCAGGCATGGAGCGGCAATAGGTTCGCTCCGGGCTTGTAGATATAGAATATAGTAAGATTTATGAATTAGGGAAATGAGGTAAAGGCATGGGACTTGCAATACCAATCGAGACAAGTGCAAGGCACATTCATCTGTGCCGGGAAGATTTTGAAATATTATTCGGAGAAGGAAAAGAGCTGACATTTAAGTCAGAGCTCAGCCAGCCGGGACAGTTTGCCTGTGAAGAGCGCCTGGAGGTCCGCGGACCAAAAGGAGCATTCGAGAGGGTTGCAGTTCTTGGACCTTTCCGTGGGGAGACTCAGGTGGAAATCTCTATGACAGATTCCAGAAAACTGGGAATCCCGGGAATGATACGTCAGTCCGGAGACACTGCAGGGACACCTGGATGTACACTGGTGGGACCGTGTGGAAGCGTGGAATTAGACCACGGTGTGATTGTGGCAAAACGCCATATACACATGACACCGGTACAGGCATATCAGTTAAATGTAAAAGATAACGACTCTGTATTCGTCATTACACAGAGCTTTGAACGGGCACTGATATTCGCAGATGTCATCGTTCGCGTCAGTCCGCAGTTCGCACTTGCAATGCACGTAGATACAGACGAGGCAAATGCATTCGCAGGAACCGAGAACCCGACAGGAACACTGCTCAAGCTCTTCGGAGGAAAATCCGAAGAATTACAAAGATGGGCAGATGAGATCCAGAGTGGTATTCATCGGATATAAAATTATATAATACAGGCACAAGAATAGTCCTATAAGGCACGCTCGCGCTACCTTCCGCTGGTAGCGGTACGTAAGCGACCTCAATACGGTCGCTAAGTACCGACCGCTCCAGAGTACCTTTATGGACTATTCTTGTGCCTTATTTTATACTTTTAAGTCCTGGATTCGGGCAAGGAGGCACGCTTGCGCTACCCTCCGCTGGTAGCGGTACGTAAGCGACCAAGAGACGGTCGCTAAGTACCGACCGCTCCAGAGTACCTTGTAGTGGAGGATTTTTTGTTATATACAATATTCTATATCTTGGATTCAGGTGGGGAGGCACGCTTGCAACATTTTTGAAGATTAGCAATAGAATTGAAAATAAATTACCAATATGATATACTGTTGATAAATAAAAATGTGGAAAAATATAAAAACGGTTACTTACAAGGGAAGAAAAATATGGAAAAAACAAATGAAATCGTATTATTTGAAACGCAAGATAAAGACTATTGGTAAACATATTAATAATGTGTTGAAAGAAGAATTAGATAACCAAGTGGTTGTCGCAAAATTTACGACAGTTCAGAATGAAGGAACAACAATGCTGGTAAACAGCGAGTTTGTAGCACTTTTGAAGCAGGCTAATACTGACAGTTCCAAGAGGGCGGCGGTTATCGGTGTATCGGATGCACAGCTTCGCTTCGTAACTAAACAGTCAGTCCAGTAGAGGACTTTTTTGAAAATCAACACAGCTTTATCTGTTCACCAAAAGGACATAGTTTTAATCTGATAACCGTCTTTTTCCATTTCTTGTACTTTTTCATTTATTTTTTCTGTTACATTCTCAATAGTAATTTCTTCAATCAAAATAGTTTTATGCATTATTACATCTCCGCAACTTCAAATTTTGTTATTTAGATTTATCCTTGAAAAAGCCAATTAAAATTAAAGCAATACCAAGAATTGCTACTGGAATATACATAACATTAGGTATATGATAAACAAATCTATCAATTCCAGACATAACGATATAAATAATAATTCCCATACTGATTAAAATATTCTTATCTTTCATAATGTTCCATCCAAACTGGAAGTTATTAGTTATTAGGAAGCACTTCTCCGTTTTCATCTAAAAGATAAATTGCATAAATTGTTCCTAGTTGTATTGGATAACTTTCCATTATCTCGCCATTAAATACAACACGAATGTTATCGTCAACATTCAATTCAGGTACTTCACTATTTGATACTACGTCTGTTGTAACGGAAAACTCTTCATCAACAGAGATCCCACTGTTAAATGTTTCTACACATCTAACCTTAATATATCCCTTATTCACTTCCAAAACTTGTGCATTGAAATATACTTGTCCTTTTATAGTTCCATTTTCACATCCAAATAAAGCTATTATACAACTAAAAACTACTAAAACAGATAGCCACCTTTTCATACTCAATCCCCTTGAATTTCAATAATGTTGTCTTATACAAACTGAAATTTAGCCTTTTAAACCTTTCGCTTGCCTGTCCATATCTTCAATAACAATGTCGTAAATTTCTCCAAGCTGTGAACAGTATTCTAATACTTTCCATGGTTCATTTGTATGAAAATGAATTTTTATAAGTTCTTCATCTCCAACTGCTAACAAACAATCTCCGTTAAAATTGTTTGTGAAATATTCGCTAATTTTATCTTCGTCAAGGTTTTCGCCTTCTATTAAAAGTTGAGTATCATATTTAAATTCTAACATCTTATTATCCTCCAAATTCCGATTCTAATGTCTCTATTATACCATAATGATACTATTATGAAAAATGAAAAATGAGTTCCCCCACGATGAGTGTGTCAATCAGACAAAGACACTCCTTTACATAGTTTCACCTTTCAAAAAATAAAAAAAATTCCTATTTGTCAATCAGAAAGGCAAGCCCAAAGTTGCGATTGATTATAACGCCTTATTTGTCCGTATGGTAAAGAAATACAACAAGCAACACAAGGACAATCCCTTGCCACATATCACACCGCATACGCTACGCCATACGTTCTGCACAAGGCTGGCAAGTAAGAACATGAACCCGAAAGATTTACAGTATATCATGGGGCATTCAAATGTCAGTATCACAATGAACTGGTATGCTCATGCGTCCATAGATACCGCAAAATCAGAGGTTCAGCGTCTAATCGCATAGAAGTATTTACCGCGATTTTAACCACGCTTGATAGCGAAAATATAAGAAGATAAACCTAGATATGTGAGGTTTACCACAAAAGCAAAATGCCCGTAGAGCCGATAAAATAAGGCTTTGCGGACATTTAAGAAGATATAAAAAGATAGTCAAAAAGATATATATAATTTGATTTAAACAGTTTAAAACTGCAACAGGTTGGCGCAGAAATCAGTGAAAATCAAAAACTGCACCAAGCTGGTGCAGAAATAGAATTTCCTGCAATCTTCGGATTTGTACCATGGAGACATCATGTGGAAATAGTAACAAAATGTAAAACAATAGAAGAAGCTTTATTCTATGTGAGAAAAACAATAGAAGAAAGTTGGAGCAGAAGTACACTTGTTGATTGTATTAAAGCTAATTTATATCAATCATCAGGTAATGCACTTACCAATTTTGCGGAAAATATTCCTGCTATACAAGGAAAACTCGCACAGGAAATCGTAAAAGATACTTATGATTTCGGCTTTGTGTCACTTCCTGTAGGATATGATGAGGAAGAGTTGGAAGATGCGTTAGAACAGAATATTACACGCTTCTTATTAGAGCTTGGATCAGGATTTGCCTTTATTGGAAGACAGAAAGAGATTATCGTTGCTGGTAAAACAAGAAAAATAGATATGCTTTTTTATCATATCAGAGGTTCAGTGGGCTTTTCAGGGAATAAAGACTCCTATGGGAGTTGCAACTTACGATAATATTCGTTTGCAAGAAATAAAATCTCAGCTGCCATCGGAGGAAGCAATTCAGAAACGATTAGAACAGGCAGAAGAAGAATATATCTTAAAACTAAAAGAAAAAAATAAATAATCCAGTTAGAGTTATCACATAATCCATTTGGACTAACCCGGGTGGTAAGAAAACAGGATGGAATAATTCTATGATTGCTAAGATTATACGCTGGCAACACTTACGATTATGATTGCAGAATCAAAACTAGATGAAATGAAAATGATGATTACAGTTATTATGAATTGTATGAAATAGATTACTTGCACCTGTGTCGGTTTGTGTGTATACTTGATTTAGAATATTTGTGCGTGAGTGCTAAGAACAGGAGGTAGCGGTATGCGTGATTTTTTAGATAAGGTGAAGGAAGTTTTTGACCGTGAATGGTCAGGTGAAGAGAAAGTTCTGATTATGCTTTGTTGTGTTCTTTTAGGAGTGATTTATGGATTTTTAATTTCTCCAATTAAAAAAGGAATTTCTTTTGGTAATAACAATGGAAATAATTATAATGAATTTGCAGATGATTACTGGTTAGATGACGAAGAGTAGAATAAAAAGTAAGAAATATTGATGCCGGATCAGAGTGATATGTGCCTGAAAATTTGGACATATTTTATGAGGTAACTTAAACAAATGAGGATTTTCTGTGTTGGACAGGAGGTCTTCATTTTTTATGCAGATATATATCAGTTGGGAGATGACTCCCACCTCTAGGTGGTGAGAAACAAGCTGGTATCAGTGGCGGGAGTCAATCCCCCAGCTGATATAGCCTCCGGCAGGATTGCAGAGGTGCGCAGTAGAAGTATGTCATGCAATTGCATGACGCGCACCTCGCAGCAAGAATGCCGAGGCATTCTTGAATTGCTCATAGGATTTAACTTTGCAATTGAGTTCTATTTGAAATATACACTATTAATCAATTGTCAGGATTGACAAAGCATCATTTTCTTTTTATAATCATAAACATGTGAGACAACGGCGTTTTCATCCTTGTATGAGAGCGCCCTTTTTTGCTATAAAAGTATTATCAATAGATAGCTTGGAGGCATGTTTACATGCATTACAGGCTATCTATTAGATAATCTGAGCTGCATGAACAAGAAGGGCGAAAGCCCGGATTGTAAATGTGGCAGCAGATGCGGGAGTGCAAAGCACGGAGCATCTGGCTTTTAGAGAGTCAGATAGTAAAAAATAAAACAAGCGGGAGGTTTCTTATGAACAATTACACACGCGAGGATATTTTGAGGATGGTTGAAGAGGAGGACGTTGGTTTCATTCGTCTTCAGTTCACAGATATGTATGGAACTTTGAAAAATGTAGCAATCACCAGCAGCCAGCTTGAGAAGGCGTTGGATAATGAGTGCATGTTCGATGGTTCTGCCATTGAAGGTTTTGCGAGAATGGAAGATTCGGATATGTATCTTCGCCCGGATCTGAATACATTTGAAATCTTTCCGTGGAGACCGCAGCAGGGGAAAGTAGCAAGGCTGCTCTGTGATGTACAGAAAGCGGACGGCAGTATGTTTGAAAGTGATCCAAGATATGTGTTAAAGAAAGTGATTGCCGAAGCAAAAGAGATGGGGTATACATTTGACGTGGGACCAGAGTGTGAGTTCTTCTTATTCCATACGGACGAAGACGGACTTCCGACTACATTTTCTCATGAGAAGGCAAGCTATTTTGATCTGGGACCGTTAGATTTAGGAGAAAATGCAAGGCGTGATATTGTTCTGACACTGGAGGATATGGGATTTGAAGTAGAAGAATCTCACCATGAATTTGCACCGGCACAGCATGAAGTGGATTTTAAATATGATGAGGCACTTTTAACTGCGGATAATATTATGACATTTAAACTAGTCGTAAAGACTATTGCCAAGCGTCACGGGCTTCATGCTACATTTATGCCGAAACCGAAGTACAATGAAAATGGCTCTGGTATGCATATGAATATGTCTCTTCATAATGAAGCGGGGGAAAATGTATTCAATGACAAGAATGACCCGAATGGTATGAGTAAAGAGGCATACTATTTTATTGGCGGTTTGATGAAGCACATTAAAGCCATGACATTTATCACGAATCCTATTGTAAATTCTTATAAACGGTTTGTGCCGGGATTTGAGGCACCGGTGCATATCGCATGGTCCAGAAAGAATCGGACGCCACTTATCCGAATTCCGGCAGACCGTGGGGGGAACGTCAGAATCGAACTTCGTAGTCCGGATACTGCAGCAAACCCTTATCTGGCACTGGCAGTATGTCTGGCAGCAGGACTGGACGGTATCCGTAGTAAAATCATGCCACCGGACAGCATCGACCGCAACTTATTTGAGATGAGCGAGGAAGAACTCAAAGAGGCAGGAGTAGAAAAGCTTCCAATGAATCTGATGGAAGCGTGTCAGGAATTTGAAAAAGACGAGTATATTAAAAATGTGCTTGGAAATGATCTGGTGCAGAAGTATACACAAGCTAAGAAAAAGGAATACGAGGAATATGTAACCCAGGTCACAGAATGGGAGCTTAATAAATATTTACATCGAATCTAAGCCTGCTGTTGTGTGAAATATTTCTTATCAGGGAGAAGAAAAGATTCAGGAAGCTGCTAAAAGCGGACAGAAGGTCGGTTTTATCAGCGATACACAGCAGGAGGTGGCAAATTGGTAGGTATTATAGTTGTATTTCCGAACAAGGATAATGCGACCAATATCCGAAATCTGTTAGTGCGTGCAGGGCTTAATGTTACTGGAGTGTGCACGACAGGAGCGCAGGCGATGAACTACGCAGATTCTGTTGATGAAGGAATTATCGTGTGTGGATACAAACTAAAAGATATGATGTATTCAGAATTAAGAGAATATTTGCCGGATCGTTTTGAGATGCTTTTGATTGCGTCACAAGGGAAATGGGAAGAAGGGCTGGCAAGTGGTGTCATGGGACTGACTATGCCGATCAAAGCGTATGATCTTATGAATACCCTTCAGATGATGCTTCAAAATATGGACCGGCGGCGCAGAAAACGTAAGAAAACGATTAAGAGCAGGACTCCTGAACAGGAAGCATTGATCCGAAAAGCAAAAGAATTGCTGATGGCGCGAAATAATATGACAGAAGAAGAGGCACACCGGTATCTTCAGAAGAACAGTATGGACAGCGGAACGAATATCGTAGAGACAGCGGAGATGGTACTTAGCATTATGAATGAATAAAGATGGGAGAAATAATAAAAATGAAATTCACAAAAATGCAAGGTTTGGGGAACGATTACGTTTATGTAAATTGTTTCAAAGAAAAAATCGACAATCCACCTGAGGTGGCAAAGATTGTCAGTGACAGACATTTCGGAATCGGGTCAGACGGTCTGATCATGATCAATCCGTCTAAGGTGGCTGATTTTGAAATGGAGATGTATAATGCAGATGGTTCCAGAGGAGAAATGTGTGGAAATGGAATCCGTTGTGTCGCAAAGTATGTCTATGATTACGGACTGACTGATAAGACACACATTTCCGTGGAGACACTTGGAGGAATTAAATATCTGGATCTGACGGTGAAAGATGGAAAAGTTGCACTGGTACGTGTTGATATGGGAGAACCGGAGCTTGCCCCGGAGAAAATTCCGATTATAATGAAAGGGTATTCCGATGAAACTGATAGGGTATTAAATGCTCAGATTAAAGTAGATGGGAAAGAGTATCATATGACTGGTGTATCAATGGGAAATCCTCACGATGTTGTCTACATTGATGATGTACAGGGACTTGACATTGAAAAAATCGGACCGAAGTTCGAGAACCATGAGAGATTTCCACAGCGGATTAATACAGAATTCGCAAGAGTTATCGACAGAAAGACCGTGGAAATGCGTGTGTGGGAGAGAGGATCCGGCGAGACACTTGCATGTGGAACTGGAGCATGTGCTGTAGCAGTCGCGAGTATTTTAAACGGATATACAGAGCGAGAAGTAGAAATCCGTCTTCTGGGAGGAAATCTTCAGATTGAATGGAATGAAGAAGATAATCATGTCTATATGACCGGTCCGGCGACCGTTGTATTTGACGGGGAGATAGAACTGTAAGAAGATATCACATAATGAATAAATAAAGGAGACTAGAAAGATGTTTAAAGTAAACGAAAATTATCTGAAATTACCAGGAAGTTACCTTTTTTCAACGATTGGAAAGAAAGTATCAGCATATCAGGCAGCTAATCCAGACAAGCAGATCATCCGTCTTGGAATCGGTGATGTAACACAGCCACTTGCACCAGCAATCATCGAGGCAATGCACAAGGCTGTTGATGAGATGGGCCATGCCGAGACATTTCACGGATATGCACCAGATCTTGGATACGAATTTTTAAGAAGCGCTATGGCAAAGAACGATTATCAAGATAAAGGTTGCGACATTCAGGCAGACGAAATCTTTATTTCTGATGGTGCAAAATGTGATTCAGGAAATATTCAGGAAATTTTTGCGGCAGACAGTAAGATCGCAGTGTGTGATCCGGTTTACCCTGTGTACGTTGATACAAATGTAATGGCAGGACGTACCGGAACTTACGATGCAAAGACAGAGACATGGAGCAATGTGATCTACATGCCTTGTACAAAAGAAACAAACTTTGCACCGGCATTGCCGGAAGAGACACCGGACATCATTTATCTGTGTTTCCCGAATAACCCGACAGGATCCACAATCACAAAAGCACAGCTTCAGGAGTGGGTAGATTACGCTAATAGAGTCGGAGCAGTCATCATCTACGACTCTGCATATGAAGCATATATCTCCGAGTCAGACGTACCACACACCATTTACGAGTGCGAAGGAGCAAGAACATGCGCAATAGAGCTTCGAAGCTTCTCTAAGAATGCAGGATTTACAGGAGTACGTCTTGGAGCAACCGTTATTCCAAAAGATCTGAAATCCGGAGACGTGATGCTTCATTCCCTGTGGGCAAGACGTCACGGAACAAAATATAATGGTGCTCCTTATATCGTACAGCGCGCCGGAGAAGCGGTATACAGTGAAGCAGGAAAGGCTCAGTTAAAAGATCAGGTCGCTTATTACATGAACAATGCAAAAACAATCAAACAAGGACTGAAAGACGCAGGATACAACGTATCCGGCGGCGTGAATGCACCATATATCTGGTTAGAAGTACCAAAAGGAATGACATCCTGGGATTTCTTCGATTATCTGCTTGAAAAAGCAAACGTAGTCGGAACACCAGGTTCAGGATTCGGACCAAGCGGAGAAGGATATTTCCGCCTGACAGCATTTGGAACATACGAAAACACAGTAGCAGCAATCAAGAGAATCAAAGAAATGTAAATTGTAGTAAAATTGTAGATGGGGACGTAGCATTTTGTTAAAATGCTACGTCCCCATCAGCGATTTGAAAAATGTCTGGTGAAAATGTAAAAAATCTATTGACATTCTCTTGAATATGTGTATAATTAATATTCGCTGGACAAATAAAACAGCAGAGTAAGTCACACTAATGCGGATTGGTGTAATGGCAGCACAGCAGACTCTGACTCTGTTAGTAGAGGTTCGAGTCCTCTATCCGTAGTTCCTTGGCAGGGGCGCCGGATACTTGAATGAGTATCCGGTTACTTAATTAAAGAATGTATCGGAGTGTGGCTCAGCTTGGTAGAGCGCTACGTTCGGGACGTAGAGGTCGCAAGTTCAAATCTTGTCACTCCGACTATGATTGGTCGCAAAGCTGATATATGGTTAGTTTTGTGGCTTTTCTTTTTTTGTAAAGTTGTAGTTTAAATATTTCCATGGTATACTGAGTTTATAGAGTTGGAAGGGGGAATATTATGACTGATAAAAAAGAAAAGTCCATGATACAGTATTTCTTATTATTCATGTTTAGTTTTGAAATTCTATTTATTTTTTTGGGGATTTTATATAATCAGGTGTTTCATTTAAAAAAATTCTCAGAAGGTTATATTTTGATGCTTTTACCAACCATGAGTACTTTGTTTGCAAAACAACGGGCATCAAGTCAGAATGAATCCAATAAATTTTTTAAGTTTTATAAAATTTGTTTTGCAGGAATGACGATATATACTGTAATATCTGTTGTTATTCCAAGTAGTGCCGTTATATCTCAAATATTGATGATAGCTGAATCATTATGTAGTATTTACTTTTTACAATCCATTGGAGAAAATACTTTGGCAAATATAGGTCTGTCTTATAATGTTTCGTTTAAGGAAGTATTGAAATATGCGTTGCTTTATATCGCTATTTTTATTCTTATGGTTCGAGTGGAATTCGTATGTGATTATCTAAAAACAGGAGATGTAGCGCAATTAAAGGTTCCATTGGCAGATGTGAAACAGCTAGTTGGTTTTGTTCCACTGTTTATCTTTACATTTATTGTATTCTTGGGCGAGGAATATGGTTGGGGATATTTTATGTTTCCATTGCTGGAGAAGGAATATGGGGTTTATAAAGCAATATTTTTCCTTGGAACGATAGAAGTGCTTTTTCATTTGCCGATAGATTATATGATAACTAAACTTCCAATTACTTTTTTTATTGGACGGTCTGTTATGCTTATTAGCCATACAATTTTTATGTGTTGGATTTATAAGCGGACATCAACTATATGGATTGCAGTGGTGATTCATTTCTTAAATAATAATTTATTAGGATTATGGAAATTAACAGAGAATAGCTTTACATTTTCAACGCCATTGGCAGTCATTTGTTATGTTGTAATATTCGGCTCGTTTATCTTTTCAAAAACATTAAAAAATCAAAGAAAGCCAGTTGCAAAGGAATTTTCTGTGCTATAATGAAAGAACAGCTTGATTGTGCCAAGGCACATTCATTGTTCTAGGAGTGACATCATGAAAATAGGTATTTTTGACTCGGGCATGGGTGGGTTGTCTGTTCTGCACCGTGCACTTCGCATGATACCAGAAGCAGATTTTCTCTATTATGCGGACGAGGAGCACGTCCCATATGGGGAAAAAACAAGAGAGCAAGTCCGGGGATATATTGACGAAATTATAGCATTTATGATAAAGAAGCAGGTAGATGCGATTGTGATTGCCTGCAATACAGCTACGAGTGTGGCCACAAAAGAATACAGAAGTCAGTTTCCACTGCCGATTGTGGGCATGGAACCGGCAGTGAAAAAAGCAGTAGAAGAATATGCTGACAGACCGGGAAGAATCCTGGTGGCAGCAACACCAATCACAATTCAAGGAGACAAGCTTCATCACTTGGTGGACCGGGTGGATAAGCGTGATATGGTAGATCTGGTTGCGCTCCCAAAGCTGGTTAGATTTGCAGAGCAGGAAATATTTGATCAGGATCAGGTTGTGCCGTATCTTAAGGAGGCGCTGAAGGATTATCCATTAGAGGAATATAAAGCATTTGTTCTTGGCTGTACCCATTTTAATTATTTCAAAGAGAGCTATCAGGAGATTTTCCCGAATAAGATAGAATTTGTAGATGGAAATGAAGGAGCACTTCGGGAATTAATCCGTAGAATGGAAAAAGAGTGTGATACGATCAGTGCGAAGAATGGGGCTAATGATGCAGAGGAATTTTCAAAAACTGATCGGGTTACATATTATTTTTCTGGTAAGCAGATTTCAGCGGCAGACCAGATACGTATTGACAAATATATGTGTCAGTTAGACCGAATGGCACTTATATAAAATCCCATATAAAGGAGGATGACAAATATGAGGTATCAGATTCAGGGAGATACTCTTCCGGTTGTGATCTGCCAGCTTGAAGCGGGTGAGCGGATGATTACGGAAGGAGGCGGTATGTCCTGGATGTCTCCGAACATGAAGATGGAGACAACGACCAATGGAGGGATTGGGAAAGCTGTAGGAAGAATGTTCTCAGGAGAGAAGATGTTCCAGAATATTTACACTGCACAGGGAGGCAACGGAATGATCGCATTTGCTTCTTGCTTTCCAGGATCGATTCGTGCATTTAACATCAGACCGGGGCAGGAAATGATCTTCCAGAAGAGTGCATTTCTGGCAAGTGAAGCGGGAGTACAGTTGTCTGTACATTTCCATAAGAAAGTGGCTTCCGGATTATTTGGAGGAGAAGGATTTGTTCTTCAGAAAGTCAGCGGACAGGGAGTTGCATTTGCGGAATTTGACGGACATGTAGTGGAATATGAACTGCAGCCGGGACAGCAGATTGTGATTGATACGGGACATCTTGCAGCAATGACAGCCAGTTGTCAGATGGATATTCAGACTGTGCCGGGTGTGAAGAATATGCTTTTTGGAGGCGAAGGGCTGTTTAATACCGTGATTACAGGACCGGGAAGGGTATGGCTTCAGACAATGCCGATCAGTAATGTTGCCGGGGCACTCAGACCATATATTCCGTCAGGCTCATAAGGTGAGGTATTTATAAGGCGCACGGATAAAAAACTGGTTATTATAGGTGCAATTCAAATTTGCATATAGCCAAGTTTTGAATCCGTGCGTTTATAATTTTAACAATACAGGAATAGAGGAAGTGAGATGGAAATGGAGAAGGTGAAGAAGGAGCTCATGCATATGTTTCATGCGTGGAGAATATTGTTAGGGAGTCTGGTGAAATGGATTCTATTATCGATTGTGATTGGCGGTGTGATCGGTGTCATCGCCAGTGCATTTGCGAATCTGATCACGTGGGCAACGGACTTTCGTATGGGGCATATGTGGATGGTATATCTGCTGCCTTTTGCAGGTCTCATGATTGTTTTCCTTTATCATGTTACGGGGCAAGAGAAGAATGCCGGAACAGATATGGTGCTTATGGTAGTACGGTCAGATCAGAATACGATGCCGGGAAGAGTGGCACCATTGATTTTGATTGCGACAGCTTTGACGCATTTGTTTGGAGGTTCTGCCGGCCGGGAAGGTGCGGCACTTCAGTTTGGGGCAAGCCTCGGAAACTGGCTGGGACGTAAGATACATTTGAATGAGAGTGATAAACGTATTATGACGCTGGCGGGTATGAGCGCAGCTTTTGCAGCACTATTTGGAACGCCGATGGCAGCAGCAGTGTTCCCGATGGAGGTTATCAGCGTCGGGATTATGTATTATGCAGCGCTCGTTCCGTGCGTGTTCTCCGCATTTATCGGAGAGCGGATTTCGATCTTTATGGGAGTTCGGACACTGACTGCGCCGTATCCCGTAGAAAAAGTACCGAATTTTTATGGAATCGCGTGGGGAAAAGCAATTCTTCTGGCAATCTGTTTTGCATTTGCCGGAGCGCTGTTTTGCGTGATGTTACATATTTTTGAAAAGCAGTTGAAAAAATGGTTTCAGAATCCGTACCTTCGAGTGTTTGTTGGAGGTGTGACAGTCGTTCTTTTGTGGAAGATTACGGGAACAGATACCTATCTGGGACTTGGTGGAGGTACGATTGCGCAGAGTTTTGCAGAACCGCAGAAATTGTGGGTATTTTTGCTGAAAATATTATTTACATGTATCACACTTTGTTCTGGTTTTAAAGGCGGTGAGATAGTCCCGTCACTGTTTATTGGGGCAACATTCGGCTCCGCACTTGCGCCAGTATTTGGCATGCCGGTAGATATCTGTGCAGCGTGTGGGATGGTAGGCGTGTTCTGTGCTGTGACAAACAGTCCGATCAGTTCCCTTCTGATCGCATTTGAGCTGTTTGGATTTGCGGGTATGCCGTATTTTTGTACCGTGATTGCGGTCAGTTATCTGCTGTCCGGATATCAGAGCCTTTATAAAGCGCAGAAGATTGTGTACTCCAAGACGGAAAATAAATACATAGATAGGAATACGACCTCTTAAAATAATAAAAATGCCACACAGACAGGTGACGAAAGAAAGCCTTGAATCTGTGTGGCGCTTTTGCTAAAAAAACAATCAATTGAAATTAGTTAGCGTCGCAGGACTGCAATCACGACTCCGAATTTTAGCCATTGTACCATATCGGTATGATTGTTCGGGTCAACTGTGATAATATCGCCATAACCGTTGATCGGGAGCAGCTGACAAGGATTTCCCTGTTGCATCTTGCGGATAAATGCGCGGCCGGTCGGCTTGTGGATCAGGATACAGGTGTCACCGTCACGCGGAGGTTTCTTTGAAATTCCCAGGATATCATTTCTGACATACACAGGATTAAGGTGGTTGGAAGTAATGCGAATGCCACAATGCAGGCGTTCACCATATTTCTTAATATATTCCGGACAGTAGATACGTTCTTCATTCGCAGAATCCAGTACCATACCATCTTCCATGTTACCGGTCAGTACAAGAACATCCAGCATATTTTCCGAATCCTGCTCGTGACTCATCATTTCCAGTTCGAAATCAATCTTGCCACTGATGTATGCCTTCTGGCGATTATTTAGCAGACGAAACTTTTTCAGACATTCCATTTCCGGATTATCATTTCCAAATAACTCATAAAGAAAATGCCCTGTCAGTTTGTAGATTTGCATGGCGATCATGATATCAATTTTGTCAGTCCTCCGAGAAATGATATTTTTGTAAGTAGACACTGAAATTTCCAGTTTGGATGCAAATTCTGCCTGTGTCATTCCAAGATTTAAACGTTCCTTTTCCAAATTCTGGACAAAACAGTCCAATAATACATTTTTCGTCATATTTGTCTCGATTTCCCCCCTTTTTAGTTTGCTGGAATAATGGACAAAAAACTGACCATTTATAAAATGATGTTGAAAAAAAGTCGTAAATTTCGGTTAAGTAATTAGCTTAGTAGTTGGATATAATACTTTATGTAAGTATTATAGCAAGTGCATTTTTTTAAATCAACTACAGAATCAGGGGGGACGTAACATGGAGAATGCAACACTACAAGTTTTATCGAAATGCAATATTACGCCAAAATATAAAGGGTATACATATTTACCAGTGGCGGTCAGACTGGCGGATCAGTACATGAGAGAGCCGCTGTGCATTATGGCTGATATTTATCCTGTTATTGGACAAATCTATGACGAATCGCCAAGAAAAGTAGAGCGGGCAATCCGGAAGGTTGTAGAAGTGGGGTGGCAGAACAACCGGGAATATATGGTGGAGATTATGGGATTTGGTGCGAAGAAATGTCCTGGAAGCGCGCAGTTTATTGATGCACTTGTGTATTATATCAACTGGAAGATGACTCACACCTCGCAGCAAGAATGCCGAGGCATTCTTGAAACTCAACAGTAATCCACAGCCAGCTTTGAGAGGAATTGTCTAAGAGAAGATTGAAAGAAAGGAAAAGAACAAAAAAAGAACATAAAAAAGTTGAAAAAATGTCTTGCAAAGAAAAAAAACATGTGCTAACATAAGAGCATCTTTTTAGAGACAGTATAGAAAATGCAAAGAAAGAGACTCTGTTCGTGATAACTTGACAGGAATATGACGCCACCGACTGAGAGCGCCATTTGAGGGAAAGGAACAATAGGGAACACTCTGGAGCAGGCTGAGCGAAAGCAATTTAGGTTTAAATTTACAGTAATTGTAAGTAGAGCAGTACGCTGGCACGCGTTATGTGCGAGAGATGAATTCAAAGACGAGTTCAAAAGCGGGTGGTACCGCGGATATTAAGATAATCCGTCCCGGAATACGATTATGTATTCCGGGACTTTTTGCATTAAGAAAGATACTTTCTGAAAGAAAAATATTAAAAGAGTAATAAAATGGAACAAAATTTAACAGGAGGGAAACAGTCATGGAATACCAGACAGGCGTAAAGAAGAAAGATACATTGGAGATTACAGAACTTTTAAATGCAAAGACCGGCGAGGCAGTAAAAGTCAATGGTGCAGTGCATACAATCCGTGATATGGGTACAGTTGCATTTGTAATCTTAAGAAAAAGAGAAGGCCTGCTCCAGTGTGTATACGAAGAAGGCAGTGCCACATTTGATCTGAAAGAAATCAAAGAAGCATCAACGCTGGAAGTCGAAGGGGTGCTTGAGCAGAATGAAAAAGCGCCGAATGGCATTGAAATCCGTATGAAAAAAGTTAAAATCTTAAGTCAGCCGGAAGATGAGATGATGCCGCTTGCAATTTCCAAGTGGAAATTAAACACTTCTCTGGAGGCAAAGTTAAATTATCGTTCCATTTCTCTTAGAAATATCAGGGAGCGTGCAAAATTCCGGATTCAGGAAGGACTGACAAGAGCATTTCGTGATTTCCTATATAGTCAGGAATTTACTGAAATTCATACACCGAAGATTGGAGCCAAAAGTGCAGAAGGTGGTGCAAACTTATTTAAGCTGGAATATTTCCACCGCCCGGCAGTGCTACAGCAAAGTCCTCAGTTCTACAAACAGATGATGGTCGGTGTGTTTGACCGGGTATTTGAAACGGCGCCGGTGTTCCGTGCTGAGAAGCATAATACGAAGAGACATTTGAACGAATATACGAGTCTGGACTTCGAGATGGGCTATATTGATGGATTTGAGGATATTATGGGAATGGAGACAGGATTTCTCCAGTATGCCATGGAACTTTTAAAAAAAGATTATGCCAGAGAACTGAAGATTCTGAATGTGGAACTTCCGAAAGTAGATCAGATTCCGGCAGTAAAATTCAGTGAGATCAAAGAGCTGGTAGCTGAGAAATATAATCACAAGATGCGTAACCCATTTGATCTGGAGCCGGAAGAAGAAGTACTGATCGGAAAATATGCAAAAGAAGAGTGGGGCAGCGATTTTGTATTTGTTACGCACTATCCGTCCAAGAAGCGTCCATTTTACGCGATGGACGATCCGGAGGATCCGAAATATACACTGAGCTTTGATCTTCTCTTCCGTGGTCTTGAGATTACGACCGGAGGTCAGAGAATCCACGATTATCAGACACTTCTAAAGAAGATTGAAGCAAGAGGCATGACGACAGAAGGTATGGATCAGTATCTTGCTACATTTAAACATGGCATGCCGCCACACGGAGGACTGGGAATTGGACTGGAACGCTTGACGATGCAGCTGCTTGGGGAGGATAATGTAAGAGAAACAACATTATTCCCAAGAGACTTAAGCAGACTGGAGCCATAGAGAATTCCCAGACAGTTCTTCTCATCTATGCTCCCCCATAAAAGTGGAAATGTACCTGCTTAACCACCCGGGAGCGAAATGAGCAGAGAGGATGGAAGAAGCTATGTTTGGAAAGAGATGTTCTTTATGTGGAGGAAAACTGAATAGTAATGGAATCTGTACGGAGTGTGGATTAGACAATAACAAATCCGATAAAAATTATCGAATAAACCAAAGTGAATGTGATCATGAACCATTGACTCATGTGCATTATGGCAAGAATGAGAAGCCGGAGAAACAGCCGAAGCCAAATACATCGAGACAGTCCTGGCAGGGGAGTCAAAAAGATAACAACAGGCAGCAGGATCAGTCCTGGCAGGGGAGTACAACTACTTACTCTGGAAATACAGGAAGTACAGGGCGTAAGAAAGTCGGTAAGAAGAAAAAGCCGGGAAGGATTATCAGTAAGATTATAGCAGTCATTGTCATCTTCAATGTATTTTTTGGTATTTTCCAACCGATGGTCAGTGATATTTTAGATGATGTAATCAGCGGATACCAGGAGAATACACAAGACTATACAAGAAGTGACCCGTATGAAAATGTGACAAAAGAACTTCCGGCAGATGGTGAGAGTGTAAGTTTTGAGCTGACCAGTGGTGACTATGTGGTCGGTGTGCACATTCCGGAAGGAAATTATCAGGCGGATGTATCTTATGATTACGATACGGTCCAGGTTGATGACTGGGACAGCGGATTTTACCTTTATGAATATGCAGGGCGGACAGACGGTGATTATCTGGATGACTTAAGATTATACAATGGAGCGATTGTTCACATTTCTTCACAGACAACGATTACACTTTATTCAGATAATGCGCAGACAGAAAACATTCTTTATGAAAATAATCCACTGGCAGGACAAGAGCCTTTGGTAGTAAAAAAAGACCTGACCGTAGGTCCTGACCTTCCGGCAGGGGTGTATGATCTCATACTGGTCAGTGGAGAAGGCAGTGTGGACGTTGATATTTATACAGAATATGGTGAATCTATGGAGACAAAAAATCTGTATCTGGGCGAGAATTGCACAGACGGAAAGGAATATAAGAATCTTGTTCTTCCGAAAAATGCGCAGATTACATTAGATGACAATATGGAACTCCGACTGACTCCAAGCGAGCATATATCAACGACGGATTATTATGAATATTACAATTATTAGAGATAAGAATTAAGATGTAAGATAACTGGCAGACAGGAGGGTGCTTAAAATGGCAAACAAAATCTCAGACGAGACCATTGAGTATGTGGGTATTCTGGCGAAGCTGGAACTTTCAGAGAAAGAGAAAGAAGAAGCCAAGGCAGATATGGAAAAAATGTTGGACTACATTGATGTATTAAATGAACTCGACACGGATGGAATTGAACCGATGTCTCATGTATTTCCGGTGAATAATGTATTTCGCGAAGACGTTGTGACAAATGGTGATGGCAGCAGTGATACATTGGCGAATGCACCACTTATGAAGGATCAGAGCTTCAAGGTGCCGAAGACAATCGGATAGGAGGAGACGAGTTATGGATATTATGAGTCTGACAGCAGTGGAACTCGGAAAGAAAATAAAAGCAAAAGAAATTTCAGTTACGGAAGCCACGCAGGCATATCTAGATCAGATTGAAAAGGTAGAGAATGATGTGCACAGCTATGTGACCATTGATAAAGAGGGTGCATTAAAGCGTGCCGAAGAAGTTCAGAAGATGATCGATGACGGAACACTTCTGAGTCCTCTTGCAGGTGTTCCGGTGGCAATCAAGGATAATATGTGCACGAAAGGGACGAGAACAACTTGCAGTTCCAAAATTCTGGAAAATTTTGTTCCAACCTTTACTTCAGAGGCAGTTTTGAACTTGGAAAAAGCCGGTGCAGTCATAATCGGAAAGACTAATATGGATGAATTCGCCATGGGAAGTACAACCGAGACTTCTTATTATGGAGTGACAAGAAATCCATGGAATCTGGGACATGTGCCAGGCGGTTCTTCAGGTGGCTCCTGCGCAGCAGTGGCAGCAGGTGAGTGCGCTTATGCACTTGGTTCTGATACAGGTGGATCTATCCGTCAGCCGAGTTCATTTTGTGGTGTAACGGGGATTAAACCGACTTATGGAACGGTATCCAGGTACGGACTGATTGCTTACGGTTCTTCGCTGGATCAGATCGGACCAATTGCGAAAGATGTGACAGATTGTGCGACTATCCTTGAGACAATCGCTTCTCATGATGTAAAAGACAGTACTTCCGTGGAGCGGGAATATGACTTTACTTCGGCATTGACAGACGACGTGAAAGGTATGAAGATTGGTATTCCGAGAGATTACTTTGGGGATGGATTAAGCGCAGACGTAAAAGAGCAGATTTTAAATGCAGTGAAGATTCTGGAAGAAAAAGGCGCAGTTGTAGAAGAATTTGACTTAAGTCTTGTGAAATATGCGATTCCGGCATACTACATTATTGCAGATGCTGAGGCAAGTTCCAACCTGGCACGTTTTGATGGCGTAAAATATGGTTACCGCACAGAAGAATACGAAGGACTTCACAACATGTACAAAAAGACACGTTCCGAAGGATTCGGAGCAGAAGTAAAGCGCAGGATCATGCTTGGATCTTTTGTATTAAGCTCTGGATATTATGATGCTTACTATCTGAAAGCACTTCGTACAAAGGCACTGATTAAACAGGCATTTGACAAAGCATTTGCAAAATATGATATGATCGTGGCTCCGGCGGCTCCGACAACGGCACCAGAGCTTGGAAAGAGCTTAAGTGATCCGATGAAAATGTATTTGAGTGACATTTACACAATCTCCGTGAACCTGGCAGGACTTCCTGGAATCAGTATTCCGGTAGGAAAAGATTCCAAAGGTCTTCCGGTCGGCATGCAGCTTATCGGAGACTGCTTCCAGGAGAAAAAAATTATCCAGGCAGCCTACACATTTGAACAGACAAGAACTTATGAAGCACCACAGTTTGTGAAGGAGGGAAGATAGTTATGGCAAAGCAGTATGAGACAGTCATTGGACTTGAGGTTCACGTAGAACTTGCGACAAAGACAAAGATTTTCTGTGGTTGCAGCACTCAGTTCGGAGGTGCGCCAAATACCCACACATGTCCGGTATGTACTGGTATGCCAGGTTCCCTTCCGGTACTGAACAGACAGGTAGTAGAGTATGCAATGGGAATCGGACTTGCGACACATTGTGATATTACAAGAGTATGCAAATTCGACCGTAAGAATTACTTCTATCCGGATAACCCACAGAACTATCAGATTTCCCAGTTATATTTACCAATCGCAAGAAATGGTTATGTAGAGATCGAAGTTGGCGATACGAAGAAAAAAATACGGATCCATGAAATGCATATGGAGGAAGATGCCGGTAAGCTGATCCATGACGAGTGGGACGATACATCACTGGTAGATTACAACCGAAGCGGTGTACCGCTTGTGGAGATTGTATCGGAGCCGGATATGCGCTCTTCTGAGGAAGTTATTGCATATCTGGAAAAACTTCGTACAACTATTCAATATCTTGGTGCTTCTGACTGCAAATTGCAGGAGGGCTCTATGAGAGCGGACGTGAACCTGTCCGTTCGTGAAATGGGAACCAGTGAATTCGGAACAAGAACGGAGATGAAGAACCTGAACTCCTTTAAGGCAATTGCAAGAGCCATCGAAGGAGAACGGGAGCGTCAGATTGAGCTTCTGGAAGCCGGAAAGAAAGTTGTTCAGGAGACGAGACGCTGGGATGACAACAAAGAATCATCACATGCAATGCGTTCCAAAGAAGATGCACAGGATTACCGTTACTTCCCGGAACCGGATCTTGTCCCGATTGTTATCAGCCAGGAATGGATTGACCGGGTTAAGAAACGACAGCCGGAATTCCGTGAGGAAAAATTAAAGCGTTACAAGAAAGAGTTCGATATTCCACAATATGATGCAGAAATCCTCACAGAATCTAAACATATGGCGGATATCTTTGAAGAAACAACTGCTTTATGTGGAAAACCTAAGAAAGTTTCCAACTGGCTCATGGTGGAGACGATGCGGCTCTTAAAAGAACATAACATGGAATCAGAAGATATTACATTTACACCGGAGAACCTTGCGAAACTAATCGAGCTTGCAGATGCAGGAACAATCAACAGCTCGGTGGCGAAAGAAGTTTTTGATCATGTGTTCGAGGAAAATGTAGATCCAGAAAAGTATGTTGAAGAACACGGGCTTAAAACGGTCAATGACGAAGGAGCACTTATAGAAGTTCTCGAAAAAGTTATTGCAGATAATCCACAGGCTGTAGTAGACTATAAGGGTGGAAAAGAGAAGGCACTTGGAGCACTGGTAGGTCAGACGATGAAAGCAATGAAGGGGAAAGCAAATCCCGGACTGGTCAACCAGAAGCTTCGTGAGATGTTAAAGTAAAAAGAGTGGCCTGGCTTTTGCCGGGTTACTTTTTTGCATGGAATAAATAGTTATAAAAACAAAAGAGTATATAAGGAGGTCGCCATGGGAGGATTTTTTGGTGTAGCATCAAAGCAGGACTGTGTCCTGGAATTATTTTACGGAGTAGACTATCACTCACATCTTGGCACAAGACGAGGAGGAATGGCAGTTTATGGAGAGGATGGATTTTACCGTGCCATTCATAATATAGAGAATTCTCCATTCCGTACAAAGTTTGATCATGATGTGTCAGAAATGAAAGGATATCTTGGAATTGGCTGTATTTCCGATTATGATCCGCAGCCACTTTTGATTCAGTCACACCTTGGAAGCTTTGCAATCACAACAGTCGGAAAAGTTAATAACTATGAGGAACTGTTAAAAGGTCTGTTTGAGAAGGATCATTCACATTTTCAGGAAATGACTAACGGGCAGATCAATGTGACAGAGCTTGTGGCGGCGCTAATCTGTGAGAAAGAATCCATAGTAGAAGGAATCAAATATGTACAGGACGTTGTAGATGGTTCTATGACGATGCTTGTCATGACAAAAGAAGGAATCTATGGTGCAAGGGACAGGTATGGGCGAACACCTCTTGTGATAGGTAAGAAGGATGATTCTTACTGTCTATCATTTGAAAGTCATGCTTATATTAACTTGGGCTATACCGATTATAAGGAACTGGGACCTTGCGAGGTCGTCTATGTGACATCGGAGGGAGTAGAAGAAATACGCCCGGCAAGAACTGGCAAGATGAAGATCTGTTCTTTCCTGTGGGTATACTATGGATATCCGACTTCTGCGTATGAAGGGGTAAATGTTGAGGAAATGCGTTACCGTTGCGGAAGTATGCTGGCAAAGCGTGATGGAGATAGTGTGCATCCGGATATTGTAGCAGGTGTGCCGGATTCAGGTATTGCTCATGCAATCGGATATGCAAATGAATCAGGAATTCCGTATGCAAGACCATTTATCAAATACACACCGACATGGCCGAGATCATTTATGCCGACCAACCAAAGTCAGCGTGACCTGATCGCGAGAATGAAGCTGATCCCTGTACAGGCTCTGATCGAAGACAAGAAATTACTCTTGATCGATGACTCGATCGTCCGTGGAACACAGCTTCGTGAGACAACAGAGTTTTTATATAGAAGCGGAGCGAAGGAAGTGCATATCCGCCCGGCATGTCCACCGCTTCTTTATGGATGTAAATACCTGAACTTCTCAAGATCGAAATCCGAGATGGATCTGATCACGAGAAGAGTCATTCAGGAGCAGGAAGGCGGAGAAATATCTGCAGAGGTATTAAAAGAGTATTCAGATCCATGCTCCGACCGCTATGCAAATATGATCGAAGAAATTCGAAGAATCCAGAACTTTACGTCACTAAGATACCATAGACTGGACGATCTTTTAGAGTCTATTGGAATTGATCCAAGTCAGGTATGTACGTATTGCTTCGATGGGCGGGAGTAATTTTTGAAAAGTTCAGTTGAAATTATATAACATAATAAAAATCCAGACTATTTTATCCTCCGCAGAGCGAGACATTACAATGAGCCTGATAAAGCAGGAAAAGTGCAAGTAAAGACTTTCACTTTTCCTACAGTCTCATTTACATCGCTCTGAAGTCGAGAAAAATAGTCTGGATTTTTTATAGTTATTGGCGAACTGGAACTTTTCACAAGTTATGCGCCGAAAGAAGTGGAAAAATAATGCATTCAGTCAGAAAAATCAGGTGGATTTTCTGTTCTGCAGTTTCCCGGCAGTATATAATCAATAAAACTTACATGCTGACACGAAGCTGCTTATTAAGGTTGCAACGCTTTCAATACACTACTTTCGGCTTCTATCTGGCTTTTGAGTTCGAGGATAAGTGTGCATTGCTGACGGATGTCTGCGGAGCGAATCTCGCATTGTTCTTTGATTCTGTGCAGGCGTTCTGCATAGAGCTGGACACTGTGATTATCAAGAGGCTTGTCTTTCAGCATGGCTTCTTCTAACACAGCTTTCTGATACATTTTCTCAACAGTTTCTAATTGTTTCAGCAGTTCTGGTATTTTCTTCAAATATTCCCCGTATACTTCCAGTTGCTGACATTCTTTCTGAGTGTTCATAAGTAATTCCATGGCAAACTCCAATCTTTATAATTTATAGAAAAATGACATTAGTAGTTCTTAATAATAGTATAAAGTACTTGGAGCTGAAATGCATTATGATTTTTTACTGCTGTAAAATTAACGCGTGAATTTAATTGTAAAGAAGAAAAAGAATTGTTATACTAAGAAAAAGAACTGAAAGGAAGCGGTGAAAATGCCAAATATAAAACCAATTTCTGATTTGAGAAATTATACAGAAGTTTTAAAAGAAACAAGTGAAGGTGCTCCGGTATTTTTGACTAAAAATGGCAGAGGTGAGTACGTGATTTTGGATATGAAAGATTATGATAGAATGAAAGCAGAATTAGCATTGATGGCTGAATCAGGGAAAGGTGAACAATCGGTAAGGGAAGAGAATTGGGTGTTAACGGAGGAAGTGGAGGAAGTGGAGGAAGACTATGAGTAGTTTTGTGTCCCTTGAGGATGTGAAGAAAATATATCAGATGGGCGAGGTGCAGATTATGGCTGCGGCCGGTATTGATTTCCAGATTGAGAGGGGAGAATTTGCGGTTGTGGTAGGGCCAAGTGGTGCCGGAAAGACGACAGTATTGAATATTCTTGGAGGAATGGATACGGCAAGCTCCGGGCGTGTGATCGTAGACGGAAAAGATATTGCACAGTATTCACCGAGACAATTGACAGCATATAGAAGAGATGACATTGGTTTTGTATTTCAGTTTTATAATCTGATCCCGAACCTGACTGCACTTGAAAATGTAGAATTAGCTCTTCAGATCTGTAAGAATCCTATGGATGCCCAGGAGGTTATGGAAGATGTAGGACTTGGTGAGCGTCTGGATAATTTTCCGGCGCAGTTATCTGGTGGAGAACAGCAGAGAGTTTCCATTGCAAGAGCGCTTGCAAAGAATCCGAAGCTTTTGCTGTGTGACGAGCCGACAGGAGCGCTGGATTACAATACAGGTAAGGCGATTTTGAAACTTTTGCAGGATACTTGCAGGGAAAAGGGGATGACTGTAATTCTGATTACACACAACTCTGCAATTGCTCCAATGGCGGACCGTGTCATTAAGATAAAGAATGGTATGGTATCAGAGATGATAGTGAACGAACACCCAGTTCCAGTCGAGACGATTGAGTGGTAAAGAAAGGCATTACATATGAAAATGAAACCAACACATAAAGATTTCTATATGGAGATCCGAAAGAGTCCGGGGCGTTTCCTGTCTATTTTATTTATTGTGGCACTGGGTGTTGCATTTTTCTCAGGAATTCGTGCATCGGAGCCGGATATGAGACTGACGGGAGATACATATTTTGATGAAAGCAATCTTATGGATATTAAAGCGCTCAGTACATATGGCGTGACACAGGACGATGTGGACGCGATTTTGAAAATCGACGGAGTAGAACATGCAGAGGGCGCGTACAGCGCGGACTTCATGCAGGTCGTAGATAAGAAACAAAAAGTTCTGCATGTGATATCTTTACAGGATGAGATGAATCAGGTGAAGTTAAGTGACGGACGGATGCCCCAAAAAGCAGGGGAATGTCTGGCAGACCAGGATGCAGGATATAAGGTCGGAGATACAATTAAATTGCGTTCCGGAACGTCTGATGAGGTTACAGATACTCTGACGACAGATACGCTGAAAGTTGTCGGCCTTTGCAGCAGTCCGATGTACATTTCTTATGGCCGCGGAAGTGCAACGATTGGTACCGGAACTATCAGTGCATTTGTCATGGTGCCGGAAGAGACGTTTGATATGGACGTATACACGGAAGTATATGTACAGGTCAAAGGTGCAAAAAATGAAGTAGCATTTACGGACGGATATGATAAGAAAGTAGAGAAAGTCCTGGATCAGATTGAAGATATTACGGACGAACGAGCCGAAATTCGAAAGCAGGAGCTGGTAAATGAAGCACAAGAGAAGATTGACGAGGCGAGAGAAGAACTGGAGCAGGGCAGAGCGGATGCAGCTTCGGAACTTGCGGATGCGGCGGCTAAGATAGCAGACGCCGAGGAGCAGTTGACGAGTGGAAAAGCACAGATCACCAGTGGTAAAAAGCAGATTGCCAGTGCTAAGAATACATTGAGCAAAAAAGAAAGCGAACTGGAACAGGCACAGAATCAATATAATGCCGGACTTGCACAGCTTCAGGAAGGTGAGGCGCAATATGAAGCCGGACTTGCACAATATGAGGCTGCGAAACCGGAAGCTGAGGCGAAAATCCAGACTGGAAGAGAAGGACTTGCAGCGCTTCAGCAGATGATTCAGGCAGACCAGCAGACATTGACGAAAATTCAGCAGGGGATCGAGACAGTAAATTCTGAATTGTCAGCATTTGACCAAATACCTGAGGATCAGCTTACAGAAGAGCAGAAGTTGCAAAAAGAACAATATGAACGACAGCTTACCGAGCTTAAGGAAAAAGAAGCTGGCATGCAGCAGAAGATTTCCATTGAACAGCAGAAATATGATGAGAGTAAAGCCGAACTGGATGCTGCCCAGAAGCAGCTTGATGACACTGCAGCAACTCTGGCTCAGACGAAGTCAGAGCTTGACGCTGCGAAGGCTTCTTTAAATGGTGTTCCGCAGCAGCTTGCAAGTGGAAAATCCCAGATTCAGTCCGGATGGGCTGAAATTCGAAAGCAGGAGAAGAAGCTGGAAGAGGGAGCGGCAGAAATCGCGGAAAATGAAGCGAAAGTTGCAGAGGCAAAAATTGAGTATGCCAATGGTGAAGAGGAGGCTGCCCAGAAGATTGCAGAAGGCGAACAGAAAATTGCGGACGCAGAGGCAAAGATTCAGGACATCGAAAAACCAACCTGGTATGTCTATGACCGTGATACTTTGACTGAGTATTCCGGGTACGGAGAAAACGCGGAGCGTCTAGGTGCAATTGGCCGTGTCTTCCCGGTATTATTCTTTCTTGTCGCGGCGCTGATTAGTCTGACCAGCATGACGCGAATGGTAGAAGAACAAAGAACAGCAATCGGAACCATGAAAGCACTTGGATATAGCAAGATGTCCATCGCGAAGAAATATCTTGGATATGCGTTGATCGCGACAGCAGGCGGCAGTGTATTGGGCGTGCTGATTGGTGAAAAGATATTGCCATATATCATTGTCTATGCATATGGAATATTATATCAGCATATTACACATATTCTGGTCCCATACCAATGGATCTATGCCTGGATGGCAGCGGCGGCAGCAATTGTATGTACAATGGCAGCAACATTTTTTGCGTGTTACAAAGAACTTGTAGCACAGCCGGCAGTACTGATGCGCCCACCGGCACCTAAAAATGGACAAAGAGTTTTCTTAGAAAGAATAAAATTTATTTGGAAACATTTAAGTTTCACATGGAAGTCTTGTATCCGTAACTTAACCAGATATAAGAAACGATTCTTTATGACAGTTTTTGGAATTGGCGGTTGTATGGGATTGATGCTGGTTGGATATGGAATCAAAGATTCCTGTTATGAAATTGCAGAACTGCAGTTCCGGGATATTCAGATGTATGATGGAAGTGTCTACCTGAAAGAAGACATTTCAGATGAGACAAGACAGAATCTCCTGGATTATATGAAGGACGATTCGGACATCAGTCATTATATGCAGACCAGCATGAAGAATGTAACACTTGTCAATGGAAAGAATAAACGTGATACTTATCAGGTCGTATTTTCGGAACCGAAAGACGTAAAAGATTATTTTGATTTCCACGACCGGAAATCAAAAGAGGAATATACGCTTGATGATGAAGGTGTCATTATTTCTGAGAAAACCGGAAAGCTTTTGAATGCAAAAGCAGGGGATACCATTGAAATTAAAGACGAAGAGAATGGTAACAAGAAAGTAAAAATTGCCCATATTTGCGAGAACTATATGGGACACTATATTTTCTTCACTCCTTCTTATTATGAAAAAGTGTATGGTGAGAATTCGGAATATAACAGTATTTTCTTTGCAGGACAAAAAGGAGATACGCAGGAAGACTATAACAAGATTGGTGAAGACATTCTGACTCAGGACGGAGCGCTTAGCGTCAGCTATATGCGTGATATTGAAAAACAGTTGGACGATATGCTAAAAAGTCTGAATCTGGTTATTGTAGTACTGATCATTTCTGCAGGAATGCTTGCATTTGTCGTACTATATAACCTTAATACTGTTAATATCACGGAGCGGCAGAGGGAACTGGCGACCTTGAAAGTACTAGGATTTTATGATCTGGAAGTGGCAGAACACGTATATCGTGAAAATGTACTTTTGACATTCATCGGAGCGGCGGTAGGAGTGGTGCTTGGAAAATTCCTGCATGCCTTTATCATTGATACGGTGGAAGTAGACACAGCCATGTTCGGAAGAAATATTAACTTTTCAAGTTACATGTACAGTCTGCTATTTACAATTCTGTTTTCATTGATCGTAAATGGAATTATGTATTTTAAATTGAAGAAGATTGATATGGTAGAATCACTCAAGAGTATTGAATAAATGGAATTGAAGCCAAGATGTAAGAAAAACTCCTTCCATGGATAAACTGTGGAAGGAGTTTTTATAATCATATATCAAAACTATTCCATATCAAAATCAAGCTCCTGACTGGCAAAGAATTTCTGGACATATTCGTCCCAGGCTTTTTCTACGCTTTTATCCATGGTAAATGTATTCATGGAAGTCCCGGTGATGCATTGAAGTGCCAGTCCGTCATAGCGGAAATTAAGATACAGTCCCTGGATTTCCGCAGGGCGGTAGGTCAGATCATGCTCAGTGAGAAAGGATTCGAACTGATCTTTTGCTAGAGATAATATGAATTTGAAATTTAACGGAGTTTTCTTTCCACGGATTACCTGGAAGAAAAAATCGCGCACTTCTCCCCAGGTGGAATACTCCTTTTCAAAAGCTTCATCAAAAAAGTCTTTATGGATTCTACCATCTACCTGGAAACGGTTAAAAGTAGTTACTTCTCCCTCAATCAGGGAAAAAGTATCAAATGTTGGTTTTAAAAGCAGGTGGGACATACAGACCTTTGCTTTCAGATTAAGAACGATCATAGTGAAAACCTCTCTGGATAATTATTAGAGATATTATAGCATAATTTTTGTAGCATTATAATTCTAATTTTTAAAAAAGCCTTTCAATAAATTTTAAATCGAGTATAATATATTTCTATATGACATAGACTTGGGGAAGGCATAATGCCGTTTGCGGATATGTGCTGGCTGAAAATAAGCGCAGATTTGCAAAAGATATACAGAAACAATGAGGTAAGAGAGGAAAAAACTTGGGGAAAAAGACAATAGAAGAAAATACGATCACGGAGGGGATTATCTGGAAGCAGCTTCTGATATTTTTCTTCCCGATCATGCTGGGAACTTTAATCCAACAATTATATACAACCGTGGATACGATTATCGTCGGACGTTTTGTGGGGAAAGCGGCATTAGCCAGCGTAGGCGGTCCGGCGGCTGTTTTATCAACGATTGTTGTTACATTTTTTAATGGACTGGCAAATGGAGCGGCAGTTGTCATTGCGCAGTATTACGGAGCGAAAGACAAAGGAAGACTGCATACAGGACTTCATACTGCATATTTATTTTCCATTGTGGTCAGCCTCGTAATATCTGTAGTGGGAGCAGTGCTGACACCATGGCTGCTTAAGATCATGAACACTCCACAGGATATGATGGCATCATCAACTACATATTTACGCATTTATTTTATGGGAATCTTATTTACGCTGGTCTATAATATGGGAGCGGCAATCATGAGAGCAGTCGGAGATTCCAAAAGACCGCTTCTTTATCTGGTGGTCTGTTGTGTACTGAATATAGGTCTGGATATATTCATGGTAGTTATATTAAAAATGGGAATTGCAGGAGCAGCACTGGCAACCGTATTTTCCCAGTGTGTCAGCGCATTTCTTGTGACCTGGTCTTTGACAAAAGACTATGATTCTATGAAACTACAATTCAGAGAACTTCGCATGGAAGCATGTGTTCTAAAAAGAGAGTTGAAAATCGGTATACCGGGAGCTCTGCAGGCATGCGCTTATGGAGTGACCAATGTAGTCATTCAGGCATCAATCAATAGCTTTGGAACGGATACTGCAGCAGGATGGGCGGCTTATGGAAAATTAGATTTGATTTTCTGGACAGTATCCAGTGCACTGGGAGCTGCGGTCACAACATTTGTCGGACAGAATTATGGCGCAGGTAAGTGGGACCGGGTATATAAGAGTATCCGGGTAAACATTGGTATTTCTTATGTATTTACAGGTATGATCATCTTTACATTGTATGCATTTTGTGAGCCAATGTATCACATGTTCACAACGGATCCGAAGGTGATCGACATAGGTGTGTATATGCTCCGGTTTCTGGTGCCGAGTTATCTGCTCAGCATTCTGCTTGAAAACCTGGACGGTGGACTTCGCGGAGTCGGAGATGTACTGTGGCCTACGATATTTACATTTGGAGGATTGTTTTTAATACGACTCCCGTGGGTTATGATTCTGACTCCGATTTATCATAAGGTGGAGATTTTGCTGATCAGTTATCCTATTGCATGGGGAGGAACACTTCTATTCGTAATACCGTATTATTTCTGGAAGAAGAAAAAGTGTTTTAACAAAATATGCAGTGAAAAATAAAACGAAATTTATGGATTTTTGCGAAATAATTCTCAAAAGTCAAAAAATTCTTTACAAATAAGCAATAAAGTATTATTATACAAAAAAAGATAGAAATCTTCAGGGCAGGGTGAGATTCCCTACCGGCGGTAAAGCCCGCGAGCCGAGAGGCATGATTCGGTGAGATTCCGAAGCCGACAGTATAGTCTGGATGAGAGAAGAAGACGGTACATATAGTTTTAGTTATGAATGCGGTATCGAGGCTCTGAGATGGTAGACCATTTCAGAGCTTATTTACTTTCGCAGATAATTAGTCATGAAGTTGTGATTAAAGTACCAGTGAACAAAACCCCTGTAGATCATCTGCAGGGGTTTTGTTCTAAGATAAAAAGAAAGAAGGAATGTATGTGACAGACCAGGATTATATGAAACGTGCAATAGAACTTGCAAAAAAAGGAGAAGGATGGACGAATCCTAATCCGATGGTCGGAGCGGTCATCGTAAAGGATGGACGTATTATCGGCGAAGGCTATCATGCCAGATGCGGAGAGTTGCATGCGGAACGAAATGCAATTGCTTCTCTCACTGAATCAGCCGAAGGGGCAACGCTGTACGTTACATTGGAACCATGTTGTCATTATGGAAAGACGCCGCCGTGTACGGAAGCAATTTTAGAGCAGAAGATAAAAAAAGTAGTGATTGGATCCAGAGACCCAAATCCGAAAGTGGCAGGAAAGGGAGCGAAGATATTAAGAGATGCCGGTGTAGCGGTTGTGGAAGATTTTATGAGAGACAAATGTGATGAATTAAATCCAATATTTTTTCATTATATAACGACCAAAACACCGTATGTAGTTATGAAGTATGCAATGACGTTGGATGGAAAAATTGCAACAAAGACAGGAGCTTCAAAATGGATCACCCAAGAAGCCGCACGCAGAGAAGTACAGTATATGCGTCATCGGTATATGGGAATCATGGTCGGGATAGGAACGGTACTTGCTGATGATCCAATGCTGAATGTCCGGGTAGAAGGGCTTAAAAGTCCGGTCAGGATTATCTGTGACAGTAAGTTAAGAATTCCACTGGACAGCCAGATTGTAAAAAGTGCGAGGGAGTACCGGACGATTGTAGCCTATGCAGATCTGGAGAATGTAGAGAAGAAAAAAGAAATTTTGCAGACAATGGGAGTGGAAATCGTATTTTGTCCGGATATGAAAAAACATGTTAATCTGAAGCATTTGATGGAGTATCTGGGAAAAGAAAATATCGACAGCATTTTACTGGAAGGTGGAGGAACTTTAAATGACAGTGCATTACGGGCCGGAGTTGTCCAGGAGGTGCAGGCATTTATTGCACCAAAAATCTTTGGCGGAGCAGGAAGCCGGACTCCGGTGGATGGAATTGGGATAGAGCTTCCGTCTCAGGCAGCGGTACTAAAGTTCAAAGATATCTGCCAGATTGGAGAAGACCTAAAAATTACCTGTCAGGTCTTAAGAAAAGAACAGGAGGAATTATGTTTACAGGAATTGTAGAAGAAGTGGGAAAAGTCCGTTATATTCAGTTGAATGGGAATTCAGGGGTATTGGCGGTGAAGGCAGCAAAAGTACTGGAAGGTACGAAAATCGGAGACAGTATTGCGGTAAATGGAGTATGTCTGACAGTCACTTCCCTGCAGCCTGACGGATTTACGGCAGATGTCATGGCAGAGACGATCAGAAGGAGCAGTCTTGGAAATTGTAAGATTGGAAGTTATGTAAATCTTGAACGGGCAATGGCAGCGGATGGAAGATTCGGAGGCCATATTGTGAGCGGTCATATTGACGGAACAGGAGTTATCAGGTCAATGATCCAAGAGGAAAATGCAGTCTGGGTATCCATTAAAACTTCACAGCGGATATTAGATCTGATCGTGGAAAAGGGGTCTGTCTGCATCGATGGAATCAGCCTGACGGTTGCGAAGGTAGATGATGAAGGGTTTCAGGTATCAGTCATTCCACATACAGGGGAAGAGACGATACTTCTGAAAAAAGCATCCGGAGATCTTGTGAATCTGGAAAATGACATAATCGGAAAATATGTAGAAAAATTAATGGGGATTGGAAAAAAAGAAGAGTCCAAATTGGAACATGAGAAAAAGACAGGAATTACAATGGAGTTTCTGGAAGAATTTGGATTTTAAATATACAGCAACAGAAAAAGAATAACGGAGGAAGAACAGATGGAACAAAAGTATCAATATAATACAGTAGAAGAGGCAATCCGGGATTTACAAGATGGAAAGATCATTCTTGTTACAGATGACCCGGACAGAGAAAATGAAGGAGACATGATCTGTGCTGCTCAGTTTGCGACCCAGGAAAATATTAATTTTATGGCAACGCATGCAAAGGGACTGATCTGTACGCCGATGAGTGCAGAACTGGCAGCAAAGCTTAATTTTCCACAGATGGTTTCAGAAAATACCGATAATCATGAAACAGCATTTACGGTATCGATTGATCACGTAGATACAACAACCGGTATATCGGCAGCAGAACGTGCATATACAATGATGAAATGTGTGGATGATACATCAAGACCAGAAGATTTCAGAAGACCGGGCCATGTATTCCCGCTGGTGGCAAAAAAAGGCGGTGTACTTGTGCGTAACGGTCACACAGAAGCAACGACAGATCTTGTAAGACTGGCGGGGCTGAAAGAATGTGGCGTATGTTGTGAAATCATGAAAGAAGACGGAACGATGATGCGTACATCAGAACTCTGGGAGCTGGCTCATAAGTATCATCTTACATTTATCACAATCAAAGATTTGCAGGATTATTTAAGAATTCATGAAAAGCATGTAAAAGAAGAGGCGGTGGCAGATCTTCCAACACAGTATGGAGAATTTAAGATTCATGGATATGTGAATGACATTACAGGAGAGCATCATCTTGCTTTGGTAAAAGGAGAAATCGGGGAGGGAGAAAATGTACTTTGCAGAGTCCATTCAGAATGCCTGACCGGAGATGCTTTTGGTTCTCTTCGCTGTGACTGCGGATTGCAGCTTCAGACGGCAATGCGCCAGGTGGAGGAAGAGGGAAGAGGAATCATTCTCTACATGAGACAGGAGGGAAGAGGAATCGGACTGATCAATAAAATCAAAGCATATGAACTTCAGGAACGTGGATATGATACAGTCGAGGCGAATGTTCAACTGGGATTTGCCCCAGATCTCAGAGAGTACTGGGTCGGAGCTCAGATTTTATCAGACCTGGGCGTGAAATCCTTAAGACTTCTTACCAATAACCCGGATAAAGTCTATGGGCTTCAGGATTTCGGACTGGAAATTAAGGAAAGAGTACCATTAGAGATCCAGCCACAAAAATATGATCTGAATTATATGAAAACAAAACAGGAAAAAATGGGACACATTTTCAAAGAAATACAATTATAAAAAAGAATGCAGGAGGAAGAAGAACATGAAACAGATTCAGGTAATTGAAGGAAAAGTAGTAGCACCAGAGGGAATGAAAGTCGGAATCGTAGCAGCCAGATTTAATGAAATTATTGTCAATAAGTTATTAGGCGGAGCTGTTGACGGACTTGTGAGACATGGTGTAGAAGAAGAAAATATTACAGCAGCATGGGTGCCGGGAGCATTTGAAATACCAATTACAGCGCAGAAAATGGCGCAGTCAGGAAAGTACGATGCAGTCATCTGTGTAGGTGCAGTTATTCGTGGAGATACATCTCATTATGATCTGGTGTGTAACGAATCAGCAAAAGGAATTGCACAGATCGAGCTTGCAACAGGTATTCCTGTTTTATTTGGAATCATTACAACAGAAAATATTGAACAGGCAATTGCACGTGCCGGAAGTAAAGCTGGCAATAAAGGTTATGATTGTGCGTTATCAGCAATTGAGATGGTGAATCTGATAAAACAGTTATAAAATTTGACTTTTATTCTTATACAAAGTAAAATAAACTATGTATGTCTTTTTAAAGATGTACATAGTTTATTTGTTTATTGGAGAATGAAAATGTTTGAAAAGAATAAAGAAAAAATGAAGGAAAAAATGGAGCCGGATAAAGTGCTTCGTTTTGCGATTGTTGCAGTAATCCTCTTGTTTTTGATCGGTGCGCTGATTATTGGAACGCGAATGATGAATCCGCGAGTGGATGCGACAGAAGGAGTAAAGAAACTGACAGAACTGGAAGATGCCAATGTTCAGAAGATTGATGCCAAGATTCAGGAATTAGAGCAGACAGAAGCAGATGAGGCGGCAGCGTGGAAAGCAAAGTCTGCAAAAGAAAAAATGGATGGCTGCATTGTGCTTGGCGACAGTACTGCACTTGGCTTCAGACAGAATGACATCTTGAGTAAGTCGCAGGTGAAGTCAAAGGATGGAGCAACGGTCAGCGATGCGGAAGGTTCCGGATTAAATGAGCTTTTGACAGCCGTAACAGAAGCAGAGACTGCACCACAGAAGCTTATCCTTTGTATCGGAAGAGGAGATGTAGCAGTCAGTGGAGAGACAGCGGATGCATTTGCAGCGAATTACAAAAGCTTTGTTGAGCAGGTGAAAGCAGCATTGCCGGATACGAAAGTTTATGTATGCAGTATCCCGGCATACCTGTCACTGACAAGTACAGGTGATGCGACAGGTTCAGCCGATTCAGATACTGATTCAGATTCAGATACTGATTCAGATTCAGATGCTAAAGATACAACTGACAACTCGGATTTTAAGAGCAGTACAGATTCTAAAAGCAGTACAGATTCTAAGAGCAGCACAGATTCTAAGAGCAATAGTGATACATCATCAGATGATAGAAGTTTGTCCAAGATGAGTACCGCGCTGGATGTAACTTCATACAATGAAGCTTTGAAGGCTCTTTGTAAGGAAGAAAAAGTGAAATATGTAGACACAACAGATCTTACGGACGCTTCTTATTATGGGGAGGACGGAAGTACAATGACAAAAGCCTATTATGAGGCTTGTATTAATAAAATTCTGGAGGCAGCGTTTAGAAATTATGTTATTCAATAGTATCGCATTTATATGTGTATTTTTACCAGTTATTTTCATATTGTATTATCTGCTTCCGGGAAAGATAAAAGACATTGCCCTGGTTGCAGGGGGAGCAGTTTTTTTTGCATGGGGAGCCCCGGTCAATCTGGTCGTTCTGGCATTTTTTATATTGTTTAATTATGCTGTGGGAATTCAGATGGAAGGCTACATGCGAAGAAGAAGGAGTACGGAGCAGTTATTTGCTGGAAGCATACTGATCAATATTATAGTATATGTGTTCTTTGCATTTATCGGACAACGCGTGGGCTTTATTTCGGAAGTGCCGGTCGGAATAGGAATCTGCATCTTACAGGTGCTTTCTTATCTGATTGAGATTCACCGGGGAAATGTAAAGGCTCAGAAAAGTATTCTGGATTTTGCAGTTTACATAGCAATGTTTCCGTTGTTCCTGGCAGGACCGGTCGTAAAATATCCGCAGATCCGAAAGGAATTAAAGACTCGCAAATTGTCCTGGGCAAAGGCTGGCGAAGGAATTGTTTTATTTGTATGTGGTTTTGCAAAGAAAGTTATCATTGCAGATTACCTGGCAGATTCATTCACCAAGATCATGTCTTTGAAGGCAGGCGAGTTGTCTGTGTTTGGTGCATGGCTGGGATGTGCAACCTTCATGTTCCAGATTTACTTTGCGTTCAGTGGATATTGTGATATGGCAGTGGGACTTTGCAGAATGCTTGGATTTGATGTGAAGAAAAATTTCCGCTATCCATATGTAGCACGTAACATAACAACATTTGTACGACGTTTTAACAGCTCTGTTTTTGCATGGTTCTGGGATTACATCTGTGAACCACTCTGGGGCGGCTGGCTTGGAACACTTGTATCCGGAATTCTGATGGGACTTTGGTATGCAGGTATGTGGAAGAATGCACCGTGGCAGGTAACGGTCACAGGTGGATTGCTCTGGGGTATCTACCTTGCATTCTGGCAGATCGTGGAGCGTTATGCACTGCCATTTTTAAAGAGATTACCACCTGTGCTTGGACAGATTTATACATGGTTTTTTACAGCACTTGGTTGGGTATTTTTCTTCGGTAAAACACCGGCAGCGTCATTTGGTTATCTGAAAGTGATGTTTGGATTTGGCGGAGGCGATGTGATTGGTATCATGGGAAGATACCTTTTCCTTGGAAATGTGTTCGTTCTTGTAGTGGCATTTCTTGCAAGTACACCACTTCCGAATCTTATCTGGAAGAAGATTCTGGTATTTGGAAAGAAAGATAAAAAAGAAAAAAATAAAAAACGTCTGGAGAGAGGCAGAAGTGCAGTATTTGTATTCGCAGCCGTGATCATGATCCTGTGTCTTGTGAATGTGACAGGAGCAGGAAGGACATTTTTCAAAGAGACGGTGAAAGATACCCAGGCGAAACTGGATACAGTTCTTGGAAGACGGGACGTGAACGGTGTGTACCGAGGAAAGAACCAGTATCTTCTGGCGGATATTAATAAGCTGGATGAAAAGAAGGTTCAGGCAAATGTGGACGCGATTACAGCGCTTGCCGAGGCTTATTCCGATGTGCCGATGTATATGGCACTGATTCCGGACGCTGCAAATGTATGGGCAGATAAGCTTCCTTCTTATGCTCCGGTGGAAGATCAGACAGTGCAGATTGCACAGATTCAGAGCATGCTTGGAGACAGTGTGAACTGGATTGATGCACAAGGTGTTCTAAATGCGAATAAAGATAAGGAAATTTATTATCACACAGATTCCCGCTGGACAACGCTTGGAGCTAGTCTTGTATGGCAGCAGATTGCTTCAGATCTGGGGCTTGACACTTCGAAAGCACCGGCTTTAAAACCTTATGTAGTGACCGGTGATTTCAGTGGAAATCTTTCCCGAACAAGTGGATTTGAAAGCGGATACCGTGAACCGATATACGCATATTTAACGGAAAATGCTTCCGATAACACGCAGATGGTGGCAAGCTATGAGTCTGAGGGCATAAAGACAGCAGAGCTTTATGACCGTACAAAACTGGACGAACCTGATGCGTATGAAGTATTTCTCGGTGGAGATTATGATAAAATAGATATCCGCACGACAGCAGACAGCACGGACCGGCTGCTTCTGGTGAAGGATTCCTTTGCAGACTGTATGATTCCATTTTTAATTCCATATTACAGGGAGATCATCGTGGTAGATGCAGATTATTATCAGAAGCATGTGTCGGATCTGTTAGATAAGAATAAAATTACAAGTGTGCTGTTTTTGTACGATTGCAATAATTTTGTACAGGATGACAAGCTGAGTAGTATTTTGACAACGGATAAGGCAGAATAGGAACTGCAAAGTAATTGGAGTGTTAGTAAATGATAAGATTAAATAAATACCTCAGTGAGGCAGGTATCTGCTCCAGAAGAGAGGCAGACCGTCTCATAGAGGCGGGACGTGTGACGGTGGATGGCGTACGGGCTGTACCGGGCATGAAAGTGTCAGAGGAGCAGAAAATCTGTGTCGGGAAAAAAGTGATCCGGGGTGCAGAACAGAAGGTTGTTCTGGCAGTCAACAAACCGGCAGGTATCGTGTGTACCGGGGATATGAAAGTGAAAAATAATATCATACGTTTCCTGCATTATCCGGTGCGGGTGACCTATGCAGGAAGACTGGATAAAGATTCGGAAGGCCTTCTTATTATGACAAATGACGGAGAACTGATCAACAGTATGATGCGGGCGAGATATCATCATGAAAAGGAATATCATGTCCGCGTGGATAAAGAAATCACTTCAGAATTTGTGCGGCAGATGTCAGAGGGTGTGCATATACAGGACGTGGAAAAGAATCTGGATGCGGTAACAAGACCGTGTGAGGTAAAGCAGATTGGAAAGTACACATTTTCCATTATTCTGACACAGGGGCTGAACCGTCAGATTCGGAGAATGTGCGAAGCACTTGGATATAAAGTGACAAAGCTTGTAAGAATAAGAATTATGAATGTAGAATTGGGAAGCTTAAAGAGTGGAGCAGTGCGAAAAATAGAAGGACAGGAGTTAAAGAAGCTATATGAACAGGCAGGAACGCATGAAGGAACTGGTGGAGCTTTTAAATAAAGCATCAAAAGCATATTATCAAGACGCAGAAGAAATCATGAGCAACTATGAGTACGACAAGCTTTATGATGAACTTCAGGAATTGGAGCGTGAGCTTGGGATCACACTTTCCAACAGTCCGACGGTGCGAGTCGGATATGAAGTGGTCAGTGAACTCCCAAAAGAACGGCATGAAAGCCCAATGCTTTCTTTGGACAAGACGAAAGATGTAGAGGAATTAAAGAATTTTGTGGGAGATCAGAAGGCACTGATGTCCTGGAAAATGGACGGACTTACCATTGTTCTGATTTACCGGGACGGACATCTTTTTAAGGCAGTCACCCGTGGAAATGGAGAAGTAGGCGAGGTCATCACAAACAATGCAAAAGTCTTTAAAAATGTACCGCTTCAGATCAGCTATCAAGGTGAGCTGATACTGCGCGGCGAAGCAGTGATCGGTTATAAAGATTTTGAGAAGATTAATGAACAGATCCAGGAAGCAGAAGCAAAATATAAAAATCCGCGTAATCTCTGCAGTGGTTCTGTACGTCAGCTGAACAGTGAGATTACAGCAAAAAGAAATGTAAAATTCTATGCATTTACACTGGTCAGTGCAAAAGATGTGGATTTCCATAATTCCAGAGCCTGTCAGATGGAATGGCTGAAAGAGCAGGGATTTGAAGTAGTAGAATACCACGAAGTAATAAGAGACACAGTAGAGGCGGAAGTTATTAAATTTTCAGAAAAAATTGCCGAGAACGATTTCCCGTCCGACGGACTTGTGTTAGTATATGATGATATAGCGTATGGAAGATCACTGGGGCGGACGTCTAAGTTTCCACGAGATTCATTTGCATTTAAATGGGCTGATGAGATTCGCCAGACAAAGCTTCTGGAGATTGAGTGGAGTCCATCTAGAACAGGACTCATCAATCCGGTCGCTATCTTTGAACCGGTGGAGCTGGAGGGAACGACAGTGAGCCGTGCTAGTGTCCATAACATCAGTATTATGGAAGAACTGGAACTTGGTGTGGGGGATGAGATTGAAGTTTATAAGGCCAATATGATCATTCCGCAGATTGCACAGAATCTGACAAGAAGTGGTGTGAAAGATATTCCAAAAGTCTGTCCGGTCTGTGGCGGCAAGACAGAGATTCGCCAGGTCAGCAATGCAAAAGCACTGTATTGTACCAATCCGGAATGTCAGGCAAAGCATGTCAAAGCATTTGCACTCTTTGCGAGCCGTGATGCTTTGAATATTGAAGGTTTGTCAGAGGCAACGCTGGAGAAGTTCATTGACCGTGGATTTATAAAGGAATTCACAGACATTTTCCATTTGGATAAATGGCAGGAAGAGATTCAGACGATGGAAGGTTTTGGAGAAAAATCCTACAAGAACCTGATTGCAAATGTGGAGAAAGCAAAAGTGACGACACTTCCGAAAGTTATCTATGCACTTGGAATTCCGGGAATTGGTCTTGCAAATGCGAAGGTCATCTGCAGAGAATTTTCCGGTGATGTGGATCGTATGATTCATGCTACTGCAGAAGAACTTGCAGAGATTCAGGGAGTAGGCGAAGTACTTGCCGGCGCATTTGTAACTTATTTTCAGGATGAGAAGCATGTAGAAAGCTTAAAGCGACTGCTTAAAGAGCTTGAGATTCCAAAGGAAGAAGAATCAGAGAGTCAACAGATTTTTGCCGGAGTGAACTTTGTTATCACCGGAAGTGTGGAACACTTTGCAAACAGGGGAGAGGTCAAGGAACTGATTGAGAGCCTGGGAGGAAAAGTTACGGGATCTGTCACTTCCAAAACAAATTACCTGATCAATAATGATGTGACATCGACTTCATCAAAGAATAAAAAAGCAAACGAACTGGGAGTTCCGATTATTTCGGAGGAGCAGTTCATTAAGATGGTAGAGGAACAAAAGTAGGAAAGAAGGGAAAGAACCATGTCTGAACAGGATTATGTAGATACAATTGATAACAACGATAATAATAGCAATGACAATCATAACGATGATGAATATGAGAAAGTCTGCTTTGTCTGCCACAGACCAGAGAGTGTGGCTGGAAAGATGATCAATCTTCCGAACAATATGTGTGTGTGCAATGACTGTATGCAAAAGAGTTTTGATGCTATGAATAATATGAACTTCGGTGGTGCGATTGATTATAGCCAGCTTATGAATATGCCGGGAGTTCAGTTCTTAAATATTGATGATATGAGCCAGCAGATTCCAAAGCAGCAGCGCGTGAAGAAGAAAAAAGAAGGCGAGAAGGCAACGCCGCTCGTTGACATTCATAACCTTCCGGCACCGCATAAGATCAAGGCGAGCCTGGACGAGTATGTAGTCGGACAGGAATATGCCAAGAAAGTGATGTCTGTTGCTGTATACAACCATTACAAGCGTGTGGCAACGGATTCCATGGACGATATTGAGATTGAGAAATCTAACATGCTGATGATTGGACCTACAGGTTCCGGTAAGACCTATCTTGTCAAGACGCTGGCAAGAATTCTGGATGTGCCGCTTGCGATTACAGATGCTACATCTCTGACGGAAGCAGGTTATATTGGAGATGATATCGAAAGCGTTGTATCCAAACTTCTGGCAGCAGCGGATAACGATGTGGAAAAAGCAGAACAGGGAATCATTTTTATTGATGAGATTGATAAGATTGCAAAAAAGAAAAATGCGAGTCAGCGTGATGTTAGTGGAGAGTCCGTACAGCAGGGAATGCTGAAGCTTTTAGAAGGAAGCGAAGTGGAAGTTCCGGTTGGAGCTAACAGTAAAAATGCGATGGTTCCGCTCACAACAGTCAATACAAAGAACATTTTATTTATCTGTGGAGGAGCATTTCCGGATCTGGACGGCATCATCAAAGAGAGACTTACAAAGCAGTCTGCAATTGGATTTGGCGCAGATCTGAAAGATAAATATGATCATGATAAGAAGATTCTTGAGAAGGTAACAACAGAAGATCTTAGAAACTTTGGTATGATCCCGGAGTTCCTGGGACGACTTCCGGTAGTCTTTACATTACAGGGACTCACAGAAGATATGTATGTGAAGATTCTGGAGGAGCCAAAGAATGCAATTCTGAAGCAGTATCAGAAACTTCTTGCACTGGATGAAGTGAAGCTCGATTTCACAGAAGGTGCATTACGTGCAATTGCGAAAAAGGCAATGGAGAAGGATACAGGAGCGAGAGCCCTTCGTGCGATTATCGAAGAATTTATGCTGGATATCATGTATGAAATCCCGAAAGATGACAGCATTGGTCAAGTGACGATTACACAGGAGTACATAGAAAATACTGGTGGTCCGATTATTACACTGAGAGGGCAGGAAGTGCCGAGATTAGAAAGTCAGGCATAGATAGTAAGGCAGTTATAAAAATATAGAAGATAATGCCCAATAATAAAATAAGAAAACATCTCATATACATATGAAAAGTATACGAGGTGTTTTCTTTTTTATGAATGATAGTTATGGAGAAATAAATATGTTGCTAAAGACACGAAAAAATACAAAAAACAATGTTTTAAAGGAGAGAGTGATAGCAACACAGCAGAAGGAGGAAGAGAAAGGAGATACTTCATGCCGTGAAAAAATCCTCTCTCAGGATTTTCGGGATTTTATTATCCCGAATTACCGGTTAGATCAGGAACTGGTCTATCCCAAGAGCCAGATTTGTGTGCAGAGCCTTGGCTTTGGCTATCGTGTAGCATATGTGGATCAAAGTCTAGGGGAAGAACTAAGCATTGCGGCTTATGGTTATAACAGCATTCCAAATTGCTATGCACTGTTGGATATGGAAGCTATGAATGAGACAGGAATCAGTGTGCTTCAGAATTACCCGGGTCTTAATCTTCGAGGAAAAGGAATTATGATTGGATTTTTGGATACAGGAATAGACTATGAAAATGAAATCTTTCGAAACATAGATGGAAGCAGTCGAATCACGGCGATATGGGATCAGACTGACCAGAACGGTCAGCCACCGGATACATTTACATATGGAAGTGAGTATACGAATAATCAGATTAATCAGGCACTGAAAAGTGACAATCCAAAGGAAATTGTGCCAGTAAGCGATGAAAATGGACATGGTACATTTTTAGCAAGTGTGGCAGCAGGTGGAGAAAATATCCAGGAAGGTTTTACCGGGGCGGCATCAGAGGCTGAAATTGCAGTAGTGAAGTTAAAAGAAGCGAAAGATTATCTGCGAAAATTTTATGGAATACGACAGAAGGCAGTGTGTTATCAGGAGACAGATATTGTGCAGGGACTTCGGTATCTGCATCTTCTGGCACTGAAAAAACAGAAGCCCCTTGTTATGTGTGTGGCTCTTGGAACGAATCTTGGCGGACATAATGGAATGTCCAGTCTGTCGCGGATTCTCGGAAGCTATTCCAGACTGGTAGATCGGTGCGTGGTTATCGGAGGAGGAAATGAGGCAAATGAACGACATCATTTTCAGGGAAAACTGAATCAGGTAGGAGAGGTTCAGGAAGTGGAAATGCGTGTCGAAAGTGGAAATACGGGATTTGTAGCAGAATTATGGGGGACCATTCCCAATATTGTGACAGCGTATCTTATATCTCCGTCTGGGGAGAGAAGTCCGGTGATTTCCATTCGGCAGGGAAGTCGCTATCAGCTTACATTTCCCTTTGAGCAGACGGTTGTGGATGTGGAATACCAGTTGTTTTTGCGGGATGGAAGATCCCAGCTTTTGTTTTTGAAATTCGATCATCCGGCACAGGGTATCTGGAAGATAGGAGTACAGTCGCTGGGGCGTGCAGATGGAGAGTTTCACATCTGGCTTCCGGTGCGGGAGTTTCTCGATGGAAATGTATATTTTTTGGAGGCAAGTCCGGACGTGACATTGACAGAGCCTGCGAATACCGATGATCCGATTACGGTTGCTTATTACAGGGGAGCAGATAAGAGTGTTGATATTAATTCTGGCAGAGGTTATACTAGAGACAAGAGAATAAAACCTGATTTTGCAGTTCCAGGAGTCCAGGTTTTGGGAGCAGGGGGAAATGGAACATTTGTAAGGCGAAGCGGTTCCAGTGTGGCAACGGGAATCACAGCCGGAGCCTGTGCGATGATCATGGAATGGATTTTGAACCAGCCGATTCCGGCAGGAGTTACCACAAGTCAGGTGGCAAATATTATCATATTAGGAGCGCAGCAGAACACATTTTCAGAATTTCCGAACCGACAGTGGGGCTATGGAACGATGGACCTGTATCAATCGCTGGACAGATTGAGAAGATTATAACAGATGGGAGAGGTACAATATGGCAGACTTTTTTGAGCAGTTAGGAAAGAAAATTTCAGACGTAGCAGAGGACTTTGGAAAGAAGACGGAAGATACCCTGGAAGTGCAGCGTATCAAAAGCCAGATTCGTTCTCTGGATCGTGCCAATGAAAGGGATTACATCGAAATCGGAAAGAAGATTTATGAAAAATTCAAAGCAGGAGAAGTGGCGGACTTAGAGTACATTGCCCTGTGCGAATCAATCGAAAAGAGAGAGGAAGAAGCAGTACAGTGCCAGGAGGAGATACGCAAGATTCAGGAGGTATAGCAGATGTTATTGATGGCAGCAGGAGGACTTCTCGTTGTGCTGGTGTGCGTGGACATGGGCATTAAGCAGTACATTGAGGAGAATTTTGAAGAAGAGGAAGAACGGGAGACAATTCTGGACAAAGTTGTGCTCCGGAAGGTTTATAATAAAGGCTTCTGTTTTAATACACTGGATAAGAAGCCGGAGCTGGTGAGAAAGACATCTGGTATCTTGTGTGCCGGGCTTGCAATTTATGATGCATGGCTCTTTCTCAAAAAAGGAAAATGGCTCAGAAAATTCGGCATGGTATTTCTGACAGCCGGTGCAATCAGCAATACCTATGACAGACTGATTCGTGGAAAAGTCATTGATTATATCGGAATCCAGTGGAAAAACAGCAGACTTCGAAGACTCACCGCGAACCTGGCAGATGTGTATGTAGTAATCGGGGCAGCAGTGACAGGCGTAGCGAAGATATTCCGAAGATAGAAAAGCATTCTTAAATAAAAAAATAGTGTGTAGGTCATTACAAAGATAATCTACACACTATTTTTTTGATTATTTTAATTATGGTTTCAAGAATTATTTCTTATTGCTCTTTACTTCCTGAAGCTTCATAGCGCGAACCTTAAGCGGCAGTCCGAACAGATTGATAAATCCGTCAGCGTCGTGGTGGTCATAAAGGTCACCAGTTGTGAAGCTTGCAAGAGACTCATTGTAAAGTGAGTACGGTGAAGTTGTTCCGGCTTTGATGATGTTGCCTTTGTACAGTTTGAATTTCACTTCTCCTGTTACGTATTCCTGAGTTGACTCAACAAATGCCTGGATTGCCTCGCGAAGTGGTGTAAACCATTTTCCTTCATAAACAACCTGAGAAAGTTTATTTCCCATATCTTTCTTAACTTCTGTCGTAGCACGGTCAAGAACTAACTCCTCTAACTGCTGATGTGCCTCGTAAAGGATTGTTCCGCCAGGTGTCTCATATACACCACGGGATTTCATACCTACAACACGGTTCTCTACGATGTCGCAGATACCGATTCCGTGCTTAGCACCGAGCTCATTAAGCTTCATGATAATCTCAGATACCTTCATCTGCTGTCCGTTTATACTTGTCGGTACACCCTTTTCAAATGTCATGGTTACATATTCACCTGCATCTGGAGCTTTTTCTGGTGTAACACCAAGTACGAGCAGATGCTCATAGTTTGGCTCGCAGGAAGGATCCTCAAGCTCAAGACCTTCATGGCTGATGTGCCATAAGTTACGGTCACGGCTGTAGCTGTGGCTGGCATCAAATGGAAGGTCGATACCATGTGCTTTACAGTAAGCAATCTCATCCTCACGGGATTCCATCTTCCAGAGATCTGTCATTCTCCAAGGAGCAATGATCTTGATGTCTGGAGCAAGTGCTGTGATACCAAGCTCGAAACGAATCTGGTCATTTCCTTTACCAGTAGCACCGTGGCAGATTGCTACAGCACCTTCTTTTCTTGCAATTTCAACTAATTTCTTAGCAATTGCCGGACGAGCCATAGCTGTTCCGAGTAAATATTTATTCTCATATACTGCATGAGCCTTTACACAAGGCATGATGTAGTTGTCGCAGAAATCATCAATGATATCCTCGATGTATAATTTGGAAGCACCAGCCATCTTTGCTCTTTCTTCCAGACCATCTAACTCCTCGCCCTGTCCACAGTTAATGCAGCAGCAGATTACATCATAGCCAAATGTCTCTTTTAACCACGGAATAACAGCAGTTGTGTCCAGTCCGCCTGAATATGCTAATACGACTTTTTCTTTCATTTTCGAAATCCTCCTAATGTATCATTTACTTTCTATTTTAATAAGAAAATATCTTATTTGCAATCGCAAATCATACTATACACCTAAATTCATAAATATGCAAGAAAAAAATGGAAAAATCTTTTTAATATGCAAAATATGCATTGGAAATGTATAAAAACAGAGGGCTGATATAAGCACTAACCCTATTAATATGATATGTAATACGTATAAACATTAACAATAAATATAAGGGATTTAATGCATTTATCAATTGGACGTGTCGAAAAAAAGAAACTAAAATAGAAGTTGTAATCTAAAGACGAGAGTTATGTTATTGGAGGAGGAAAAAATATGAATTTAACAGGCTCAAAGAAAACACTTGCGTTGGCAGGTGTGATATGCGGACTTGTAGCAGCATGTCTTGCATATTTTGGTAACCCGGCAAATATGGCATTCTGTATCGCATGCTTTATCCGTGATACAGCTGGTGCAATGGGGATGCATCAGGCTGAAGCAGTAATGTATGCAAGACCAGAGATTATCGGTCTGGTTCTTGGTGCATTTATTATTTCAATTGCGACAAAAGAATTCCGCTCTACAGGTGGATCTTCACCGATGATTCGTTTTGTACTTGGTGTGATCATTATGATCGGAGCACTCGTATTTTTGGGATGCCCACTTCGTATGGTACTTCGTATGTCAGCCGGTGATTTAAATGCATGGGTAGCACTTATCGGATTTATTCTTGGAGTAGCAACTGGTGTATTTGCTCTGAAACAGGGATTCAGCCTTGGAAGAGCACAGGCAACAACAAAAGCAAGTGGAGCAGTACTTCCGGTTATCGTTGTTGGAATTCTGATTCTTGCAACATGCACATCACTTTTGAAAGTAAGTGCGGCTGGTCCGGGAAGCTTACACGCACCAATCATTATGTCTCTTGTAGGAGGCCTGATCTTCGGAGCTATGGCTCAGAAATCAAGAATGTGCTTTGCAGGTGGAATCCGTGATGTCATTATTATGAAGAACTTTGATTTATTATCTGTTATTGGCGGACTTTTCGTTGTAATGCTGATCTTCAATATTGCAACAGGAAAATTTGTAGTAGGATTTAACACACCAGGAGTTATTGCACATTCTGAACATTTGTGGAATATCCTTGGTATGTATACAGTTGGATTTGCAGCAGTTCTTGCAGGTGGATGCCCGCTTCGTCAGTTAATCCTTGCAGGACAGGGATCTTCTGATTCAGGAGTCACTGTAATCGGAATGTTCGTAGGAGCAGCAATCTGCCACAACTTCGGACTTGCAGCAAGTGGAACAGCACTTAACCCGGAGACAAAAGCTGTTGTAGCCGGAGCAGTTCCAACTAACGGAAAAGTTGCATGTATTCTTTGCATCGTAGTTCTGTTCATCATAGCATTTACATGCAAGAGAGAGACAGCTAAGAAATAAGAACAGAAAGAAATTCAGATGAAATAATTATAACAGAATAGCTGAAAATAATGTCTGAAAGGAGTATATAGATATGGTAGAAGTAGATGCAAGAGGACTTTCCTGCCCAGAGCCGATCATGCTGACAGCAGAGGCTCTGAAGAATGAAAAAGGTCCAATTAAAGTATTGGTAAGTGAGCCGGTACAGAAAGAAAATGTTGAAAAATATGCAAAGAGTCAGGGAAAGAAACCAACATCAAAGGAAGTTGGGGACGAGTTTGAAATCGTCATTGAATAAGATTTCCTGATTTAGGCATCAGACGCATATGGAAGTTCAGGAGCAGTCGTGAAAACGGCTGCTTCTTTGCATATATCTTTGCACATATCTTGCATATATCTTGCACATATCTCGCACATAGCTACAGAAAATGCTTGACATATATCGATTGTCGATATACTATATAGATAACCGATATATCGATTGCCGATATAAAACATTGTTTTAATGATGAAAGTCAATTTATATCAGTTATATCGGATAAGATGTGTCGGCAGGGTAGATATGAATGCAAAAATCAGAACTGATTAAAAAGATTCTGAATTGAAAAAGAAAGGGGAGGTATAAAATGGCAGTAGATAAAAGCCTGGTGTCCGGAAGCACGATGATGTTGATTCTTAAGCTTCTGGAAGAGAAAGACATGTATGGTTATGAGATGATCGAGACTTTGAGGGAGAAGTCAGAGAATGTATTTGAGTTAAAAGCAGGAACATTATATCCGCTCCTTCATGGACTGGAGGAAAAGGAGTTTGTAAAGTCTTACGAGCAGGAAGCGGGTGGAAAGACAAGAAAGTATTATTCCATAACAAGAGAAGGAAAGAAGCAACTCCGTGCAAAAGAAAATGAATGGAAAGAATACGCCGGAGCAGTGAGAAATGTTCTGGGAGGTGTATGCTTTGGATAGACAGGAATATTTGAAATCTTTGACGGAACAGATTCGTACAAAGCGTGCGCGGACCATGGTTGCGGAGGAAGTAGAAGCACATATTGAAGACCAGAAACAGGATTTCATGGCTCATGGATTAGGTGAAGAAGAAGCCGAGTCGATGGCTGTAGTGGAGATGGGAGATCCAGTGGAGGCAGGCGTGAAGCTTGACCGGGTGCACCGCCCGAAGATGGAATGGACAGTTCTGATGGCGATTTTAGTTATTAGTATTATGGGACTGATCCTACAGGCGGTAGTTACTTCGTCTTTTCCAACAATGAATATGAGTACACTGGAAGCCTTTAAAGATAACTTTTTGTATGGCGGAATTTGGAGTGCAATGTTAATAGGAATTGCGGTCATGTTAGGAATCTGTTATCTGGATTATTCTATATTAGTAAAGTGGTCATTTCCAATTTGGGCAGTCATGCAGATACCGGCAGTCTTTTCTATAGTTAGTAAGATCTTTTTTGATGAAACAATGTGGATTGGACCGATGGTCAATGGCAGAAGTGTAGTTCAGATGTTATTGTCCTATCTGGTCATTCCCTTTTACGCAGGGACAATTTATCATTTCCGCAGAAAAGGAACGAAAGGACTGATCATTAGTACCGTGTGTCTTGGAATATCAGTACTTACCGATTTGATGATACCGTTTATGTCATCTGCAGTTGTTACCGGAATTACAGGGCTGGTCTTACTGCATGTGGCGGTCTGTAAGGGCTGGTTTGGAGAAAATAAAAAGAAATTTTTGATTAGAATGTGGGGTGTGATTGGAATCTGCCTGATACTGATGTCCGGAATAACATTTTGGGGTAATGGACGTTTCGTTACAGATTATCAGGTACATCGACTGGAAGCTTTAATTACCGGAGAACACTGGGATTATACAAGAGGTGCGGTTGCAGACGTAGCAAATACTGCAAAAGATCAAAACTCAAGTAAATGGCATGAGTCGCAATCTTCCGGAAAAATAGAAGTAACGGATCCATATAATGGTGCCACAGAAGTAGAAGCTGTCACGCTTTATAATTATGCAAGAAATGATTATATCTGGACATACCTGTTCCATTATTTTGGAAATGTAAAAGGAGTTTTTCTGGTTGTAGTATTTGCGGTATTTATGGCACTATTGCTTCGAATGGCGGTAAAACAGAAGAATCGCCTGGGATATATGCTCAGCATCGGCTGTGTAATATTTTTGATTCTACAGTCACTGTTCTATATTGGAGTAAATGCAGGACTTTATCCGATTAGCGGAAATTATATGCCATTTTTATCTCATGGAAATATGACCATGATGATTACTTACTTTTATATGGGAATATTGTTGTCCGTATATAGAAATTCAAATATTGTGAAGAATTAGATAGAGATTATAAGAATATACCAGTGAAAAACACCATGTTTCGGAAAAAAGAAGCATGGTGTTTTTTTACCATTTTGCTATTTAGACAAAGATTCAGTAGTCTTTGGAATTAACTGATCCAGAATTTTCTCAGCATCAAAATCAGGTGCCTGCTTCATGGCAAGGTCATAGATTGGCTGGATAGTAGCAGGGGACTCGTCTAAATTATCTGAAATTCGTTCAACGGAATAATGTTTTTGAATTTTTTTGATAATTTTTTTGATTAAGTAGAGCTGTTCACCCTCTTCACGGCTGATACGTCTGGTCTCCTGTACATCATATGCTTCAAAAGAATCAAACATCATATTAAACTGCCTCCTTGTAATATGGTCTGTAAGGTCATTGATTTCTTCAGCAGGGACATTGATTGTATGAAGAAATGCTGAAAATACAGAGCCCATAAGCTTTAAAATGTGTGGTGGTGTATTTTTTGTCAATTGGTTCCAGTAGTCTTCTGGAATCTCTTTTAAATGCTTGAAATCAGAGGAACTCTTGAGCTTGTTAAGAATGAAAATAGCTGAGAGTTCATCACCTTTTTCAATTAAATCTTCCTGAGAATACTTATTCAAAGGAACGATCAGATATTTATAATCTGGAATAAATTCTTCAAAGATATCACTCATGAATATCCGGTCTTTAAAATGTAATGCAGAAGTCCATTGTCCCGTGCCTTCATAATAAATAATTGGCAGGATTGGCGGATATAAAAAATCTTTGGATTTCGTAATTCCAGGATGTAACTTTTCCTGTGTGACAGCGTAATCAGTCCAAACATAAACCATGTATCTGAGTAATCTGAAAGACATATCAGCATCTGCTTCTGACTGGTGTTCAATAAGTGCAATCAGATAAAGCTCTGTGTTTTCAATCTGAATTTTCTTCACAATGTCAGAATCACGGGATTCCTGAAATAAAGGAATAAAATGTGAAGAAACGTCTTCGATATCCTCTGGCTTTATGTTCATGAAAAAAGGAATATCCGTGTATCCTTTTAGAAATTGGGCACAGAGTGTAGAATCTCCGAATACAATCTTGGCGGCATTGTCATGAATCTTTGAATTGTGTACTCCATGTTCAGTTGTCTTGTTAGTAGTTTCCATAGCGCTCCTCTCTGAGCAAATGTAAACTAAAAACTTTCTGAATATATTTTAACATTGTAAGTATAAAAAGACAATATAGAAATTGAATGAAAATAAATTCCCTAAAATGAATTCTATACGAAATGGATTTGTCAAAAATTCAGAAGTACCGTAACATTTGCCCGGTGTGCATGCAACTTATGCAAGTGCAGAACCACTTAAAGTTGCAGTGAATGAGTAACATCATCAAAAATCTGAGTGAATTCTTTGCTGAAAAAGCAATGAAATTCAGAAAAGAAATCTTGGCTGGGGATTTCCATGGGCGTTGAAACATAATGAAAATATCGTGCCCGAACTTTGATGTAGATGTAGTGTAGCACAGATGAGGTGCATACGCAATAGGTGCAACAAAATGTTGCAGGAGATATTGAGTGGAAAAAGAAGAGATTACTCAATGATTTTAATACAAATAATAAGCAATAAAATATATAGAAAATGCAAATAAAAGAAAGGATATATTAATAAAAACAATTGGACAAAGCAATACGGGGGGGTAAAATTATAGCGTTTTTAGGAAGTATTGCAAAATGGGGAGGAAATACAATGAAATACGCATCATTAGCAATTCATGGTGGACGACATGATAACACGGAAATCAAAGGTGTAAATTATCCGTTATATCTGTCGTCTACTTTTGTTCAGGATTCTATTGGGAATTACGGAGAGTTTGTTTATAGCCGTTCAAACAATCCAACAAGAAATAATGTAGAACAGCTGATTGCTCAGCTTGAAGAGGCAAAGTATAGTCTGGCAATGGCAAGTGGAATGGGAGCAACAGCGCTTGCATTTTCGCTTCTGAAACCAGGAGATAAAGTTCTTGTAAACAGCAATGTATACGGTGGAACATGGAATTATGTATCTCGAGTATTTGAAGAAAGAGGAATTTCTTATGAGGTTGTAACTGATTTCAATAATTATAATTTTGATTTAGCTACAGATGATACAAGAATGGTTTTTTTAGAGACACCATCTAATCCGCTTTTGTATGTTACTGATATCGAGGCTGTATGCAAGAAGGCTCATGAAAAAGGAATGCTTTGTGTTGTTGATAACACATTCATGACTTCTTATCTGCAGAAACCATTAAAACTTGGTGCTGATATTGTAGTATATTCTGCAACGAAATATTATGCAGGCCATTCAGACATTATTGCAGGTGCAGTTGTGGTTGATGATGATGAACTTTACACTTCATTAAAATTCCATCAGAAAATACTCGGTGCAATTTTAAGTCCATTTGATTCTTTCTTACTGGCAAGAGGTATTAAGACACTTCCGGTAAGAATGGACAGATCACAGGAAAATACTCAGAAGATTGTAGAATATCTTGAAAAACATGAGGCTGTAAAAAAAGTATATTATCCAGGACTTGAGTCTAACGAAGGGTATGAATTACAGAAAAGACAGGCAACAGGAAGCGGAGCATGTTTTTCATTTATGATGAATGAGAATTATGACAGTGTTGCATTTTGCAATGCATTGGAAATCTTTGACCTTGCAGTAAGTCTCGGTGGAGTAGAATCATTAGTCTGCCATCCGGCATCTATGACTCATGAATCCTATTCAAAAGACTTACAGGATGAGATAGGAATTACAGACGATCTTTTGCGAGTTGCAGTTGGAATTGAAGATGTTGATGATTTAATTGAAGATTTTGAACGGGCATTTAAGAAAGCACGAAAATAATAAAATTATCAAGAAGAAAATGATTTTAGAAATGTAGAAAATGTGGCTTTAAAAATTGAAAAGAAGGAGAAAAGGACGATGGGTGAGATAGATTTCGAAAATGTTGGTTTTGGAACACTGGCAATCCATGCTGGTCAAGAACCAGATAAGTTATATGGAGCGTTGGCAACTCCAATTTATCAGACTTCCACATTTTGTTTTGATACAGTAGAAGAAGGAACGGCAAAGTTCGGAGGCCAGATTCCAGGATTTTGTTATTCCAGAGGTGGAAACCCAACAACAGTAACGCTGGAAAAGAAAATTGCCATGCTGGAAGGCGGAGAGGCCTGCATCAGTACGGCATCTGGAATGGGAGCCGTAGGAGGAGTGATGCTTGGACTTCTTCAGGCAGGAGACCATGTAATCTGTGGAGAGTGCGTATATGGTTGTACAGACGTTGTACTTCGTACAACGTTGCAGAAGTTTGGAGTAGAAGTTACATATGCTGATACAACAGATTTAGAGGCTGTAAAAGATGCGATTAAAGAAAATACAAAATTAATTTATTTTGAAACATTAACAAATCCGACAATGGAACTGACAGACATTGCAGGAATTTCCAAGATTGCTCATGAAAAAGGAGTGCTTGTAGCGGTAGATAATACTTTTACACCCCCACCGGAGGTATACCCGTTAAAAGAAGGGGCAGATATTGTATTACATAGTTGTACAAAGTATATTAACGGACATGGTGATGTGATTTCCGGAGCAATTGTCGGAAGTGCAGATTTGATTACACCAATTCGAAAAGGTGTTACATCGAAAATCTGTGGAACGACTCCAAGCCCATTTAATTCATTCCTTCTCCTTAGAGGACTTCAGACAATGGAGCTTCGTATGGCACGTCATTGTGAAAATGGTGTGGCAGTTGCAAAATATCTGGAAAGTGTACCATATGTAAAGAAAGTATACTATCCGGGTCTTCAAAGTCATCCGCAGCATGAACTTGCAAAGACAATGATGCATGAAAACTATGGTGGAATCATGTCTTTCGAGTTACAGGAAGAAATTAATGGAATGGATGGATTTGAGGCTTGCAAAAAAGTGGTAAATGCATTAAAGGTGGCATCTATTGCGGTAAGTCTCGGAGATCCAGCAACTCTGGTACAGCATCCGGCCAGCATGACACATGCAAATATGTCAAAAGAAGCAAGGGCAGAAGCTGGAATTAAGGAAGATCTGATTCGTCTTTCTGTTGGATTAGAGAATAGCAAAGATATTATAGCAGACTTTGAACAGGCTTTTGCAGTGCTGTAAAAGAGAGGAAAGCTAAATGGAAAAAATATTAATTAATGACTTGTCTTTTGCATATCCGGATGAACCGAATAGGTTGATTATTAAGGATATTAATCTTGAAATAGAACAGGGAGAGTTTGTTTGCCTTTTAGGACAATCTGGATGTGGAAAAAGCACATTGCTAAAATTGCTTGCCGGGTTACAGAAACCATCACAGGGAGAAATTACAATTGATGGTGATCCGATAAAAGGGGCAAGTCTTGAACGTACAGTAGTCTTTCAGGACTATGGATTATTTCCATGGATGACAGCAGGAGAGAATATTCTGCTTGCATTGCAGCAGAAGTATCCAAAGCAACCGAAAAAAGAGTTGAAAAATCGGGCAATGGAAATGTTAAAACAAGTCGGACTAGATGAGTCTGTATATAAAAAGCTTCCAAAAGAGTTGTCTGGTGGAATGAAACAGAGATGTGCGATTGCGAGATCTTTGGGAGTAGACGCTCCGATTCTTTTAATGGATGAACCATTTGGGGCGTTGGATGCAGTTACAAGAGCAAAACTTCAGGATTTGATTTTACAGCTTTGGTCTAAAGAAGAAGTGAAGAAGACAGTATTCTTTGTTACCCATGATGTGGATGAAGCACTTCTTCTCGCAAATAGAATCATTGTATTGGGACAGTCACCGAGTAATGTTATATACGATTGTAAAATACCGGATGAGAAGAGAGCAACCAGAGAGAATCAATTTGAAAACATAGAAGTATTAAAACTTAGAAATGAACTCATAAAACAGATTAACCAAGATGTCATGAGTCATGCGTAAAAATAGTATTAACGGTTCGACCGTTCATACATATAATCCGGAGTACAACCGGAATTCATACAAGAAAAAAGCAAAGGAGAAAGGAAGCAGTATGAAAAAAAAGATTGTATCAGTTTTACTTGTTGCAGCAATGGCAGTAAGTCTTGTTGCATGTGGGAACAGCTCGAAATCAGATTCTTCATCAAAAAAAGAGTCTTCTTCTGAGTCAAAAGAAACAAAGAAAGTAACATGGGCTCAAGGAGCAAGTGGAAATGTCCTTGTAAGTATTGCAAAAGATCAGGGATATTTTGATGAAGTTGGAGTAGAAGTAGAGGAAATTCCATTGGATGATGGACAGATTGAAGCTGTTAGAACAGGACAGGTTGATATTGCATCCAATAGTGGTACATGGGAGCCGGTTCAGTCAATCGCTTCAGGAGATGACCTTGCAATCATCGGTGGATTTATGCTGACAGGGTGTATGCCAGTTGTAGCAAGAGAGGATCAGGAATGGAACAGCCCAGAAGATTTCCTCGGATCTAAAATGGCTGATTCAAAATCTCGTTATGCATTATTTCATGAGTTAGTAGATGAAGGACATGATCTTGATAAGGAGATTACATTTACTGAGTATGAGAATGACAGTGAAGAGATTCAGGCTGTATTAAAAGGCGAGATTGATTATGCAACAATTGGTACAGGAAGAATGTATGAGGTAGAGCATACAGATGGACTTAAGATTGTAACATATTGTAGTGATGTAACACCGAACTATTCATGCTGTCGTATGGTTGCTCGTGATTCCTGGGTAAAAGAGAATAAAGAAACTGTTAAACTCATTAATGAGGCATTGATTCGTGCTATGTGCTATTTTGAGTCACATAGAGAAGATTGCGTTGATCTTATGGTAGATCAGTTAAATGCTAACAAAGAGTATGTAGAGGCTTATATGCTGAACGAACATTATAGAATCAATCCAGATACTGTTAAGAATATTGTAATGGATAACTACAATTATATGATGAAAGTCGGCGGAATTGAAAATCCAGATAAGAGTGTAAATATGGAAGATAGAATTTACAATAAGCTTTATAAAGAAGCTCTGGATGAGGCTGTTGAAAAATGGGGAGACGAAGACAAAGACTTCTATGACAATGCCGTTAAGTTCTATCAGGAGAACAACGAGTAAGATATAGATGGATTGTGAGATGATGTATAGGTATGGAGATGAGTAGATGAAGAAAGTAGTTAATTTTATAAAAGATTATTGGATTACAGCATTGATTTGTGTGGGTTTTGTCCTTTTATACAAATATATATCTGATCATAAGTTGTTTAGTGCATTGATGTTCCCACCATTAAAAGGGATCTTGGAGTCATTCGTAGAAGATAGAGATGTTACAGTGCTGAATCTGGTATCGTCAATTAAGTTATTAATTCCATCAGTTGCAATTACATTGGCAATTGCGTTGGGATTAGGCGTCTTGGTTGGTATGAATTCAAAATTACGAAAAATCTTACATCCAATTATCTATGCATTTAGCTGTGTACCATCTATTCTGCTGTCACCATTTGTAGTACTGTTATCACCTACATTCTGGTGGGCATCAGTCATCTTAATTGTGTACGGAACAGTATGGGCAACATTATTTGCGACGATTACAGGTATCCAGGCTATTGATAAGAGATATCTGGACAATGCGGCAACATTGGAATTAAAAGGAATGAAAAGATTCTTTAAAGTCATTTTGCCTGCAGCAAGTCCTTCCATCTTATCAGGATTTGTAAATTCATTGAGAAGTTCTTTTGTAATGCTTGTATATGCAGAAATGTATGGAGCATCACATGGACTGGGATTTTATGTAAAGAGATATTCAACACTTGGACTTTATCAGAAAGTCTGGGGAGGATTTATCTTTATGGTGCTGGTGCTGGTTGTCGTAATGACATTCTTTGAAAAGATAAAGAATCGTATGCTGAAATGGACAATTAATTAAAGTGTAGGGAGGGATCGGCCAAGAAGCGGATCCCTTCATTCATATAGCTTAGATGAAAATACAGGCTTTGATGTTGTAAAAAATATTAGAGTCCTTTATTGATATTCATATAGAAAATGCAAATATATAATATTAATATATAGAAAATATGCAAAATATACAAAAAAGAATTTACTACTGTAAATAGAACACGCTGAAATTATAGGTGAATTTTATTAGTATAAGAATAAACGTAAAAAATCTTTAAGAAGAAAAGTATCAAAAGAGTTGAGGTATTGAACATGGACAGTTACAGATTTGGAGCAGGACGTTATATTCAAGAGAATAATGCATTGGATTTTTGTGGAGAAGAAATTAAGAGATATGGAAACAAAGCATATGTAATAGGCGGCAATACTGCAATTGCTGTTACTGAAAAAAGGTTGTGTTCAAGTTTTGAAAAATATGGACTTGCGTATTGCATGGAAAGATTTTCCGGATATCCAAGCGTACAAAAAATTGAAGGATTAAAAGCTGTAGTCAAAGAAAAAGATTGTAATGTACTTGTCGGAGTAGGAGGTGGCCGGATCATGGATCTGGTAAAGGCGGCAGCTTTTGGACTAGGAATTCCGATTGTTGCAATACCGACACAGGCAGCAACTTGTGCAGCTTATTCTCCATTATCTGTGTTATATACACCGGAAGGACATAGTGATAATTATATTCATTTTGAATATGAAGTGAATGCGATTATTGTGGATAATCAAGTTATGCTTACACAGTCACCTAGACTTTTAGCATCAGGAATATTGGATGGAATGGCAAAATATATAGAGATTGCAACCTTACACCCGAAAGTATTAGATGGAAATACCTCAATAGCGAGAAATAGTGCATTTTATATGGCGAAATACACATATGATGTGCTGGGGCAAAAAGGAGAAAAAGCTGTCTCTGATTTGAAGACAGGAGTGTGGACAAAAGATTTGCACGATGTTATTTATGTGAATATTGCTCTTACGGGAATTGTTAGTGCATTAATGCAGGGAAAGGGGCAGACTGCATTGGGGCATGCATTTAATAATGCACTACATAGAGATTTTTTGGAATATATCAAAAAATGGCTTCATGGAGAAGGAGTTGCTCTTGGACTGCTAGCGCAACTTGTGTACAACGGTGAAGATGATCAGGTGGAAGAATTAAAGCGGTTAATGAAAGAATTTGATATGCCATGTTCCCTTGCTGAAATAGGAATAAATACTAGTCCGGAGATTAATGAAAAATTGTTCCAACGGTTATGTACATACCCGTTTATGACACATGATAAAGAGCATGAGGAACTTTTGAAAAAAGCAATAGAATCTGTTGGAGAATAAAAATGATATCAAAAGAAATGGAAAGAAATATAAAGGAAAATGGAGGAATCCGGGAAGCATTTAATGAGGCGAGACGGCAGAAAACGTTGTATGGTGAGGAGAATGTATTTGACCTCAGCATAGGTAATCCTTCAGCACCAGCACCAAGAAAAGTAGTCGACGTGATAAAAAAGTTAAGTGAGAATGTGAATCTGGATCATCAATATATGTGTGAGTCTGGTTATGAAGAAGTAAGAAGCAAGATAGCAGGCTGGATGAACCAAAAGTATAAAACATCCTATGGAATTAATAATATCATTATGACCAATGGGGTTGCAGGTGGACTCAATATGGTACTTCGTGCACTGTTGAATCCAGGTGACGAGGTTTTAGTTTTTCGCCCGTATTACCCGGCATACATAGGATTTGCAGAAAACTGGAACGGAAAAATTATTGAAGTAGATCCGGGAGAAGATTTCCAGCCAGATTTTGAGGATTTAGAAGGGAAAATAACAAAGCGCACAAAGGTAGTGATTGTAAATTCTCCACATAATCCAACAGGAGTTATATATACAAAGGAGACCGCAACAAAAATTTCGGAGATTCTTAAGAGTAAGCAAAAAGAATATGGTCATGCTATTTGCTTATTATCAGACGAACCATACAGGGATCTTGTGTATATAGAAGAGGAATTGCCATGGTGGCCTGATTTTTATCAGAATACAATTGTGTCATATTCATTTAGCAAATCATTATCGTTGGCAGGAGAGCGCATTGGTTACTTGACAATTCCAACAGAATTTGAAGACAGTGAAAATGTAATTAAGGCAGTTCGATTGGCAATGGGACGATTGGGATTTGTGAATGCACCGGCTTTATTTCAGAGAATTGTTGGCGAATGTATAGATGAACAGGTTGATTTGGAGTATTATGCTAAGAATAGAGAGATATTATATGGGACGCTAAAACAATGTGGATACGAATGCATTGAACCCAAGGGAGCCTTTTATATATTTGTAAAAGCTCCAGATAATAATGAAGAACGATTTTTAGAACTTGCAAGAAAAAGGCATTTAATTTTTGTTGGAGGAAGTTCCTTTGGTTACAGTGGATATGTGAGACTTTCATTTTGCTGTAAGTATGAAGTTTTACAGAGGGCAGCAGACGCATTAAAACAGTTGGCTGACGACTGTAAAATAAATAGTATAAGTACTATTTACGAATATAGATAGAATGAATAATAGAGCAATGCTCATAGAAAATGTGCGATACCTACAAAAATCACAAATGAATTGTTGTGTATGAACGATGAAAACATCAGAAGGTATAGATATAATGTGTATCGTAAAGAAATGTGTCTCAGACAGCGGCAAAACTAAAGATTCACAGGAATACGCTACTTCCACGTCTGACCCGGTTAAATGATATGCTGGATCTGGACAATCGCGATGGGGCAGAGTGCGAAAAACTTTTGGTTGCCATGGAAATAGACAGAATGAAAAACAGTGATGAATAATAGAAACAATCTATAAAAGCAATACAATTATAGAAAAAATCAATTTGCATATTATGCTATAAAAGTCTAAAATTTTAAACAGAATGGTTAATTGTGTCCGTTTATAGATACTAATAAATTTGATGAGGTGAAAGACTATGGAGATTATTAAAGATTTGCCAGAGGTTTTTGAAGAATTTGCTGAGCAGAGACAGAAATCATTTCTTATGATGAAAGAACTGAAAGACAAGGGAACACCAGTAGTAGGAGCTTATTGTACATATTTCCCAAAAGAGATTGCTATGGCTATGGGAGCTTCAACAGTCAGCCTGTGTTCCACATCTGATGAGACAATTCCGGAAGCAGAAAAAGACCTTCCGAAGAACTTATGTCCATTGATCAAATCCAGTTACGGATTTGCAAAGACAGATAAATGTCCGTTTTTCTATTTCTCAGATGTAGTTGTTGGGGAGACAACATGTGATGGTAAGAAGAAAATGTATGAGTTGATGGGCGAGTTCAAAGATGTGTTTATAATGGAACTGCCAAATACTCAAGGACCAGAAGCACTGAAGCTTTGGAAGAAAGAGATTATCCGTTTTAAAGAATATCTTGAGAAAAGATTTGAAGTAACGATTACAGATGAAGATGTAAGAAAAGCTGTTAAAATTGAGAATGAAGCAAGAAAAGCACTGAAGCGTCTTTATGAAGTTATGCAGCATGATCCGGCTCCAATCAGTGGACATGATCTGTTCAAGGTTCTGTACGGAAGTACGTTCAAATTAAATCGTTCTGAGATTGCCGGAGAAGTGAATGCCCTTGTTGACAAGATTGAGGCAGAGTATGCATCTGGAAAGATGCTGGAGAAGAAACCAAGAATTCTGATCACAGGATGCCCAATCGGAGGAGCAACTGAGAAAGTAATCCGTGCTGTTGAGGATAATGGTGGTGTTGTCGTAACTTATGAAAACTGTACTGGAGCTAAATCCATCGATCGCCTTGTTGATGAGAACGCTGAGGATATTTACCAGGCAATTGCAGAGAGATATCTGGCAATCGGTTGTTCAGTTATGACACCAAACCCGAATCGTTTTGATCTTATGGGACGTCTGATTGACGAGTATCAGGTTGACGGAGTTCTTGAGATGACACTTCAGGCCTGTCATACATATAACGTTGAGACTCGTGCAATCCGCAAGTTTGTAAATGAGGAAAAAGGAATTCCATACATTAATGTGGAGACAGATTATTCTCAGGCAGATGTCGGCCAGCTCAATACAAGGATTGCAGCATTTATTGAAATGTTGTAAGATTACCGGTTACAGACTATTTTAAAATGAATTTTGAAATTCATGTTGTGTAAATTCATGAGAGGGAAAGCTAAGATATGAAGTTTATAGGAATTGATATTGGATCTACTTGTGCCAAGACTGTTGTTATGAACGAGAACAAAGAAATTGTTCTTGAGTTTGTGCAACCGACAGGATGGAGCAGTGTGGATACGGCAGAAGAGATTCGTAAGAAGCTTGTGGAAAATGATGCGGATCCTGCAGAAAATGTATGTGTTGCTACTGGATATGGCCGTGTGTCTGTGCCATATGCAGATAAGATGATTACAGAAATTACCTGTCACGCTATGGGGGCTGTCTGGATTTTTGATAATAAAGATATGACAATCATTGATATCGGTGGACAGGATACAAAGATTATCTGTGTAGAACAGGGATTTGTAAAAGATTTCATGATGAATGATAAATGTTCTGCCGGAACAGGAAGATTCTTGGAAATTATGGCAAATACATTGTCCATGCGTCCAAATGAGATGTGTGAGCTTGCAAGAGAAGGCTCAGGTGTAACGATCAGTTCTATGTGTACGGTATTTGCAGAGTCTGAGGTCATAAGTCTCATTGGTCAGGGAGAAAAGAAGGAAAATATCGCATTTGCAGTGGTTGATTCTATCGTACGAAAAGTTGCAGCACAGGCAAATCGTATGAGTGAAGACCGTCCGATGCTTTGCCTGACTGGTGGTCTCTGCGAGTGCAGCTATATCAGTGAAGCGCTGACAAAGGAACTTGGCATGGAAGTTAAGACAGATCCGCAGAGCCGTTATGCAGGAGCAATCGGTGCGGCTCTTGGAGCAGTAAAGAAAGGTAAGAAGAACTAAAAACGTCTAGATAAAAGGAGTTTTACATTTTTGTTGTAAGCTCCTTTTTTGTATGTTATATTAGATGTATAACAGAAAACTTAATCTGTTCATGAAATCATCCGTAAGGATAGAACAAAAGAGATAATGAGGGTGATACGATGCTGATAGAGATTGATTTTAACAGTGATGAGGCACTGTATGTGCAATTACAGAATCAGATTATTATGGGAATTGCGACTGCGACGATCCAAGAAGGAGAATCCCTTCCATCTGTCCGTCAGCTTGCGGATACGGTAGGCATCAATATGCATACAGTGAATAAAGCATATTCCATATTGAAGCAGGAAGGATTTATCCAGCTTGACCGCAGACGTGGCGCTGTGATTGCAATTGATGCAGATAAGGCAAAGGCTTATGCAGAAGTAAAGCGTGCGCTAAGAATCGCGCTGGCTAAGGGAAGTCTTAAAAATGTCAGTAGAGAAGAAGTTCACGAGATGGTGGATGAATTATTTGATGAATACGGTGGAAAGGAATAACAGACAGCATGAATTATACAGAACCAGCAAAAGAAGTGCTGAAAAAAGCGGAAAAGATTGCCAGAGAACTGGATCATCCATATGTAGGAACAGAACATCTGCTGCTTGCATTTATGCGGGTATGTACAGGTGTGGCGGGACAGATATTGTCAGCGAATGGTGTAGAAGAAGCAAATTTATATAAGATTGTAGATGAACTGATTTCACCGGTCGGAGAAGTGACTTTTCAGGAAAAGCCAAAGAGAAGTCCGAGACTTGAATATACTCTGGAGGAAAGCAAGGAAGAGGCAATCCGTTTTCAATCAGAGGCAATTGGAACAGAGCATATGCTCCTTGCAATCCTTCGGGAACCGGACAGTGTTGCAACCAGAATACTTCTGACACTCAATGTAAATATACAGAAAATCATGCAGGATACGCTGGAAGTTCTCGGCGTGGATATCAAGGAATATCAAGAGGAGCTTCAAGAGGCATATCAAAGAAAAGATGGGATTTTAGACCAATATGGCACAGATCTGACTATGCAGGCAGAAGAAGGAAAGCTTGATCCGGTCATTGGAAGAAAAGCAGAGATTCACCGTCTGATGCAGGTACTTGGCAGAAGAACGAAGAACAATCCGTGTCTGGTGGGAGAGCCGGGAGTCGGTAAGACAGCAGTGGTAGAAGGACTTGCCGCACAGATCGCAAGTGGCATTGTACCGGAAGGAATGCGTGACAAGCGGGTCTATACGTTAGATCTTGCAAGTATGATCGCAGGTACAAAATACCGTGGTGAATTTGAAGAACGTATGAAGAGACTTTTGCAGGAAGTAAAGTCGGCGGGAAATGTTATTTTATTCCTGGATGAAGTGCATACAATCATCGGCGCAGGCGGTGCTGAAGGCGCAATGGACGCATCTAATATTCTGAAACCGTCTCTTGCAAGAGGAGAACTTCAATTGATCGGAGCAACAACGATTGCGGAATATCGAAAATACATTGAAAAAGATGCGGCACTGGAACGAAGATTCCAGCCAATTACAGTAGAAGAACCAGATGAGAAGCAGTGTGAAGAAATATTAAAAGGACTGCGGGAACGTTATGAGACGCATCATCATGTACAGATTACAGATGAAGCTCTTCAGGCGGCAGTTACACTTTCTGCACGTTACATCAGTGACCGTTTTCTTCCGGATAAGGCAATTGATGTGATTGATGAAGCATGTGCGAAAGTGAGTCTTAGTGGATTCAAGACACCGGAGCATATCTATGAACTGGAAAAGGTTCTTGGTAATTACGAAGCAAAGATGGAAGAGGCAATTCTTGCAGGTGATCTTGTGGAGGCTTCTACGATCCGGGCAGAGAAAGAAGATGCTCAGAAAAAGATTATGCAGACGAAGAAGCGTTTTCAGAAAAAGCAGGCGGGCAGAAAACCACTTGTAACAGAAGAGGAAGTGGCAGCGGTCGTATCTGACTGGACGAAGATTCCGGTGCAGAAGCTTCAGGAATCTGAAGGTGTGCGCTTGCAAAAGTTAGAGCAGACGCTTCACAAGAGAGTGGTTGGACAGGAAGAAGCTGTTACGGCTGTGGCGAAAGCTGTACGAAGGGGGCGTGTGGGGCTAAAAGATCCAAAGCGCCCGATTGGCTCATTTTTATTCCTTGGACCGACCGGAGTTGGTAAGACGGAATTGTCAAAGGCATTATCAGAAGCATTATTCCATGATGAGAATGCCATGATCCGTGTTGATATGTCCGAATATATGGAACAGCACAGTGTGGCAAAGATGATCGGTTCGCCTCCGGGATATGTTGGCCACGAAGAAGGTGGACAGTTAAGCGAACAGGTGCGAAGACATCCGTATTCAGTGATCCTTTTTGATGAGATTGAAAAAGCACATCCGGATGTATTTAACATTTTACTGCAGGTATTAGATGATGGACATATTACAGATTCTCAGGGTAGAAAAGTTGATTTTCGGAATACGGTCATTATTATGACGTCGAATGCAGGTGCACAGGCGATCATTGATCCCAAAAGGCTAGGATTTGGCAATAAGGAGAATCAAGAGGAAGATTACAAGCGTATGAAGATGAATGTTATGAATGAGATCAAGCTTGTCTTCCGTCCGGAATTCCTGAATCGAATTGACGAGATTCTTGTATTCCATCCGCTAGGTGAACCGGAACTTAAAAAGATTACGGGAATGATGTGCCAGGAGGTGGTCAAGCGTGCAAAAGAACAGCTGGATATTCATTTGACGGTGCGTGATTCTGTGAAAAAGCTGATTATGGAAAAAGGAACCGATAAGAAATATGGAGCAAGACCGTTAAGACGTGCAGTACAAAGTGAACTGGAAGACAGTCTGGCTGAGGCAATTCTCGCAGGTGAGATTAAGCGTGGTCAGGAAGTCGTTGCCGGCGTATCGAAAAAAGAAATAAAATTTGAGGTCAAGACTACCAAATAAAAATAAATTGATATATAATAATGAATACAAATGAACCTTAGGAGGAAAGAGCTAATGGCAGCAGTGAAAGAGCTATTAAGAGCTGAAGCAGACGGAGCACTTGGTTTTGGAGACTATACTCTGAGCAGCAAGACAAAACTGGACGGATTTGAATTCCAGGGAGATGTGTATAAGGTAAAGACATTCTCTGAGATTACAAAGTTGGAAAAGAATGGTATGTTCGTATACGAATCCGTTCCGGGAACAGCAGTAGAAGATTTTAAAGTTTCTGAGAGAGAGGTTTCTTTTAAAGTATCCGGTACTGAGGATGCGCAGATTACACTGGAGCTGGAAGCAGACAGCGAATATGTTGTATATATGGACGATGTGAATGTCGGCGATATGACAACGAACTTAAGCGGAAAACTGAGCGTGAGCGCAGAACTTGATCCGAATAAAGAGATTGAGATCAAGATTATCAAGAAGTAAATACGCAGAACATCGGGGGGAGCTCGCAGAGGCGTAGCTTCCCCTTTCTGGTAAAATGGAAATAAAAAAGAAATGATAAATCAAGGTTTAAGAGTGGATTTATAAGTAGAAGTATAAAAAAGATGTAAGGGAATTGTACATGGCAAAAGGTAAAAAAAGTATATTTTTCTGTCAGAACTGTGGACATGAAGAAAGCAAATGGCTTGGGCAGTGCCCGATGTGCAAGGAATGGAATACATTTGTAGAAGAGAAAGTTTCAGTAACAAGAGGAAGTACGGCTGCAGTGCAGCAGGTAAGGGATGCGAAAGATGCGAAGGTAGTGACACTTTCCAGTATTACGACTGATGACGATGAGCGGATGCAGACGGGGATTCTGGAACTTGACCGAGTGCTTGGTGGTGGAATCGTGCCTGGTTCGCTTGTGCTGGTGGGAGGTGATCCGGGAATCGGTAAATCAACACTTCTCCTGCAGGTATGTCAGAAGTTATCAGGACAAAACCGTAAGATATTATATATTTCCGGGGAAGAATCGTTAAAGCAGATTAAACTGCGTGCGAACCGGATGGGAACATTTTCTGAGAGTTTGTTTCTGTTGTGCGAAACGAATCTTGGAATTATACGTCATGTGATAGAAGAACAGCATCCAGATATGGTCGTGATCGACTCGATCCAGACAATGTATAACGAAGAGGTCGCGTCGGCACCGGGAAGCGTGTCTCAGGTGCGTGAATCGACCAATGTATTTATGCAACTTGCAAAAGGACTTAATATTTCAATATTTATTGTAGGACATGTGACAAAAGAAGGCACAGTTGCAGGCCCACGCGTATTGGAACATATGGTGGATACAGTGTTATATTTTGAAGGAGACAGACATGCATCTTACCGGATTCTGCGTGGGGTGAAGAATCGTTTTGGATCTACGAATGAGATTGGCGTGTTTGAGATGCAAAAAGGTGGCTTGGTGGAGGTAGAGAATCCGTCCGAGTATATGTTATCAGGAAAACCGGAAAATGCATCGGGTTCTGTTGTGGCATGTGCAATGGAAGGAACAAGGCCGATGCTCATGGAGATTCAGGCACTTGTATGTAAGACGAACTTTGGAATGCCGAGACGTACGGCAGCAGGGCTTGATTATAACCGAGTCAATCTTCTGATGGCAGTTCTGGAAAAACGTATGGGAATGCCGCTTTCCGCGTATGATGCATATGTGAATATTGCAGGAGGAATCCGGCTGAATGAGCCGGCAGCAGACTTAGGAATTGTAATGGCGATTGCATCAAGCTATAAAAATCGCCCAATTGATGAGGATACCATCGTGTTTGGCGAAGTAGGATTAAGTGGAGAGGTGCGGGCCGTGACCATGCCGGAACAGAGAGTATCAGAAGCAAAAAAACTGGGATTTAAAAGATGTATTGTCCCTGCAGTTTCCATGAAGACGATTGGAAAGATGGAAGGAATAGAGATATTAGGAGTAGAAAATGTAAACCAGGCTATGAATCTTGTGTAACGGCTGAAAGAGATATGAACAGGAGGGTAAAAGATGGCGTTAAAAGACTATAATAAAGCGTTTCGTTATGGGAAAAAAGAATATGAGAGCCGACTTCTTGCAGGGCGGAAGCCGACTTTGGAATCTTTGGACGAAGTATTACCAGATGAGGCATTATCAACTGAATCACTGGGACTTGTTCAGATTCCGATCGATCAGATAGTTGGAACAAGATATAGTGGTAGAAGCAGTGCATTTGCAAGTAATTTTATGCCTATATTGGAGAGTAATACGGAGTTCGCAATCAAATGGGCAAAACTCAGCACTTCTCATGAAAAGGAAGGAATTCATGAGCCAATCAAGGCGTGGGAGTATATGAATAAATTCTATGTAGAAGAGGGAAATAAGCGTGTCAGTGTCATGAAATTTTTTGGCGCAATTTCAATTCCGGGAACGGTAACGCGTATTCTTCCGAAGAAAACGAATGATAAAAACGTAAAAGTTTATTATGAATTTGTGAATTTTTACAGAGTGTCTAAAGTAAATTATATTACATTTTCAGAAGAAGGACAGTATGCACAGCTCATAAAAGAGATGGGAAAACATCCGGATGAGTACTGGACAGATGATGACAGACTGATTTTCAGTTCTGTGTATGCAAGATTTACAGCGGCATTTCATGCACAAGGTGGACAAGAACTGGAAGTTTCATCAGCAGAGGCATTTCTTTCATTTTTACATCTATACTGTTATAAACGAGTAGAAGAAATGTCAGTAGAAGAAATTAACGAACTTGTGAAGAAAGCATGGGAAGAATTTGTTCTGCTTCAGTATAATGATGAGGAAAAAGTAGAATTGAAAATGACTCCGACAGAAGATAAGCCATCTCTGTTTGAAAAATGGCTTCCTCTCGGTGGCAATAAAGAACCATCTCATTTGAAAGTAGGATTTATCTATGCGAAGACACCACATTCTTCTGCATGGACATATAGTCATGAACTGGGACGCAGGCATCTTGAGCAGACATTTCCAAATGAAGTCACGACTGTAAGTTATGAAAATATAACAGAAAAAAATATAGCATCAGCCATGGAGGAAGCTATTCATGCGGGTTGCAATATTATATTTACGACAACTCCGACATTTGCGCAGGAAAGTTTAAGAGCGGCAATTACACATCCGGAAGTAAGAATCTTAAACTGTTCTTTGAATACGACGCACCGCTACATCCGGACTTATTATACTCGTATGCATGAGGCGAAGTTCCTGATGGGAGCAATTGCAGGGGAAATGGCTGAAAACGATAAGATTGTCTATATTGCGGATTATCCGATTTTGGGAACAATTGCACAGATTAATGCATTTGCGCTTGGAGCGCAGATGACAAATCCAAGAGCGAAGGTGTATTTAGAGTGGTCTACGCTGAAAGATCAGGATATTGAGAAAAGAATTGACGAGATAGATCCGAATTGTATTTCGGGAAAAGATATTATCGTACCAGATGATAATAATCATTTTTATGGAGTATATCATCGCGAAAGTGGCGGAGGTGAGCAGAAGAATCTTGCAATGCCACTGTGCCACTGGGGAAAATTCTATGAAGAACTGATCCGTACAATTATGGCAGGAAACTGGGAACAAGATAACGATGTGGAAAAAGCAATTAATTACTGGTGGGGAATGCCGACAGGGGTAGTAGATGTTATTTGTTCAAAAAAACTTCCGGCGGGTACAGTCCGGCTGGTCAATGTATTAAAGCATAATTATAAAACGGGACAATTTCATACATTTACAGATCAGATGTATGCACAGGGACATATACTTAAGGAAAAGAAAGGTGAAACGCTGTCTCCGGAAGAAGTAATCGAGATGGACTGGCTGGCAGAGAATATTATAGGAAGAATACCAAAGATTGAAGAATTACAGGAGCAGGCAAAACCGGTTCTTACACAACAGGGGATTGAGACGAGGAAGGGATAAAGAACAATGCGAATAATGGTAATTGCAGATGAAGAGTCGAAATACCTTTGGGATTTCTTTGACAAAAGCAAACTGGAAGGTGTGGACTTAATTATATCCTGTGGTGATCTGAATCCAAATTATCTGTCTTTTCTTACAACATTTGCAGCTGCTCCGGTACTGTATGTGCATGGAAACCATGATGAAAAATATGATCGTATCCCACCAGAAGGTTGTATTTGCATTGATGATAAAATTTATGAATTTGAAGGTTTGCGAATTTTAGGACTTGGTGGTTCCATGCGTTATAGTGGTGGGAAATATCAGTTTACAGAACGCGGAATGAGGAAAAGAGTGAAGAAACTATGGTTTCAATTGCTAAAACACCGTGGTTTTGACATTCTGGTCACACATGCTCCGGCATATCAGATCAATGACGGAAGAGATCTGCCACATCAGGGATTTCAAGTATTTATAGAGCTGATAGAGAAGTACAGTCCGAAGTTCTTCGTACATGGACATGTGCATATGACTTACGGAAGGCAGCATAAAAGATGTGATAAATATAAGAGCACACATATTATCAATGCATATGAAAGATATGTATTTGATTATGAAGATGATGAGATGAGTCCATTGAAGTTTGGAAAAATCGTAGGACAACAATAAGTTTAAGGCTGGCACGTAGTATTTTAGTGAAATGCTACGTGTCAAACTGCGTTTAATGGAAACTCTTCTCGCAAAATAAGATACTTTAATTGCAATTTTGGGTATTAATTTGGGGGAAATGTAATTCAAACTGCAAATATGAACAAGTAAAGCGAAATGTGGTAACTAAAATTATGTAAATTGTGCAAATAAAATAAATAATAAAAACAATATTGACAATTCTGGACAGGCATGATATATTATACAAGCTGTCGCGTGAGACAAGACTGGAAAGTGCTTAAGAGCTCATGGGAACGCAAAAAAATAAATGAAATTTCCTGTTGACAAATGTCGATAGAAATGATATTCTAGATAAGCTGTTTCGAACGACAGAGATGATCGAAGCGGACAGCGAAAAAGAAAAATAAAAAAGTTGTTGACAAGCGATTGTGAATGTGATAATATAAATAAGCTGTCGCTGAGATGACAACAAAGAAAAAGAACCTTGATAATTAAATAATAGACAACAACCCTGAAGATTCTTTAAGAGAAAATTCAGAACGGACATTGAATGACAATGTCAACCTTAAAACAGTAAAAGGGATAAGAAAGCTAGTAGTTTTCTTGACCTGGAACGAACTTTGATTTTAAATCCGAGTCAAATCGGAATTAAGATTTTTAAACGAGAGTTTGATCCTGGCTCAGGATGAACGCTGGCGGCGTGCTTAACACATGC
>OLPD01000067.1_pt1 | contig 100151 bp, 167 predicted proteins | sample 1672111 | NCBI WGS metagenome assembly OLPD01 (sample SAMEA3136646, study PRJEB25190) | human gut metagenome
CACCGAAAATAGTAGAAGATGCCTTTCTGATTGTATCAACCGCACATTGAATATTATATTTATCTTTGATTTCAGCCCAGTCCATATCATTTGTGCCGTTCAATTTATTTTCAATATCTCTACATGCAGCTTCATAAGATTCAGTTGTTAATCCGTATTTTTTTAATTCTTTTTCAAAATTATACAGTTTGACACACCACCTTACATATCGTCTTCGGAATCTTCTTCCGGCATATCTAAATCTTCTTCAGATTTAACATCAACAGTAAGATTAACTTCACATCCATCATACTCACTAAGAAGTGTAGAAAGTTTCTTATCCTCGCCGTTAATTTCAATTGTCATATTTTCCAAGTCAAGCATTCCTGTAGCTTTCAATTTTTTTGTTGTTGTTACTTTAAATACAAAATTTGCCATATCAATTAATCCTTTCATTATCTATATTTTCGATTAAATGTGAACTACTCAACGTGGTTCGCATCGTTGAGAGGTGTGTTGGGTTCTGTTTCAATAAAAATAGAAGAGCAGTATCAGCCTACTCTTCCTCGTCATAATATTCTTCAGTTTTTGGTTCATAATGAAACCCAATAGCGCATGTATCAATTTCTTCAGTTTCAGAATTTGACTGTAACTCTTGTAGTTCTGCATTACCTTTAATAACCAGTTTTCCTGGAAGTATTTTCAGATATTCAATCCAGGACAGAATTACATTAACTATTTCTTCTACAATTGGAAGAAATATTACGATTGTACATGCACCTAATATATATGATAATAATGTTTTATTTTTTTTCATATGCGTTACCTGCAATACTAATCCAATAAATCTGCCATTGCAGCTGTTTCGCTACGTTCTGTTTTTGATAACTGTACATATCCGAAATTTTTATGTCCTGCTAATTTCTGAACAGCTGATAATAGTCCATTATTCATTCTATAAAGTGCATTATCAGTTTGTTTGAAATCACCATTCAGCCACAAAGAGGATCCATTTCCAATACGACCTATTAGTAATTGTACATGTTCTTTTGTCAAATTTTCTGCTTCGCTACAATATACGATTGCATTTTTCAAGTCGCGTCCTCTAATATAACCCAGATGTTCAATTTCAATATTTCCTGCCATGATTTGCATATCTAAACCAGTTTCTCCTCCCAAATGATCAGCAAGAGGCATCGCATATGGACGTAACTTCTCATCTTTTGAACCTGGTAGAAACCCGATCGCACTTGAATCTTTAACATCTACAGCGTTTCTAATGTAAATTAACTTATCAAATTTTCCCTCTTCGATAAGTTTTAATGCATTTGCAATCATTATCATATCTTTGCCTGTCCCAAATTTTCCTGAGATAACTTTAATTGTTTGCTCTTTGTTCTGCAACATATCAAAAGCAAGAACTTGTTGTGGATTAAGTGGTTTAACCTTTCCCATAAATGCAGAATTAATTTGTTTATATGAGACAGCCTTATATTCATTTCCGTCCCACTTTCTATAATCAACAACTTCTCCGTCTGATTTTTTAATAATGAGATATTCGTTCAAAATACAATCATAAATGTTTTCATTTGTATGACAATAGAAGTAACTCATTTCTTCATCAGACAATGTTAATTCTTTATATCCAAGATATTCGTCAAGATTTTTGACAAGGTTAATATCCGAAACTCCCTTTGTAGGAAGTCCAAAAATATTACGAGATATGAATTTGCAATTTAAATCATCAGAACATACAAGTACTTCCGATACATTTGAATTGTAATAATAAGCAGAAGCCAAGATAATGTTATCTGGCGTTTCAGATAAGAAATAACTATCAATTATTTCTTTAATTTTTGGAGAGTATAAAACCACATCATATTCGCCATCATGTTTATCCAATAGTCTTGAAATTTGTCTGGCTTTGTATTTTACTTCTCCATCTTTAGAATTAGACACTTTGATATTCTCGATCTCTTCAAGTGTCTTTTGTGCAATAATAAATTTTTCTTTAAATGCATTTTCGCCGAGACTAAGTAATGCATTCGTGTCAAGGAATAATTTGTATTCCAATAAGGAAACCACCTTTCCTTCTAGTATTTATTCTAGTTATTTTTTGTGTCTTTTATTTTTGCGTTTATTTTCTCTTTTGGTTTCTTTAATCGACTGTGATCTAAAATTCTCCAGATCTTGCATCAATCGATAATTTTCTGTTGCGTATTTTTTGTTTGCTCCGGATACAGTGCGATGAATATGATCTCTCCATTTCCACCCTTTGCTTAACAAAAATTTACATTCTTTGTCTGTAATAAGAACTATGATAAAACATTCCTTTCGTTGTATATTTCTCCACAGTGGGAGAGTAACGGATACTATAGGGGATGATCCTATAACCTTTCGGTTAACAGCCGAATGCTCTACCAATTGAGCTAAGTATCCATATATTTCATGTAGTTTGCTCGTCCAAAACACCCATCCACAAGGACGACAAAATATATTGTTATGTGAATAGTTACATAGAACATAATAAACCTAGAGCGGCTTTCATATTAATCTAGTGTCACCCAGATAATAATCAGCAGGTTTTTATGCGCCACTGATTGACGGTCAGCGCAACACTTAAGGTGAAACAGCCCGTAGTTGATTCGAACAACTGAAATGCAGGAGTCAAAGTCCTGTGCCTTACCGCTTGGCGAACGGGCTAAAATACTCCTAAGATGTTAGCAACAGCACTACCAGAACAGCAATGCTATTACTAACTGAAAAGGAGATTAGAAATCGTCAAGTGCGCGCATAAGCACTTGATTATAAATACAAATGGAACTTCTTCCTACTCAAATATATCGTCATAATATTCCGCCACTACCTATAAAGGGCTGAGAATAAGGGAGCTACCCTTAGACTTCCTTTACATCTGATAAACAGCAATTGTAGCCTCGACTGATTACGAGAAACTTTCACCCATGTCATTCAGCGTATTAAGAAAATTCATAATAAGATTTAATTTTTTTATTCTTTATGTATTAATCTCACGTCACTTTGGGCTACTCGTACATTCGACAGATCTTATACTGGGATTTCTCCCGATCAACGACGCAACTGACTTATTTGGATTTCCGCTACTTATCTCTCTGTAACATTCCACCGATACAGGCATCACGATTATTACTCCACTGGAGTCGTCTATTATGTCAGCGATCTGGCAATTGCGTTTTACGGCAATATATTATTGTACATATATTTAGTTTTGACGGTTTCCGTCTTTCTGTTTATGATTCACATCATTCCAGAAGCTGCAGTATAAAACTATCGCATTATACCGCAACTCACTATTCATATATTCTCAGCATGGTGACAAGCCAATCTGCACTGAGTTATTTGTATTTATAAGCAAGAGCTTATATTGGGCAAAGCCCAAGCCCCTTTCGATAGGGGCTTTATCTAATACGCGCGTTGCATATTTATTTCTCGCATTTGCACAACTTTTAGCGAGGAGGGTACTTATACAAATACGCACTTTCTCCCTCATAAGGGGATATTAGTAAACATTAAAAAACAACGATTTTAAGCCATTTATTAGGGTAATCTGAATTTAGGTGTACCAAAAAAACATCATTTTTAACAATTTTTTGAAAAACATTTTAGCAAAATTGCACTATTAATTTGGTATAGGGTCTTCAACAGAATTGATTTATTCTTACTTATGCAAGATTTGATTTTAACATTATTCCTTGAGACTTGAGGTGTTATCATAAACGCCCGATCAATGAGCCATGCAAAAAGTCCGATGTAATTTTTAGATATCTTAATTTTGATAATATCATTTATCATATCATCAAAATCATTTCTCAATAAAATATAATCATCATCATTACTTTCTCCAACATTATATTCAAAAAGTTGCATTGAATATTTTGAAATAAGTTCTTCAACCTTCTTGCATTTTTTTCGATTTATATTTTCCTGCGGCTTTAAAAAGAAGTGAGTCATTGGCAATGTGGATTCTGAAGAATGAAATTCTGGTATTGTCAAATTATATAAGTAATTCATAGGACAATTCAAATCATAATTAAGATTATTTTTATTAAAATTTTTCTTAATTACACTCCAGAATGCAGGATATTTGTGTTCCGAGATATCCATATCCTTTTTAATACGTTTTATCTCTTGGCTGGTATCTATATCGAATCTTCTTTTAGCAGAGTCAATTGCAATTTGTGCGATGACACTTAATATACAAACATAGTCTACATATTTTTGGTCGGGGAAATTGCAAGCATAGGTTTGAGCAATTTGAGCAAGATTACTAGACTCTCCAATGTCCAACTGTGAATTGGAAAGGTTGTTGTCCAATTTTGCAAAATCGTCCATTGTACTTGAATATACATTTTTTTCTTTGGGGATATTATTAACTATTGTTGGATAATCGATGTAACATTTTCTTGCATGTTCAACGATATCAGGTTGATTTGTAGTGTATCCACTGTCAGAATCTTGATCAGAACCATTATTTCGATCCTGAAAATCTGTGCCAATCATATTGACAGCAATGACTTGTTTCCCAAAATTAAAATACTTATCAAATTTCTTATTATAAGTATTATGTAGATATGTTAAATTATTTTTAGAATTGAATGGACTTCTGAAAAATGCTAAATATTCACCACTGTTAAAACGATCTGTATAACATTGTATTGTCCCATCTTCAACAAAAAAAGTGTCATCGTCATCAACAGATTTTTCATTTCCTGTTGCTGCATAGAGTAGCATTGCATATGGCGATCCTACGATAACAAGGTTATCTGCATTTTGAATAATCTTTCCATTTTTTAGATTGAATACATAATTTTCAATTATTTTTCGTTTACGATGTCTAAAATATGAACTTCTGAAAAAGTCAGAATTTTGTTCACAAAGAGCAATCAAAACCTCGTAATCATTCGAGAAATTTCTGTTTTTTCTTAAGAAATTCAAAAACGCTTCATTATCTTGTTTCAATTTAATAACATATTCAATACTTTCTTTTACTACGTTGTCCATTATGTTTTCATTTAAAGAATTTACCATTTGATAACTCATTCGCTGTACATTTCCTAATTTACTTTCATGAGCTGTTTTTACGATGCCAAACATACAATTATTTTCATATACTTTTTCACACCAATAATCATAGCTTTTATCAAATTTCAACCATTTCATTGCATTGTCTGTTGTAATAAGTTCAATGTCTTTTACATAATGATCATTTCCAAACATGTCTTTGACTGTGGCAGAGTAGTAGTTATCACCAAAATAATCTTTAAAGAATTTTTGAATATTACAACTAAAACTTGCCATTTTGCAAAAATGATGTCTTAATAAGATATACCCGTTCCCCCAAGATGGGAAAATGCTACTATCTATTAAAGCTTGTCCATCAAACAATGTATTTTTTAGTATATAATCTTGAACATGATTTGCAATGCAATTTTTATTTTTATCAGTATTAATGCTAACTACGTTTGTTTTAAAAGACCTATCTACATCTTTTAAAATCAAAATATTTTTTGGATTAATTTTTACTCTTCCTACAATTGCACTGGATACTAATGGAGCATAAGCACTTATTTCTACAATAGGAGCGTTATTTTTGGGTAATTTAATTCCCATATATAAAAAATTTATTGCTTTTTTATATAGTTTATCTCTAATAAACATACAAGAACCTTTTTTTGCTTTTCCGGTACTTCGATAAAGCATCTTGTAATGAATAGTTTCTTTTTTCTTAATATCTCCATTTCTTTTTCTTGAAATGTATTCTATATTTACACCTTCATTATAGAAAATTTCTCTAATATCTTCTTTGGAATGCTTATGGTAATTATCTTTATTTTTGCCGGCTTCTTGAATTAATTTTGCAATTTTATTACGTTTGTTTTTCTTCTTTACTATTTGTGTCTTGTATTTATGTGATTTGGCTAATTTGTATTCCATACGAGCAGCTTTTGCTATCTTTATTAAATGGTCTATTTCTTCTTCATATGATCTGGATCCAAAGTTAAATTCGATACAAATAAGATCGCGTGTTGATTCTTCATTCCATATTTTTAAACCATTATCTTTTAAAAAATCACTAAATAAACTATTTGTAAACATTGCGTCTTTGTATTCATAATGATCTCTTACACCATTATTATATTCGTATAATGTACTTGCTTCAATATTCTTAATTTTAATTCCAAATTCGCTAATATTGCTCACCCCATTCTTATGTAGTTAAACTTATTCTCTATTTTCTTCTGAAAATTTCTTAATATAGTATTTATTATGCATAGCCTTTGACCAATTGATTGCGTGTGCAATTTTCTTAATTTTTGTTCCACCATCTGCACAACCACCTGTACTAAAATCGCCAACTGTAATGTTGTCAATTAGATATTTGTGAAATTCGCTCCGATTTGGAATCTGAAGATTATGGCTTCCTGGTGTTACATATGTACTTGTTTTCATAAATTAAATCTCCTCTGTTTTCATAATTTTTATTTGTCATTGGACTCGCTCCTTTAATTGAGTGATGACTATAAGTTTCATATATTTATTCTCTTTATTTAAATTTGACTATTAACTAATTGCATCATCTCTTTTGGATCAGAGCAGCAGTCTGGAACGTTAGATTCTGACTTGCCGCAATAATCCAAAGCAACCGTGGATGAAACATCCGCAAAATAACTTATGCAGTGGAAGATATTTTCTAGGGATATCTTCGCTGCAATTTTATATTCAAACATTGTAAAATGTTTAAACATCATAACCTAAACTTTTAGCTTTTCTTTTGGCTTCTGCTTTTTCATCTGCTTCAGACTTCAATTTTGCACAACCACAACTTGGAATCCATGCTTCTATGTAATTAATGCATCTCTGAAAATCACCTTTTCTTGTTCTTGAAATTTTTGAACCTAAACTGGCATACTTTCTAGCATCCGTATAAAGTCTCATAACAAAAATTCTAAAATATTTTTTTATTTCAAAAGCATCTCCTCCAATAATCTGACACACTCTTTTCTTTGCAGTTTCAATAATTGCATTATTTTGATCTGTAGTTATTTCTTCGTTAAATTCAATCTTTTCAATTTTAGCTTTTATAGTGTTCACATCGTCAGTTAGCCCATTAACTGCTGTCGTGACAATTCCTAATTGTTTTCCCATATTATTCAAATTCATTGCAGTTTGACCAGTAATATTCATCAATTGCTGCATATCCCAGTTCTCTGTTTCGTATTTTTTTGTCATTTCATTCATAAGTAAATCCTCCTAAAGTTTAATTGTTAATGTTTCTTAATAAATTATCAGCCCATGCATAAATTGCATTGACGGCATTGATATAAGATTTCCGCTCATAATCTGGCAATTCATTTAAATGTTCTGCTAGCCAAACATAACCACCAGTTTTTTCAATGAAATCGGCAACTCGTGAACAAAAGAAAATAGTAGAGTTTTTAAGTTTTTGATTATACTGTTCCGTTGGAGTAGTCTCTTTCATATTCTCTATTTGTTTTCTTAAGTCTTGGAGTTCTAAAACTTTTTCATCAAACTGTGATCTCAAATTTCTATAATCTTCTTTCCACCCTTTTAATTCTCTCTTAGTAGACTCATAATCTTCAGGAATTTGTGGATCTTCTTTTAATCTCCTAATTTCTTCAATATATTTTTCTGCTTCACGTTTTGTAATTTTCTTTGTTGTGTCTAAAGACTCAATAAGAGACTCTTGTTCTTCCTCTGACAAATTCTTTATCATTGATAGAGCAGTAGACTTTGATACAATTCCTGTATCCATTAACTCCTCTAATTCAGGAATCATATCTGCTAACATTTTGTAATTTTGTAGTGTATCTACAGAGATACCGAACTCTTGCGCTAATTGTTCTTGTGTTTTTTGTGGTGAAACCGAATTATTCGGAGTCACCACTTCAAATTGATTTCCTTGAAATGAATTTGCACCATGTTGAATTCCATATAATCTCTCTAATTCCTTAATTCTCCGTCCAACTTTCTTCGCAGAACCTCCAATGTCTCCACGCTGACGAATATTTGTTTCAAGCAGATCTTTAATTATGGAATCTTCGTCTTTATATGTTTTGATTTCACACATAATCTCAGGAATTCCTAATTCTTTACAAGCTCGTACTCGTTGATGTCCAGACACAATTACCATATCTGTAGTAACAACAATCGGCTCAATTACTCCGCTTGTGCGAATAGATTCTAAAAATTCATTCCATTTTTCACCTGTCATATCATCAAAGAATTCATTGTTTCTTGGATGTGGTTTCAATTCATCAATATTTATCTGTTGCATTTTTCTTCCTTTCTTTAAATGAAATTTGGTTTTCAAGTTACAAATTACTAAATAATGTTTATTTAATGTGGGGACATATCTTAATTCACCATTTAGAAATATTTTCTAAAAAAATAGAATTGTCTGTTTGTTAAAATGAAATTATTGCAATTCCATTTAGTAGGACATTTATTTATTCTCTCTTTGTATCCTTTGTTTTAATGAAATCGAATTTATCAAAAACACTAATATCTCGAATCTTGTCCAGATAAGAAGTGTATTTTTCTTTTTCATATAATTTGTTATATTTGTTATTTTCAGAAACTACGTATTGATAAATTTCCATGATTTCATCTTTTGAATAATTCACTGTTTTATTTTTTAATAATTGCTGATATTTTTGAGCAAGACTTCTTTTGTTGTTTGTTTCGTGTATAGTTTTCTCACTATATTTATAAGAAGATGTATATTCTTGTTGATCTTCAGCAAAAGTATCTACATATTTTTTATTCTCTGGTCTTCCGTAAATATTTGCTAATCTTTTGATACTTTTATTTTTATCAAGAACAAAATCCGAATGTCTAAATATGTAAATCAGGTTTGCCTCTTCTAATAATTTGTTATAATCAATAATTGATTTAGTAGAGATGCCGGATATTTCTGAAAGATAATCGATTGTAAAATTACCGACAACTCTGTTTTTATATTCGCCATTTGGCAAATAAACTGTAATTTGACTACTTATAGTTCCAATAAGAATTACAAAATATTTTAGTAGCAAGAAGTTGTTCACATTTTTAATCTGAAAAATTTTCTGAACTTCTTGAAAAGTAATAATAGTAAATTTATGTTTGTTAGTATCTAAATACAAATCATAGCAATCCAGAACTAGATGCTTGTTTATTTCTTTTATCAAACGAATCATCTTATTATCAATAAGTTCATTTACTCCACACTTTATATAATCAAAAATTCTATTTCGCCTATCTGGAATGTCTCCGATAAGATAAAAAACAATTTGCTGATATGTAATACATAATCGATCTTGCTGCGCCGGAACTGACATAGTTTGTAATACACAGTAAGTCGCCAAAGCATAGTTAGAAAAATTATTATCCTCCAACAACTGTTCCGGTATAAATAAGGATATTTTATTGTTCCATTTTTCTTCTTTCATTCTTCCTCCCATAAAGCCTATAAAATCTACATGGTGTAAAAAGTGTGTAATTTTTGACATATCGTCTTGCAAGTGTAGAGAAAAAACTGTCAAAAATTACACACTTTTTTAAGTTAATACAATATTAATGTATTCAGTATTAATGATTCTTTAACCTCTTGTTCCAAGAGGTCTCTTATCTTTTATTTTTTTGTTTCTCTCTCTTTTAATATTCTCTCTTTAAATTTTAGAATTTTATCTCATCGTATTTTCTTATCCATTTAATCTGTATCCATTAAATATTTCTCTATTTATATTTATGATTAAAAAAATAAGACAAGTGAAATTAATCACCTGTCTTATAATTCGCTTATTATCCATTAAATTTTATCTATTCCACAGGAGTATCAAAAATAGTTACGTGTTTTGTTGATGCGATTGGATCGCTTTCTACAGCAATTCCATATTTTATTAGATTACTATTTACGACTTGTTCAATCATTTCTCTGTATTTTGGAACAAATTCATATGGTTCCAATGGATAACAGGATTCCACATTGTTCTCATAGCAATAATCTGCTTGAATCTGTACAGTATCAATATTGTATATATTTTCTAACTCCAATAAGATATCCTTATACAATTGTCCTCTGTTAATATTGAAGTGTTCCTCTAACAATTTATATTTTGGATTCATTTTAGAAAACCATGGATTATACGGTTTCTTATATGTAGGAATCTGTTTAACCTGTTCTTGCTGCGAAGACAATTGTTCTTCAACCTTACAAAGTCTTTCTTCGTATTTTTCCATGATATTTGTAAATTTGTTCAATGAATTTGAAATGAGTGATACATCCGCAATTCCATTACTGCGATACATTTCTACGATATTCCAAACCCAATCCATAAATTTGTTTGCTACTGAACTTCTAGACCATCTACAAATTTCCATGATTCCTCGCTGCGTGTAATATACAGTTTCTACATTCACACCGGCACCCCCATTCTTGGGGTAGCGGACTTCCCACATTCTGAGGCACAAATTTTCAAGTCTATCTTTGTGTTTTAAGTGAATTTTTTGAATTGCTTTTGCAGGATTTGCGTATTCTAATGCCTGTCCAATCTGTTCACGAGTCAAAAGAATGTCATCATTCATGTTTCTATAGAAGTTACATTCCAGGTTTCCAAAGTTTTCAGTTGTTACTAATTTTAAATTGCTCATATCATTTTTCTCCTTGTTATTAAAAATATTTAAACGGTTTCTTTGTTTCATGTATTAATTCTCTTAACGATTTAAAAATTTCTATAAAAATTCATGGTATTGTGCTACTATGTAAATATCAAAAGGAAAAGGAGAGTAGTGCTATGAGTTTTTTAGATGAACTAAATGAAATATCAAAAACACCGGAGGAAGCTGCTGCAGAAAAGTATCAAGATGATTATCAATATGGTATGAAGTTTGCTGAATATGATTTCATGGAAGTTAAAAGCGATATAAAAGAAAAGGCAAAAGAGGGTAAGTATATTACAGAAGATGGCAAAAGGATTATTTCTTTCTATGAGGAATGTTATTTAAATAAATTTTCTCGTCCTATTGTAGAGGATTTGTCATTTTCTGAAAACAGAATGATAGAAACAAAAGTACAATTTAAATTTGAAGGAATCGGATATTATGATGGCTATGTTCATCATATAAATAAATTAGCTGAAGAAAATGGAATGTCAATGAAGGTTGTAGGAACTGTACTTAGAGAAACAGATTTAGGAGTGGATCAAGAATTTGATCTTCCTGATCCGCAAATTTTTCATTCAAAAATGTATAAACCATTAAAGATAATGTTGCATTGTAGAATTGAGTTTTAAATATAGTAATACATTCTGATTAATTTGATGTGTTTTTAGAAAAATAGAAGCTTTTGTCGAAATATGTAAAAATATCTTGATAAAAACACGAAAGTGTAGTATTATAATTGTAAATTGTAGGTGTTTTAGAGTAGTAATAAATAGTAATTATAATTTATTTTATAGTTGCTAAAAACAGAGAGAGCAGAAGAGTTCATTAGAATCCTAATCTGCTCTTTTTGTTTTATTTGATACAGACACATAACAAAGCAAACATACTTTCGATTTTATATGGATAAATTTTAAATTTTTTGTTATGATACATATAATAGGAGGTGTGCTGCATGAATAATAAGTCATATATTGCGATTGATCTAAAAAGTTTTTACGCGTCAGTGGAGTGTATAGAACGTGGCTTGGATCCAATGGATACGAATTTAGTTGTTGCAGATAACAGTCGTACAGAGAAAACAATTTGTCTTGCAGTAACGCCGTCTTTGAAATCATATGGTGTATCTGGAAGACCAAGATTATTTGAGGTTGTGCAGCGGGTACAAGAAATTAATGCAACAAGGTTATACCGATTGAAAAAGAGTGAGTTTCCCGGACAGTCATATAGTAAAAAAATTCTTGATACAAATCCGGATTTAAAAGTTGATTATATTGTGGCTCCACCACGTATGGCTTTTTATATGAAATATAGCACAAGGATTTATAATATCTATTTGAAATATGTTGCTCCTGAAGATATCCATGTGTATTCTATTGACGAAGTATTTATGGATGTGACTTCTTATTTGAATACGTATGGATTATCTGCAAAAGAACTTGCACAGAAGATGATATTGGATGTCTTGAATGCAACTGGAATTACTGCAACCGCAGGAATAGGAACTAATTTGTATTTGGCTAAGATTGCGATGGATATTGTTGCCAAACATATACCTGCAGATGAAAATGGTGTGAGAATTGCAGAATTGGACGAAAAGTCATATCGAGAGAAATTATGGGAACATAAACCATTGACTGATTTTTGGCGAGTAGGTAGAGGATATGTTAAGAAATTGGAATCTGTAGGAATATATACAATGGGCGATATTGCAAGATGCTCTCTTGGAAAAGAGTCAGATTATTATAATGAAGACTTACTGCGTAGAATGTTTGGTAAAAATACAGAGCTTTTGATTGACCATGCATGGGGTTATGAACCGGTTACAATTGCAGATATTAAAGCATATAAGCCGGAGAGCAATAGTATTGGAAGCGGACAGGTTTTACACTGTGGGACTGATTTTGATAAAACGAAAATTATTGTGCGTGAAATGACCGAGATGTTGGTCTTAGATTTGGTTAGTAAAAATCTTGTAACGGATCAGATTGTATTAACGATTGGCTACGATAGAGAAAATCTATTAGATTCTTCCAGAATGAGTAAGTATAAGGGAGAGTTCTCTTTTGATCAATATGGGAGAAAAATTCCAAAACATGCTCATGGAACAGCAAATTTAGATAGTTATACGTCTTCTACTAGCGTGATTGTAAGAGCTGTGCTTGATTTGTTCAGTAGAATTGTAGACGAAAATTTACTTGTCAGAAGAATCAATATGTCTGCAAATCATGTGATCAGCGAAAAGGAAGCGAAACAGGATAGATATGAACAGCTTAATTTATTTGATATGATTGCTGAAAAGGAAGATGCAGTAGACCAGGAACAACTTAAAAAAGAAAAAGATATTCAGAAAGCTATCTTGGATATCAAGAAAAAATTTGGGAAAAATGCAATTTTAAAAGGCATGAGTCTACAAGAAGGAGCTACTGCAATAGATAGGAATAATCAAATTGGTGGACATAAAGCATAGGAGTGTGTTATGGGTAAATACGATGATATTATTGATCTGCCACATTTTGTCTCTAAAAAATATCCCCAAATGAGTATGCGAGATAGAGCTGCTCAATTTTCTCCATTTGCTGCATTGACAGGTTATGATGCAGAAATTAAAGAGACTGCAAGATTAACAGATAAAAGGATTGAATTTGATGAGGATGTTTTGGATAGGCTGAATGAGAGATTGAGTATTTTAAGAAAATGTTTAGATGACGGTGATGTTGATCCGGATGTCAGAATCACATATTTTGAGAAAGATTTAAAGAAAGATGGTGGAAATTATATTACAGTTAGTGGGAGAGTAAAGAAGGTACACGAATATAGAAATGTTGTAATATTTGAAAATGGAACTGAGGTGCCGGTTCATGATATTAGTGATATAGATGGGGATATATTTAATAAATATTATTGAAAAAATTAGATAATTATAGGGTGATTATAAATAATAGCAGTTGGTTCTTAAGGACTTATCTTAGGAATTGGCTGCTTATTTTTTTGTGTCAGTAATTTTGAAAATATGGTACTTCGGTAGAGAGGTAATTTTGTGTGATGTTTTTATACCGGGGGATGCCAGTATTTATGTGGGTACACTGAGGGATAAGGTGACGTGTTTTTATGGATTTTGATAGTGTGTTTTATATGTAATTTTTTGGAATATAAGTTGAGTTCGGGAAAATGCAGTAACGGTAAGAGTTTGCTTGGGGTTTGAATGGATATTGTGGTGGATTTTGGTTATTTTTGGACTGTTTAGAATGGTAGAAATGCAGTGTTTATGCTTTGTTGGTCGAGAGAGTTCCCGAAGTATTTTTGGGTAATTTTGGGGGTTTTTAAAGTGGGAGATGAAAATTTTGGTATGGAAATCGGAGGTCGAAATTTTGGTAGTGAGGTGTGGATAGAACCCATACCTGCTATATTTGATGCATAACATAAGTCAAAAATGTTTAATACCGCCCCTATTATGGAATGGCATAATACTACACTATTATACTATTTTATGGACTTTTGCACATTCATCATTTCTCCAAAATTTTTTTGATTGTGGACTTATTAAAAAATAGGGGCGGTTTATTGGTGATTTTGGTGGGATTTTGTCATAACAGGAGAGGACAAAAGGACTTATAAATTTGGATTAATACGTATTAACACGTGTACTTCTCGTTGCGTTCGGGGATTATTGGACGAATTTTTATACTAAAAAAGTTATCAACATAATGTGAATAACTCAAAACATAATGTGAATAACTTTTAACTTCAAAAACGACTTTCCCCACCAGACACACAAAATAATGCCGAAGTCAATCCATATTCCCCACTTTCAACCTAAAATAACCTACAAATGATTACAACATCACCACCCAGTCACCATTTTTAAATTAAACTTATCAACACTATGGGTATAACTATGCAATAATTTGTGAATAAATATTCAATAACTTGCGAATAAATATACATTACAAAAGGATTAGATCACACAAAATAATAGTATTCAAATAATAGTAATTATTTCTATTTTCAATAAATCTACTCATACCAAACCACATCACACGAGGTCACACTTAATAACAGTCTGCCAATCAATACACTACTAATATACATATACTATCTATAATTATACAATATTACTATAGTTACCATAGTTATATAACATACATGCATACATGATGCTTGCATGGTTATACATATACAATAATACTTATCACAGTACACAGTACACCTACGCATACCTAACACATATTACATATAACTAACTAATAATAAATAAAATAGCGGTGTGACAAGTCACCGCTATAATAATACTAATCTTCTAATGTACTCTGTAAATTCTCCAGTATTTTCTGTATACGTTTATCTTTCTTTTCCGCGTCTTTTTCTTCTTTTGCTTCTCTGAGATCATCAATCAAAAACCTAATAAATCCATTAAATTGCTTATCGGTCATTCCCATATCTTTCAATACCTCCATTTTGATTTCCTCCATTTCTTCCCGTTAGCACTTGTCATTACCAACTATAATTATAATAACACTAAAATTAGTGCAAAGTCAATCACTAAAATCAGTGTCAAAAAAGTATTTTATCTTTTCTTCTTCCGTCGGTATAATCTCGATAACATCCGACGGTTGACATCTTAAAATAAGACAGATCGTATTGATTGTATCTGTTGTAATGCCTTTACCTTGCCGTATGTTTTGCATGGTAGCCTGGCTCATAATCTTATCTTTTCGCAATCTACTTGTATTATATCCATTATCTGCGAGTGCTTTTAATATATCTATTTTATATCTAAACATACTATCTATAAATCCTTTTTTTCTTTTATTACAGATATTATACCATAAATAACAATCAAATAAAAGTTACATACTCATAAACCGTGTTACTACTTATTATATGCGGTTTTGTATTTTAATAAAATTCTATCAACAATTACACTCGGTAAATTATATGTTTTATAATCTTGTACATAATATCTATCTTGTTTCCATTTATCGGTTGCGTCTTTCCAACTATCAATTTTTTCTCCGCGGTTAATTAACATAGTTAAATGATCTGAAATTTGATTACGTGTCATTATGCCAGACTCCACAAGGGACGCTAAAATAATATGTCTCTGTTTTGTTGATAAATTAACAGATGTTTTCACGTTATAACCGTATCTATACAATAGGGATTCATGCTGATCTATGTCTGTATCACTTTCTATACCATCGGTATAAGTAGATGTTTTATCGATTACCTGACACATTAAAACACCGTTAATATTATTAAATACATCTTTAGTAATCGTATATCTGTCGCAATCCTTACAATATGATGCAAGTACAGTAATATTATTTATATCACCATTTTCATCTAATACAGGTAAAGTTACAGTTATATCATATACATCATGATTTAAGTTACAATTTAAAGTATTGCTTAAGACAACAACATCATATAGACTTAAAACCGGTTCTACTTCATCCGCATAATCATTCCGAAAATCAAGTATATCAAATGAATTTATATATTCTCTAATGCTTTGACTATCTTTCAATAATTCTAATTCTTTTTCCTTATTTTCAATACCTGTATTCTTTCCATATGATAATAAGTCATCCATTAAACAATTACTAATAAACTTCAATTCATCCTGTATTCGTTGTATAGCTAAATTTATATTTGATATTTCATTAGCTAACTCACTATGATACTTTTCTAGTATATCGACTATTTTACTATCAATCATATTATACACCTTTACTGTCCAGATCTGCCTTTATAAGTTCTTTTAAATAACTGTTTGCACTCTGTCCGGTATCTGCCAGATACTCTTTTAACTTTTTTCCATACTCAATGTCAGTAGGGTAGTATTTTACCGCAAAAGTCATCGTCTTTTTACTATATCTCTTTTGGGCTTCTTTGCTGTATGACAAAATAACACCAACTTTCTTTAATCGTATTTTATGCCTTAATCAATCATAATTTTACAATTATAATCAATCGCATTACATAGCTTTATTACATCACTAACAGTTAATTCTTGTTTTTTAAAAACATTTTGTAATTGCTGAGGCGATATTCCTATTTTACGCGCAACGTGGGCGTTGCTAATACCCGTTTGTTTCAAGTATTCCCGATAGTCACTTAAAAATTGTTCCGTATTATTATATTCTAACATTGATTATACCTCATTTCTTTAAAGTCCTTCATTATATCATATTTTATTTATAAATATAATTATACATATTTACTAAAATAAATCAATGAAATAACATATTTGATTATAAAGACTCAACAAAACAATAAATATATAAATAAAACTATTTACAAACATAAATAAAAGTGATAAGATAAATGCAAGTTAAACGACAGATACACAGATAACAATCGAGATTGTAAACAAGGTGTCAGTCGTAAAACTTATATAGGGTGTACAGATTTACTGCACGATACATAAACTAATCAACTAAAGTGTAGCATATCTGAAAAGCAAAGTCAATTCTGGATGAGCGAATACCCTATTACAAAAGGAATTTGCACCTTGAAAAGTGAATAGTGAAATGTTAGACTAACTTCTGTTTTTATGGTATACTTTCCTTATTATAATAGGAGGTGATCAGAGTGGATATAAATAATAATGCTGAATTAAGACAGGCAGTTGACGAGACAATAAAAAAGTCTGGATATAAAAAAAGTTGGATTGCGGATCAGTTAGGCATCAGCAGACAAGGTTTTAGCAATCTTCTAAACAAATCAAATTTTAGTCTCGATGATGCGAATAAGATATTAACTGTCATAAATAAAAAAACAGTAACTAAAATAAATGAAAAATAATTCATTAAAACGATTGACAAACATAAAAACATATGATATTATATAATCACAAAAGGAAATACAAAAAAGTCGTTGCTAGGCTACCAACCAAAAAAACAACGACTTTCCCACTTCTTGAAAAGTGATTATATATTTCTAACACTTATATTCTAACATTTTAGTATTCACTTTTCAAGTCGTGTTTCACAAATTCTTGTGAAAAATTCCTTTTTAATAAAACTAAATAAAGTGATTTCTCTATCTTATAGGGGAAAGAAAGAAGCGAAATAGACCGTTCCACGCGTATAGCATCATTAGTTAGACAGCGCAGACGTGCATAAGGGTTGAATCAAATTATAAATCAAATAGTCAGAGTGTTTGAGTTATAGTCACTGGTTACGGCGGTTTTGAAAAAGTAGACTTTCAAACGTATATAGGATTGACAAGCGAAACATTGATTTTGCATAAGTCAAATTAAAACAAACTTTTCACTTCCAACAGAAAGGAGGTGAAAACGTATGTACTATATAACATACGACAATGAAAATGTCGTGTATAATTCAGACCATATGCAACTTGTAAAGTGTCCAACAGAGCAAGAAGCAAAAGAATATATACACGACAACTCATAAAGATATTGTAACTTGTAAACCAGGACTTGTCAAGTTGGCAAGTCCTTTTCAATTATAGGACGGAATAATCACAATATATCCGACTCGTAAAGGATATAAAAAAGAACGAGCGTTGACGTTGCCATAAATATGAGTACAACGGACGGGTGAAAAGGTAGACACCGTATAACAAAACTATCCGCGCAAAGAATCGAAGTGGCTTTGCGTAAGGCTGAAAAAGGCTGAAGACTACAGGATAATAATAATTCAGACGTGTAGAGGATACCACGACAGAAACAACTAGCAGAAAAGCGGAGTCAATCACAGATAGGATTTTAGAATCTGAAAAGCAAGGTTTAGATAACGAGGCTGTGAATCACTTGTGAATCTGTTTTTATTTTATTTTGACTATGCAAGACATAGAGGACAAGCAAAGAAAGATCTGTTTCGGGAAAAATCAGAAAGCTAGTACCGAGTACGAAAGTAGTAGAAACGACTTTACTTCTAATGTTTTCACATATGGCTTGCGTAGCTGAGAATAAAAGAGAATAACAATAAAACAAGTAAAGGAGATCAAAGGAATGTTTAGAAACAAATTAGCGAAAGAGATTGAAAAAATTGAGAAAAGAATTGTGGAACTTGAAAACAAGTTAGATTTTGTATTTTCTCATTTCTCACCAGAAGATAAAGGTGTAGAAGAAAGCGTTATGCTACTTTCTGAAAACATCGTGTTCCTAAAGCAGAAAAAAGAAAAGTTAGAAGAAACATTTTGGAGTTTAGTATAAAAGGAGATCAAACAAAAATGAAAAGCAAGAAAAGAAATCTGAAAAACAGAATCAACGAGATCACAACGCTGTTAATGCCGATTGTCTTTACGGTCGGAATGGTTGGTTACTGGTTAGCTTTTGGATATTAAGAAAGAGAGGTAGTAAAAATGTATACTTTTAAAACATCAAATGAAAACATTGCATTTTCTGCTATATATTGCGACTGTTGTAAACATAAATGGACAGCTATAAAATATATCAATAAAAATGGTAAATGGATTAAAACAGATTTCTATAAACGTTTTGATACACTGGATGAACTGAAAGAATTTGTTGAAAATTATGAAGAGGCTGAAAACAAATATTATTTTTCCGAAGATAACCGGGAATCACTTCCAGAAGTAATGGATAGATCATTTACAACGGATCAGCTTAAAGAAGTCTATAGAGACATCACTGACAAAACAGAATATCATGACTTTCAGGAATGGTTCTTTGATATGCTAAGAAGCGGATTGATATTATATATATAAGGAGGAAAAGAAAATGAACAAATCATTATTAGAGATTTTAGAAGAAGAAAAACGTGCTTTAAGAAATGTAGAAAATTTTAAATACTCAAAAGATGGTATTTTGGAAATGGCGAAATCTGAAACAGAGGAATCAAATATTCAATCTTGTTTCAGAATCGCCAAAGAATACGAGAAAAAACTGGAAAAGGAAGAAGAAAAACTTCTTTCTATCAGAAAAGAAATAAAAGAATATTTTTCTTTTTTGGAAAATTTATAAAACATGAAGCTTGACCTATCGGCACGACGGGGAGGAAGAGGTAAATAAAATGACTAGAGAAAAAGAAATTGAGATTTTAATGGAAGACGGATGCACAAGGGAAGATGCGAAGAGACATCTGGAAGTAGGAACAATTGTTTATGAAGACTTTGAAGAGCACATCGAAGACTATTTAAAAGAATTATGCCGGGGCGACGAGGACTTTGAAGAAGTGCTGAGGAAAATGATCGAAACAAAAGAACCATTTCCAGACTGGGGCATCGTAGAATTAAACGGGAAAACTTATTATATTATGTATTGCTTGTAATGAAAACGCTGACCTATCGGCATGACGTGGAATCAAATAATTATGAAGGAAAGCTTGTCCTTGTAGAAAGAGAAGTAAGTGAATATAAAGTAATTGAATAAGCCGGACACCTTCCGGCACTGTCAAGAAAAATTAATGTATTGTATTTGATGAATAAGAACAAATATGTTATAATTATTAAAATTGAAGGAGAATATAACATTGAGTGATACGGATGAACTTGTAATCGTTGGAAAATACAATACAAAATTTAATAATATTCTAGGAATCAATCTGCCTGAATTGGAAATATATAGATCAAATGGACTTAAAACGCACATGATAAAAAGAAAACATTTCAAGGCGCTAAAATATATTAACAATATATCTGAAATTATAAATAGTCCTGACTATGTTGGGATTAATCCGAATGAAGAAGGAAAATCATTAGAGCTGATAAAGGTATACAAAGACAATGTAATGATTGGGATTAAATATGATGAAAGAAAAAATTATCTTTATGTTTCTACGATGATGGACATACATCAAAGTAAAATAGATAGACGTTTACATAGTGGAAGATTAAAAAGTTTTTTGTAAAAACATTGACATATTTTTTGTAATATGGTATATTATATGTACAAACTGATATAATTGGTAGTAACATAGATGTTTTTGAGGTCGGAAAAGGTTCCCGACACACTCTGAAAAGAGTACCTGAGATGCTGGATACACCGCCCAGCCAAAAATATCTATGTTTTTTATTGTCTAAAAACAGGAAATCCTTTATAATAATAAGGAAAGGAAGTGGTTAAAGTGACATTACAACAACAAATAGAAATGGCAATTGCATATTCTGGAAGCGTTACAAAAAAAGAAATTGCTGAAAAAATGAATGTTACTCCGTCAGCTTTCGGTCAAAGGCTAAAAACGGGTAAATTCACGAAAGAAGAACTTCAAAAAATTGCTTCTATTTTGGATGCGGAATATATTTCAGTATTCCGATTTAAAGATGGTAAAGAAATTTAAGCAGATATATCTGCTTTTTTCTTTAGAAATAAAATGTAGAAAAACCTACAAAAATATAGAAAAAACTATTGACACCTTTGCTAGAAGGTGTTATATTAAAAGCACAAAGATTAAGGAAATCCTACAATATAAACGGATAAACTTAATCTTAAAGTACATTGATAACTTCATATGAAAAGCCGTGAAGGATATTCCAGAACCGCCCCAGCTAACGTGTGCGTAGTGGCACAAGGGCAAACCTGGAATAAAACGTGGAAGAACTTAGCGAATAAAGCGGAAAGCCACAGGAAGGATAACGGCGACCTAGTCTATCGGTAAAAGTCCGATACTGACGAGCAAGAGCGAAACTAGAAGAGAATAAGAAAACATACATAAAGAAAGGGCAAAGGGTGGAAATTATGAAAGAATTTAGAATTGAAAATAATAAAATTTACAGCAAAAGTGGACTTTGTGAAAAAACGGATATTTTTGAAATAGTGGATAAAATTCCGTCTGGTTTTTTTGTCTGGAATATCGGAGAAAATATGGGAAGTGATGAATATATTCCACTTGCACAGGATCTAAAGCCTGGCGATAAGGAAAGTTTTGAGATAAATCCATACACGCTTAAAGCTATCAAACTTGATTCCGAAGAAGTAAAACTTTTAAGAAATGCTGCAAGCGTTGGAGTTAATAACAGAATCACCGCAGAAAAAGCATTAAAAAGCAAAAGAAAAGGATATTGGAGTAATAGAAAAAGAGAACAGGCAGAAAAAACAATTGAAATCTTTAATCGAATAACAGCGTAAAACGAATTTGTTTCAGCATGGCTTTATCAAAAATTGTAAGAAATACAAAACTTTATACTAGACAGGAGGAAAAATACAATGTTAGCAAGAACAATAAGACATGAAGAATTAAAAGGCGGTTATACAATGGGAAAGAAAACAATCATTGATGCCTGTGAGATTTTCGGAGAATTTGAAATCATGGCAATGTATGAAGATGGCGAAGAATTAGAAAGTAAAACAGTATCAACGGAAATCGAAGCTATCAAAGTATTTGATGATCTGTTTATGAAATACGCGGAACCATTACAGAAAGCACTTTATAACAAATTACAGGAAGGAAAAAGATATACACTTGTATATCTGAACGAATTCGGCTTCCCAGTAGCTCAAAAAATTACTTTCCATTCCATGAAAGCAAAAACATATGCACAGTATAGTGATGTTATGGAAATGATTTTTACACCATACCGAAAAAGAACACAATATAGAAAACTCTTCTATAACTGTTCTATGATGATTTTTGAAGGTTGGCAGGATTTAAAAGAAGAGGAAATAAAAGAAACTCTTGAAGATAATAAAAATGTAAAAATTACAAAATCAAAATATGGCTGCTTTGACAGTAGGTATATTGATGATTTAGAGAACTGTTTTAAAAATCCAGTTGTTATCTTTAAGAATTATAAAACAGGCACAAATGGGAAAATTTACGCATAGTAAGGAGAAATAAACTATGACAAATAGATTTTTAAGACGTGTTGTCAGTGAATCAATCATTGATACACGGAAATACAGATATACATACAATACAGGAAATGGAAACATTGAGCGTTTACCACTGGAAAAGCTAAATACAACTTATGCTTTAACAGATTGGGAAGTAGTCGGAAACGTAATGGATTTATAGAAAGAGGTTTGAATGATGAAGCGGAAAATATTATATATCGGTGCTGTTGCAATTATTTCTTTTACCACATTTATAATAGGAAGAAACTCGGCTGAAAACGTACCGGAACAAGCTCAGGAAACAGTCGCAGAATTTCCAGAGACATATATCGACACAACACAAATAACAAGTGTAGCTATTGGAACAGAAGGACTTGAGTTAAACTTTTCGGACGGAACTGGCTATTATATCGAAACAGACGTTACACCGGATAGGGGATATATCAATGTAAATGATATAAAAGGTTGGGAAACCTGGAACGATAATGAAAAAGTATATCTATCTGTAGGTGATTGGGTAATCAGCAAAGAGCCATATACAACAAATACGAAAGCGGAAAGAATGGAATAGGAAGAGACATGATGGAAAATTTTTATAACAAACATCAGATACAGTTAATTAATATCACACAGAGGAAACGCCAGATTGAGCTGATCTCGGTTGAAAGAAGTGGAACGAAGCAAAAGGAAAGGAGTCATGATTATGATAACAGTAGGAAAATCTTTAGCAGATTATACGTTTGAGGAATTGGAAGCCTTGGATAAGAATATACTAACGAATGAAGAGTATGAGCAGATTCTGGAGAATCCTCTCGTAACATTGGAGATTTTAGGAAGAAGTACATACAGACGCGGTAGAATATGGATAGATGTTCATATCGAAAATGAAGAAAGACAATGTAACATAGATGTATACGTTTAGAAAGCACTTGTAATTATACAGGTGCTTTTATTATAGAAAATTTTACATATTAAAGGAGAATAAGAAAATGAGTAGAAATGGAAGGCTTGAGCCTATGGAAGTTGAAACAATGATGGATGAAGCAAGAATGCTGAACAACATTATTGAAGTTGGTGAGAGAATGATTGTATCTGACAAGATGGAAGAGGCAAGATCTAAGCATGACGGAAGAGAAAAGGCAATTATCAGTATCAATCCTTTGCTTATTCATGTCCCAGACTGGCAGAGAGATTTGACAATATCTACTGCAAAGAAAATCGGTGCAGAATTTAGTCCTTATAAATGGGATTTACCAAAAATCATGCATAAAGATAATAAATTCTATGTTGTTGATGGAATGCATCGTGTTATAGGTGCTTATTTTGGTAATATGAAATTGATTCAGGTTGAAGTGCTAATAGGAATCACGGAAGCAGAAGCAGTTGATCTGTTCTTATCTCAACAAGATGATAGGAAAAATATGACGCCAGTTGATACTTATAGTGCTGCACTTGTGGCAAAGAAAGAGGAATACGTCAGATTAAAAGCTATCTGCGATAGAAACCATGTAGCTGTTAAAGGAGACAGAAAACCGGTAGAGAATCCTATTGGTGTTTTAACTCCTATCTCTGATGGTGTAAAAATGTCTAAATTTTGTCCGGATTTATTAGATAGAATTTTGAAACTTATTGTAAAACTTCAATGGAACGGCGGGAAAAGTTATAGAGAAGGAAAGGCGTTTAGTGCGAAAACATTAAGAGTGTTTAGGAAACTATATTCTTATTATGCAGGAAGAGAGACAGACATGGAAAGGGTTCTGTTGAATAACTGTAAAGGAAGTAAATATTTTAATGATAATTTATCAGAGAAGTGGCAAGATTCATTATTCGATTTCCTTTCCGGTGTGATCGAAAGGAATATTGATATTCCGGCAATTGAGTCTAAGACAACACAAAAAAGAACATCAAGAAAAGCAGTAGCAAAGACTGCATAAGAAAAACTTACATATTACGTTCTGTGAGTGTCACAGCTTGCAGAATGATTTCAGGGAAATAAAAAGTACAACAAATAAACACAACAACAAAAGGAGAATAATACAATGGAGATTTTGAGCGAATTTACAATTTGCGGAAAGAAGTATTGCACTGTAAGAACAAAAGGCGGTGTATCAGTGGTGGAAAAATGGGAGTATAACAACGTAGTGAACAAGTATATGAGGAATGGAGGAAATAAGAAATGAATGTGATTGAAACTGTTATGACGGAAAAGGAATGGAAGAAACATAATAAGGAATGGTTAGAAGGATATGTTATAGCTGCTACGAGCCAGAAGTTTAAACGGTGGAAGCGCAGACTGAACTTTCAAAAGTTTTCTGGATTAGTTTTATTGCTGATCGCACTGTTTATTGTAGAAACGGACGCTAAATTGTATGTTGCAATGTTTGGTGCAGCACTGATCGCATACTGGAAACCATTTTGTAAATAAGAATTATTAAAAGAAAGTAGAGGAAATATTATGAATATCGAAGTAAATAAGACAAATGTAAAAGTAGAAGGAAATAATCTGGTTATCGAATTAACAGAAGAATTAAGGAAATCTTTAGGAATAAGACAGAGCAAACTACTTTATGAATGCAAGGTTGGAAACGTGATTGTAGACAACATTGGAAATGAATGGTATGTGGTAGAACAGGATATTGAGAACAATAGAACCAAAGTATGGAGAAAAGAACTTCTTGACAAAACTTATAGATTCGACAGTGAATTAAATGATTTTAGAACTTCTGAAATCAAGAATGTGTTGAATGATGAAAATGGGGATATTCTGACTGATATCTATAAAGGGTTTGGAAAAGAAAATGTATTGATTGATACAGTTGATTTACTATCTATGGATGGGTTGGACACTTACGGAACATGTGATTGTAAGGTACATTTAGGAACTTTTGATGATTACAGAAAAGCCAGAAAGAATGGTATGTTTAGGACAGAAAATGAAAAATCGTTTTGGTTAGATACACCAGACGGGTGTTCATCTTCCTGTATTCGGATTGTTGACAGCTGTGGTGGCGTGTACTGCCGCGATTGCGGTTGGTACGTTTATGGGGTTCGTCCGTTTTGTTCTTTAGATTCTTCAATCTGTGTATCTGTTGAATAACGTAGAACTTTGGAACAGTCAGGAACAGCTTTTTGCTGTTCCGTATGTTATGGAAACAAATAATGATTTTATTAGGAGGAAATAAGAATGCAAACAATTAAATGCACAATATGGAAAATAGGAAACGGACTATATAGAATTACGGTAGATGATATTAGATATCGTAGTATTGATACAGGTTGTATTACAGATATTGACACTCTTTTTGAAAACATGGAAGAAATAGAGGACACTATTAAAAAAGAACAGAATGTAATTGTTGTATTTAGAACATTGGACAAAGAGAAATACAATATGAAAAGATAATTTCAATTTGTTGTACTGGCAAAATGTAAAAGTTTAAAAGCGCTAAAAGATGGGTAAGTATGAATTTATTGTAAATAGGAGAAAAGCAGCCATGAGAAAAGTAATTTTTAAAATTGATGATAAAGAATATTTCAGAAGAGAACTTGAAAAAGAAAATGTACCGAATGATATAAAAGAAGAAATTCTAAATTCTGTAAAGGGATCTAAATCGATTTACACATTATATGGAAATGAGAAACAAGTTGATAGATATGAACTCACGGATCAGGACGGAAACAAAATCAATATTAATGATTTAAACGGATATGAAAAGGGCGTGGTTTTGAACGATTGTTACGCTTATTTTGTAGGAGGAAAATATTGTTTTAATGCAGATAAACCTTGCGGTGTAGTGGAGATTGTAGAAGAAGAGATTTAACAGAATGAAAGATAATATCTTAAATAGAGAGGTGGCAAGATGCTAAGATGCTTGATTGACATGTCAATTCCAGAAAATAATAAATGTGCAAAATGTTGCATTTATTGTAATGAGAAAGAAACATGTGAATACCGGTGTGCCGGAATTGATAAGTGGAAAACAGAATGTGATATTGCTAAAAATTGTATTGAGCACATAGAGTTTTAATATGATGAAAGCACGATTTTAAGAGGTGAAATGAGTATGAACATAAATACCAGGAAGAAACAAAAAACGGACAAAATGTTATTAAGAAATAATGAACGCAAGATGTGTGGATTACCATTACATAGAAAGAAAAGTAAAAGGCGAAGATATTTGACTAGGTGCGAAGCAGGAGAAACAATAGGCGCTTTTTTAGATTATTGTAACAGGGATTAGTTATTGGGAGGAAATAAACATGGAAATTAAAAATTTATCACAGTTAAAAAAGGCAATCAAAGAGGGACGTAAATTTATTATCAAAAAACACTATATTAGATCAGAATATGAGGGACAGATCAGAAAACCGAATGTAGTACAGACAAACGGATTTTACAGTATTGAAGATGGAAAACCAGGTAGCAAAATTACATTAGCTAACAATGGAAAAGGAAGTTGGATAGAATACGGAAAGTCCTCTGATTGGAAATTTGAAGATGGTGTTTGCAAACAATCTAATGTGTGGGAAATAGAATTCGTGCAATAAGGAAAGTGATGTTTTATATAAGGAGCAGGAGAGGTAATAATGTTAAAATTTACAATGAATGCAAAAGATTTAAAAGAAATTATGAGAAAAGGAATGGCAGCTATTAACAAGAAAGCAACACTTGACAGCTTGAAAAAGTTATATATTCAGGTCGAAGAAGATGGAACGGTGAAAATGTGGGGAACTGACATGGAACATTTTGCAGAAGTCAAGACAGACAACACATGGAACACAAGTCCAGGCGTTTTGGGGATTGACATTGACGATATCAAGATCATTTCCAAAATGAGCGGAGATGTTACGCTGGAAGATGTTAGCGCGGAAATGCAGCAGAGAATAAACATAAAGTGCGGAAAAAAGATTGTTACTATTCCACGGTATGCGAATACAGATATTTTTCTTCCAGCAATGGATGATACAGAAGCGCACATTATTACAACAACGGAGAGTTGGTTATTGGAAACAATCGCCAATCTTTCTTTATTTGTTACAGGAGATGACGTTAATAAAATGCTGAATGTATTCAACTTCAACACAAAGCGGAAGCGTGTAGAGGCTATGGACAATCGCAGAATTGGGATGAGATCACTTGATAGCCAGGAGATTATAACAGTGACGGAAAATCCATTTGACACTGTAAAACTCCATGTGAAATGCTTGCCAGTATTCAAGAAAATCATGGATAAAAAATCAGATGCGGGAGTCAAAGTATATCAGGATCAGAAATATATCAGAATTTCCGGAAAAGATTTTACATACGTTATCAGAAGAATTGATGGACAATATTTCAATATTGAACAGATGTTGTGCGATAGCAGAGATTTTGTATTCAATGCTGATAGGGAAGAAATGTTAAAAATTATGAAGTATAACGCAGATATGGTAAAAGAAGAAAAGAAACCTACTATCTTTCATAGTGAGAACGGAAAACTTTACACATATTTGCAGACTTCCAGATATCAAACTTTTGACGAGATTGAAACGAAAAATCTTGTAATGGACGAGGACTTATTTATTGGATTCAATTCACATTATCTTATGGATGCATTATCAGTTATTGATTCAGAGAATCCGGTATTCAGAGGAAGCCAAGGAAATGCTCCAATGTACATTGATGGAAACGGGTACAATTTCTTGATTCTTCCGATCAATATTGCTGGAGAAAATTATATTGAAAATTTTAAAACACAACTTGATAGAGCAGCTTAACGGCTGCTATATCTTTTGAAAGGAGACATTACTATGGAAGAAATTAAAACAAAACTAATTGAATCGTTATTAAAAACTATTACATACGATGACATGACGTTAGAACAGGAACGTCTCGTAGTTGAATATGAAACGGAAAAATTAAAGCCTAAAGTGGATGATCTAAAGCGTACAATATCTAAAGAACAGTTAGAAGAAACCATACACGAATGGTGGTTAGATTATCAGATTGCAGACGAAACAGAAAATAATCTGATTGCCTATATCCAGTAACACAATAAAAGAACGCTTTCAAACGATAAAGTGAAAAGGGTAGAGAAATAATGGAAATTAGCAGATTAGACGTTGTTATTATGAAGTTACTGAAAAAGAATGAGTGTACTAATTTTATTGAGGGTATGACAATTCAGGAAATTATGAAAATTACAAAAACATCAAGACCAACTACATATAGAAAATTAATAAAACTATGTGAATTAGGATATGTAGATAAAGGATGTAAATCAATTCAAGCAGATACATTTTATCTACTTGATAAAGGAATTAACTTATTAGAAAGAAAAGGTGAAAAAGTATAAAAATGATTATGGAAGAACTAAAGCAGTACAGAGAAAATTCATATTATGACATTGAAGATGTGGCAGAACAGTTGATTGAATTATCTAATCTGGAACGATCAGAAGAATTGAAACAAGAATTGAAAAATGGTTTAGATCTTTTACAAGCAATGGCACAGAAAGAATATAATAAGGATTGCTTCAGAGTGTTATATAATGTGCTGCTTGTGATTACCGGGAATGAATTTTTATAAAATTTACATGATAGGATGGAAAGATTATGAACGAAAATAAGAAAATAGTGACAGTAGGGGAATTAAGAGAATTTATTAAAGATATGTCAGACGATACGCAAGTTTTTGTTTGTTGTGAGGGATATAGTAATTACGATTTTCAAAATGAAAGAATGTATCAAGACAGTGATACAAATGTAAGTATATATAATGGAAAACTTTTCATAGCTGATTCGTGTGCAATAAGCGATTCTAATTGAAATACAGATTTTTAGAGAGGGAAATAACATGGACACACAGAAAATTGCGAAAATATTATATAATCTGTCTTTAGATATGGATTATGCGGATTCTTTAGAATACAGAGACGAAGAAGTAAAGTGTATCGTAGAGGAACTGGAAATTTTAAAAGAAAATGAATGTTTCAGTACGCTGCAAATGTTGGAAATGATCGCATTGAAAAATGAGGATATGGAACATTGGAAAGAGGGGAAATAGTATGTCATTAAGAGAATATTTAAAAGAACAGAAAATCAACTTAAAACGGTTGTTAGAAATGTATGATGACTGGAATGGAATTACAATAGTAAATGACAATGAATTAAATGTCATTGTAGAAGATAGAACAGTTAATATATATGACAATAGAAAGGAACTTTTACAAAAAGAAGTTGTTGCTTTTGGATTTTATGATGGTGTGTTTACGGTCAGAATTAAATAGAAGGAGAAAATACTATGGCAAAATATTATATCAATTATAGTGAAACATATAGTAGAGGTTATGAAGTGGAAGCGAACAGCAAAGAAGAGGCAGAAAAGAAATTGTTAGAAGGAATAAGCGAAGGAAAATATAATTCGCCGGAAGAATGTGTTGATTCATGGTGTGAGACAGAGAGAATATTTGAGTAGGAAATCAGGATTTTATTAGAAGGAGAGGTACAAAGTATGGAAATTTTTTTAAATCATGTAAAAGAAACGGTGGAAAAATATGGTTTTCGAGCAGAGATAGTAGAAGAGATCGAGGTTACTACAAGAGATGAAAATGGTCGATTTGTGAATAGAACGTTCAAAAATCCTTCCGTTTTTGTGTATGCCAAAAATATAGATGGAAAAGAAGTAAAGTGGTTCGAATATAATTCCAATGAATGCAGGTATCGTGGAAATAATACAGATGTATGCAATATTTGGTTGTACAAAACAAGAGAAGATTTGAAGCCAGATGATTTGATTTGTATGTTTAATGATATTGAAGCGGATATGAAGGTTTTTGTTGATCCAGAGGATTGGCAAGAAATTGCAAATGTCCCTGATGCTTTTGAAGATATTCGGTATATGTGATTAATCCATTGGTTATAGAAGGGTAGAAAAAAGAAAATGAAATCGGAATTTTATGGAGGAAAATGGAGGTTGATTAAATGAAAGATTTTTTAGAAAAGAGATTTAAACACAGAACATGGTTCAAGGGGGGAGTTGCAGTTGGTTTTGCATTAGACTATTTTGCCAAAATAAGTGATTTTTATCTTAATAAAAAACCGGCATTAAAGCAGTCAGGAAACCTTTTGGATGCAATTGTATATGATGATACAATTACAGATGGAAGATGTTTCTATAGACTATCAGAAGAAGAGAAAAAGTATTATTTAGAGCGAAAAGAGTATTGGAAAGAGCAAAGAAAGTTAGAACATGAAAAATGGTTGAATACAAAAATTGATAAGGAAAAAGAATTATCAAGTTATTTATGTTGTAATTCCAATTACGATGTAAAAGAAGCAGAGAAACAGTTATGTTATGCAACAGAAGATGATGATAAAGAACGTATTAAGTATTGGAAAAATCAAGTAGAAATTAGATTGAAAAAGCATAATTTCATTGATAGTTTTATTAACAAATTCTTTGATAAAGTTATCACAAATAAAGACTTTATGGAATTTAAAGACAGATTAAAAATGGAATTGGAAACAATTTAGACTTAGAACTCGTATTTCAAGAAAAGAGGTTTATATAGTATGAGAAAAGAAATTTCAAGCATTTTTAAAGAATGGAAGAAAGAAGCAGGAGTAAAAGGAGTGATTCTCCTTGGAGTATTTCCAGGATTAAGAGATACAATTAAGGTTTGCACAGATAAACCTGGATTTATGATCGGAAAAGGCGGAAGTTTGTTAGATAAATATAAGAAAAAATTAAAAGAATACAATCCTAGTTTAGAGAATATTGAGTTTATAGAAACAGATTCTTGGTATATTAAATAAAAGTTATATTTCAAAAGAGGTAATACACATGAAAATAGAAAAAATAATTTGTGATTGCTGCGGAGAAGAAATTCCAAAAGTAAAAAAGAAAGATATCTTTGGAATTGAAAGAGAATATTATCGCATGGGAAAATTAAATTATGGAGAACCATTTACAGACATTAACTGTCAGAACTTAGGGCTAGATCTGTGCGAAAGATGCGCCGGAAATATCAGTTTGGAAATGTATAAAAGAAGAATGGAATTGATAAATAACAGATAAAAGTCGCATTTTGTTTTAAAGATTTGAGGAAGAATGTTATGGATGAATTAAAATTAGCTTATTTGGCTGGAGTAAAGGTTGGAATAGAATCTTTAGTTGAAGGATTGAAAATAACAGCAGAAAAAAACGGAAATCAGTTACCTATCGAATTTGTTAAATTGGTTGCTGAAAATACTATCACTGATGTTGAACTAAAACTAACGTCAATGGAGAATGGAAAAGGATTACTGGATGTGTTAGATAATAAATAATTGGAGGTAAATATTATGGGTGGAATTATTTTTGGGTTGATTGTTATTATTGGTGGAGCATTATTTTCATTTGCTGAAAATCAAAAGACAAAGAATATGACAGAAGATGAACGCTGGGAATATGAGTGGAGAAAGATCAATAAAAGAAGATAATTATGTGTAGTTAGAAGTCATCAGATTATCCTGGTGACTTTTATAGTATCCATAAGAAGAGACAATCTGATTTTTTCGGATTGTTTTTTTTATTGCAGAAAAGGAGAAGGTAATGGATAGAAGAAATAATATGGAGTATTTTTTTAAGAAGCAAAGCAGAAAGACGAAAGAGAGAATAAGAGATATGGAGAATTCAACTTGGAATAATTATAAGTTATCATGCGATGATGATAATAGTATTCCAGGAATAAAATCAGAAGGAGTTCTTCATGGGTGGAAATTTTAAAAATTTTAAAGTAGGTGGTGTTGTATATATGCAAGAACTTAGTAGAGAAGATATTCCTGTAGGAGAATATGAGAAATTATGTCATAAGAGTGTATACGAATATTTGACAAGGAACAATGAACCAGATGAACAGAGATATTATAGGACAGATGATGGGGAATTATGGGAAATCAGTCATTTTGAAAATGAAAAATCAGAAGAATTTGGCGAAAGAATGGATGTATTAGAGTATTTGAGTAACAAATTGGATCTGGCAGAAGCATTTGGTGTATTATAGAGGATGGAATAAGTATGTGTTATAAAGTTGAAAAGCAAAGAAAAATTGAACAAAAATTAGCTGAAGAATTAAAAAATGTTCCAGATTTTATCGCAGACTTTTTTGACAGATATAAATCATCAGCTACAAAAAAGATTAATTGGATCTATATTAGAGACATGCTTAATTGGATGTTATCAAATGGATGTATCAAGAAGGACAGTATTTCATGCATAACAGTAAAAGATATGAACAACATCACGAGTAATAATGTGATTAAATATCTTAATGAGTTGAAGAATGGTATATTAGGCAGATCTAACTCGCTGGATTCAATCAATACTAAGAAAAATGTATTTAGTGCATTTTGGAATTATTTAAGACAGAACAAATGCGTAGATGAGAATGTTATTGCTCATATACCCAGTAATTTGTACAAATCAGAGAAAAAATTTAAAGAAGTAGAAATTCCAACAGATGAAGAAGTGGAAGAATTCTTAAAAAGGGTTAATGATGGAAACAAGAATGAATTTAATGTTATCAGAAATATTGCGATTGTACAATTAATAAAAGGAAGCGGTATTCGATCAGAAGAACTAATTAATATGGATATTAATGATTTATATTTATATGAAGAAGATCGCCCATATATGATGGTTTTGGGTAAAGGAAATATAGAGATATATGACAAAGTATATATGTCAAAACGTGCAAAAATATATCTTGAAGAATATTTGACCATGCGAGATATTTTTATTAGAGAACGAGAAATAACTAATAAGGCACTATTTCTTTCGAACGAAAACAAGAGAATGAGTAAAGGGGCAATAACAAGTTTTTTTAAACGATATTCTGATGGGAGAATATATCCACATATGCTTAGACATTGGGTTGGAACAGATCTATATAATAGAACTAACAACATTGTGCTTGTGCAAAGACAATTAAGGCACAAGAATTTGGAAACCGCAGCTAGATATTATGTACACATGGATGAGTCTACAATTGCAAATGCTGTACTTGATTTGTAATATGTGTTAAAATAATATGCAATGGAGGAATAAAATTGAGAGGAAAATATATTGGAAGAGACGGAAGTATGGGGTTTCGTACAGGACAAACATATGAGATAAGCACAGAACTTACTAAAATCTACAGAGATAAGAAAAAGGTTGATGTGATCATGGTGCGTAGTGGGAAATTGTTTTGTCCATATGATTCTGTGGAAAGCATCTTGGAAAATTGGATTTTGGAGAAAATGTGATGGAAATTTTCATAAATGAACCAGTAGAATACAACTGGACAGAGAATGATATTATAGAAGAATTTGAGAAGTATAAAGATAAGAAGAAAGTGGCAAAGATATATGGAGTTACAGTGCAGCAAGTAACAGAAATTTTGGCAGGAAAATAGAACAACATGAATAATAATATTTTCGAAATAATGCATAAAGATAGAAGAGTTGCAAGAATTGATTATTCTTCTGGTAGATGTAAAATATATTATTATATGATGAATATTGTTGACTATCTTGTAGGAAATACCGATCGTCACTGGGGAAACGGGGGGTAGTAAACAATGCAAACAACAAGCCAGTTTCGCTTCATCCTCTGATGGATTTTAATAAGACGTTTAACGCATATGATAAAGTAGATGGATCGAATTGTCAAACTTGTTTTAGGAAAAGAGTTAGTCAGAAGGATGCTGCATTAGAAGCTGTTGGGAAAATTGGATTGAATCAAATAAAAGAAGTAAAACGTGACTGGTTTCAGTATTTTCCGGAATATATCGATATGTTTTATGAGCGATTAGAAATATTAAATGGTTTGAATGATTGATTTCAAGCGAGGGGAATTATGAAGGAACAAAAAATATGCCCGTTTTGTGGCTCAGAAAAAGGATATTACATGACGGAAGTTGTTCGTAGGGATTTGCTTTTTGATTACAATGATGAGCCATGTGGAGCCACTGAGGATGTTGCAGAATTTTGTAGTAAAAGGCGAAGGTGCATAGACTGTGATAAAATACTTCCGAAAAAGATGTTTATTAAAGTAAAAGAAATGGAAGAAATGTAGGATTGATTATTATGGAAGAATATAAAGGAGATATTATGATTGAATATAAAGAAATAGAAAGAACAGTAGAGAAACAGGGAACTTCTTTGGGAAGAGAAACATTTAAACATCCTGCGTTTGGAATGATTGGGTTTTCAAGAGTAAGTGGTGGAGAAAACACACTATTTGGAAGTAGTATTAAACATAATGATAGAATTGTTATGACATTAAAACATGGAGAACAGGATAGACATTTACATGATGATTGGTATTATGGTCGTGGTTTAATAACAGAGGTAGAAATGAGTTATTCTCAATTCGCAGAATGTATTACTGCAATGAATGTTGGAGACGGGGTTCCATGTACAATCAGGTACACTGAGAAAGATGGGCATATACCGGCAATTGCAGAGAATAATTCAAAGAGAGAGAAGTTTAGAAATGAGTTTTCTGATACAATTTTAAAAGCAATGGAACAGGTGCAGGATCAGATAAACGAGATTCAAAAATCATTAGATGACAAAAAGAGTTTAGGTGTAAAAGACAGAAAAGAAATGATATCTAAATTGCAACAAGTAAAATATAATATTGGAAGTAATTTAGATTTTTGTGTTGAACAGTTTGACGAACAGATGGAAAAGACAACATTAGAGGCAAAAGGAGAAATTGAAGCATTTTGTCAGAATAAGATCAACAGTATTGCTCAAGCTGCTTTGGTCGAGAATAGAGAAAAGATTGTTGAATTAGAAAATCCAGTTGAAATCTAAGTTTCATCTTGAGAAAGGAGTGAAGTGAGTGGTTAAATATAGACCGCATAGAGGTATGTTGAGTGAATCAATAGATGGAGTAAAGGAATTCGATACCATTGATCAGATGTACGATTATATCTTGAATGATTGGAATACTGGGTATGATTTCTTTGATCGAGAGGACTTGAGTATTTCGGAAGATTTCGGAAGAGACGAGAGAATCAACTGGAAAGAACTGCGGTATGTATGTACTAAAAGGTTTGGAAAAGATATATATGATGTACCTCAATGTATTGGGTATTGCAGCATAGAGTAAAATAGTTTTATTGGAGGAGTGTAATTGCAGTATAAAATAGCAGATGCTAATCATCCTAGAATGGGATTAGGAAATAAATTATGTATTAACCCAAAATATTGGTGCAGATCACATCAAGTATGGTTATCTGAAAATGATGTAAAGAAAAAAGAATGCTTTCATAAACCAACGATTGATATGATTTCTTATGAAAAATGTAGGCGCCTGGAGAAAGCAGATTATTATTCAGAACTCAAAAAAAGAGGCTGGGAAAGACAAGTTTGTTAATGATGGTAATGGACGGAGGGAATATAATGTTGAAATACAGAGAATTTCTCGATTTGACTGATGAGGAAATTGAATTCATTATAAAAGAAATTTTTCCATATACAAGATGTGTAAACAATATTGAAAGAGACAAAGAATCGAATCAAATATCTTGCGACATTTATATAATGGAAGAATACCCCGAATTTGGTGATACACTGGATTTATCATTAAATGGAATAGATACCCATGATTTTGTATTAACATCGAAAGAATTATTGAAATGGAAACAATTTCTATTGGCAAAAGGTTGTGATTATAGACTAAAAGATAATCCGTATATGGAAGAATGTTAGATAAAAATTATTTAAAAATATAAAAAGGTTGGTGATTTTGTATGGTAAAGAAATGTTTACTTAAAAGATTTGGGATTTTAGAAGTAAATAAATATGTTGCGTATAGAGTACATCCTAATCCAGATTTATTATATATTTACTTCTATGACGATTGGCATACCGTTCCAAAGGAGGATGTCGAAATTATCAACATATAAATATAAATAGAATTTAACTTTCATCCGGGAGGTGTAAATGTTATGAGAAAAGTAATTTTAGAACCGCACAAAGAAAAGTCAAACTTATGGTGTTGGAATGTGTTGCAGTACAGTGAAAGCCAAGATACATGGTATAGCATTGGTTCCGGGATAGAAGTAAATTGGGACATAGCAGCTAGAAAGGCTAAAGAAACAATTCAGATGTAAGAATATATGTAAAGACGATACTTATTTTGTATCGTCTTTTTTATTGGCTTCATGCAACTTGTAATAATATAAAAGAAGTCTATTTAACGCTGGATCGTCAGATTTGAATAAATCAGTTGGAGTACATTCTAGTGCGATACATATTCTTTCTAGTGTATCAAAATTGATTTTGCTTGTGTCTCCATCATAAAGTTTACAAGCAGCAGGATATCCGACTCCGATTGCTTTTGCAAACTGGTTTTTATTTTTGAATTTTTTATCTACTAAATCTTTGATCTCTAAACGCATGTATTCACCGCCTATTCATTATATATTCTTTACAGTATATAGTTTAGCATATATTCTTGAGAAAATAAATATATTTTACAGAATATACTCTTGACAATATACTGTAAAGAGTATATACTTATAACAACGAAAGAGAGAAGTACATGGATTCAAAAGAAAGGAGGATGCGTCATGAATGTAAGACAGTTTGATATCGTTATGGTTGATTTCGGAGATAGTCCGATAGGACATGAGCAGGGTGGGAAAAGACCAGCAATTGTAATACAGAACGATATCGGAAATCATCATGCTGCTACTACATTGGTTATGCCATTTAGTACAAAATTAAAAAATCCAAATCAGCCAACGCATACTCTGATTAAAAGAGGTAGAGGAACTGGTTTGGTAAAAGATTCTATTGTTTTGGCAGAATGCTTAAAACAAATTTCAGAATTAAGAATTATAAAATACCTCGGCAAATTGACAGATATAGAAGACAAACGAGAAATTAGAAGGGTTTATGAAGCAAATCCAATGTGGGGAGATGATTTAAAATGAGATATGTATTAATGGATATTGATGAAGCAGTGAAATATTGTAAAGGGAAAAAAGTCTTAGTTGCGGAACAGGACTTAGAAAGTGAAAATGAAGTAATAGGATTTGAAAGAAAAACTTTTCAGGAATGCAAGGAAATCATAGAAAGATCTGAAACTATTGCAAAGATATGTGATGACTTTCTTAATCAATTAAGAGTTTTTTCTGAAAAGCAAGAAGATGTAATAAGCATTCGTCCCATTGGAACTATGAGTACAATATTAGTTCATGATCCGTTTCCAGATTCAGAAGAGCAAGAAAAAGAACAAAAAACGAACAAACGTTCTGGTAACTATTGACAAGAACAAATGTTTGTGATAATATATTTTTTGTAAACACAACAAAAGAAGAGCCGGACTTCCATCAACGGTGCGCCAACACCTCCGGTTCCGACTCTTCTAAAAACACACACGCATTTCCCAAAATGGGAGTGCTAAGAACAGCTTTACGCTATCCCTACTATTATAATACATATTTTTCTTAAAGTAGTCAAGCGTATCAGCTAAAAATTCCAAATATTGGAAAACTGAATATTGAAATTTACTTTTTATTTGTGTGGACAAGTTTCTAAACGTTTATTTCTGATGCAATTTTTTAGAAAATCATGTCAAATGTAGAGAATAACGTAATGAAAAGTAAAAAAAGGAAAGGGTGATTAAAATGAATTGTGTCGTGACTAACGACAAATTGTACATCAGGTTAAACTCTGAAGGGTCTCCTGTTACTTGTTCTAAAAGTAATGCTCAGGTTTTTGAAAAAGATAAAGCTGAGAACATACAGAAAAATCTTCCAAAAGTATTGAAGAATTTTCATTTTAGAGTAAAACCTATTTCAAAGTCTGATCAGGAGGTTATTCAGAACAAAACGGATTCAGATAGTGTACAAACAGAACAGAAGAAGTACATAAAAAAAGACTCATACATTCCTTGTGATGAGGTTGTACAGTGGATTGAAAAATCAAAACAGTGCAGTGAATTTGTGGAAGAGGCTACGAGAAGAAGAACAGTATTACATAAAAAATTGGCAAATATTGATCGTGAATTGTCAAACTGTATGCATCAGATAGAATTAGAAAAATGGAAATCTGGTTGCGATGGATACAAACTTTACAAGAGAGAAAAAGAAATTTTAGAAAAGAGAAGACAGATTAAAGATGAGTTGATAATCATTCAATCTGTTCTGGACAACACGAAATGTTCTGTTGTAATTAAGAATATTGAAAAGACATTCAATCGACTTGGAACTAGAAGGTTTGAGGTAAGGATTGTTGAAGAAAATGATTTCTTTGATGAATTACAACCTGATTCATAGTAATAAGAGAATCAGGTTGTATGAAACTACTTATCGTCATTGATAAATTTGACTACATCCTCAATTTTACAATCGAAATATTTACAGATTGTATCAAGAGTGGACATAGAAATATATTCGTCTTTACCGATTTTGGCTAATGTAGCCATACTTATTCCGGTTTCCAAACGAAATTGAGTTTTGCTTAAATCATTATCAATAAGTAGCTTTAGCAAAGGTTTGTATGAAAACATATTACACCTCCTAATATTTAGATTATAACATTATATATTCATATGTCAATGAAAGAATATTCAGATATGTGAATATATTTATTGACAAATATTTAGATATAGTGTATGGTGTATTCATAAATACGAATATAAAAATCAAATACCTAAATATTTTTGTGTGAGAGGTTTATAAAGATGGACAAGAATAAAATTCTCGAAGACTATATCGGAAATGATATGAAGAAAATTCGTAAGATTTGCAAAAAGATTATTTCAAAAACAAATATTCCAGATGGATATCTCGAAGAATACTATGACAAAGCAGTTGATGTTTTAATGGAAAGTATGAACACCTATGATGAATCAAGAGATTGCAAATTTAGCACATATTTTTATGGAAATCTTGTGAGAAGAACAGGAACATGGTTAAGAGATCGTATGAGATTTAAAAGGTGTAACCTTGAAACAGACAGTAAAGGAAAAATTAAAAGAGACGAAGACGGAAATCCGATAATCATTCCAGATATGTCCATCAATATGCAAATTGATTTAGACGAAGATTATACATTGGAAAACAGCATTGCTTCTGATTTTAACTTAGAAAAAGAAGTCGGTCTTTATATGAACGAAAGTGATGAAAGAGTAGAAGAGTTCTTGAACAGTCTACCTGATATTCATAGAAAATTTCTTGAGTTGAAAATGGAAGGATTTTCACATCAAGACATTTTGGATAAACTTCATATCAATGAGTGGAAATACAATGACATTTTAGCAAAAATAAAAATAAATGAAGGACTGTCTGTGTTTTTTAGAGAACCAGATATAGAAGATTTTAGGACGGAGGATAAAAAAATGCAAGAAACAATAATGGAAATTGGTGTTGCTGAAGAATATAGGATGGACAAATATTCTTTATCGTCATTATTAAAGAAGAAAGCAAACGGTGATATTAACTGCAAATATATTTTGCAAAGAAAAGCATTTCAATGGACAACAGAAGAAGTTAATAGATTTCTTGCAAGAATTTTAAGTGGTCTTCCTATTCCTGAAATAGTTATTTGTGACAAGGATAATAAAGAAACAAAAAAAAGTGTATCGTATTTAATAGATGGGCTTCAGAGGCTGTCTTATGCTGAGTCATTTAAGAAAAATAAAATCACAATAACAAAAAATGGGGCAGAGAGACATTTGATTCAATATAAAAAATATGAAGTAGATGAAAATGGAAATAGATTTTTGGATGACGAGGGTAATCCGGTGTTTCAATATGAAGTATTTGATATAGTTGGAAAAAAATATGAAAATCTTCCGGACGATTTAAAAGATAGATTTAAAGAGTTTAATATCAATGTCACAAGATTCTTCCATTGCACAGATCAGCAGATTGCAGATCACATCAGAGACTACAACAATCATTCTGCAATGAATAAAGAACAAAGTGGAATGACAAAAATTAGTCCACTTACAGGAGCAAAAATTAAGAGTATTTCCGAGAATAATAGATTTTTTAATAACTGCGGAAAATTCACAAAAGCAAATGTCATTAAAGGGAAAATTGATAGAGCTGTTACAGAAGCAATGATGTTGGTATTTTTTAAAGATAACTGGAAATCTGACTTAGGGAAAAATTATAAGTTTATTGATGAAAATGCAACTGATGAAAATTTTGAAACAATCAATTCATATTTAAATAGACTAGAGTGTGAAATTGGAGATGAAAATAAAGAATTGGATGATGTACTAACAGTATCTACAATTCCTTTTTGGTTAGGGGTCTATCATGAATTTGTAAAATATGGAATTGAAGATGTTAAATTTGTTGATTTTTTAATGGAGTATAACAGGACTTTAAAGTTCAAGGAGATTGATGGAGTTAGTATGGAAAGTTTTAAATTAACTCATGACACAAAAAGAAAAATAACAGTTCTGAATAAAATTGAACTTCTTACAAAACTCATGAAAGAATACTTACATATTGAAAAAGAGGAAGAAAGTTTTGTTGATGTAAAAGATAATAATGTAACTGAAGATGTTTCTGCAGAACAGAATACTTTGGAATTTATTAAAGAAAATGTAAAAGAAGATGTTATCGAAGATGATATCGAGTTTTATAAATCGCTGTTAGAAGACTGGTCTGTGGAAGTAGATAATTCATCAAAACTTCTCGATCCTGGAAATAATAATTCATTACTTGCCGTAATTGCATACAGCATTGAAAATGAACTTGATGAAGAAATTCCGGTATGGATGGTAAGTTTCTTCGAAAGAAACGATACATATATTAAAGATCAGAAAGAGAATTATACATATATGGTGAATGATCTTAGTGAATTCTTGAGACATAAATATGAACTTGCTGGATAAATGGAGGTGAATAATATATGGATAAAACATTTTGGAACATAATGCAAATTGGTGGATTAATTACATCGTGTTTAGCCGGCGCTAGATTATATGAAATTGGAGAAGATTCATTTTTCTATGGATTTGTATTGGGTATCGGAGCATTGATGTTTGCTGCAAAATATATGGGAGAGGAATAGGAAAGAGAGATGAAAAAGTTTAACTGGAAAGAATTTAAAAATAAAGACAATAAGATTGCAGTACACTGCAAGACCGAAGAAGAAGCAAAAGATTTCTGCAGGCAGATGCACGGGCAAGGGATGAAGTGGTGTTCAGGCGAAAGCTACCTGAAAGAGACAAATTACGAATTCTGCGAAGAAGAAATATGTTATATCAAAGGAGAGTTTTCGCCGTATCAGTACTATAAAAGCAATGGGTATGAAATCTTAGAATGGAGCGATTATATGAACAAAGAATTTACCAAGGCGGATTTGAGAGATGGGATGGTAGTGGAACAGAGAGATGGGGGTATGTATCTTGTATTGGCTGGGACGGCAGTGGGAAAAGGCGAACACAATAGTATAGTCGGTTATACTGATGGCTTGAAATGGGCAGGTTATAAAGGAGGAGACGTCGTTAAAGTCTATAGGATTACTCCGGGATCACTCGGATGCATAGAAGATGTGTTTATTAAAAACAACCTTGAGCTCATCTGGGAACGCAAAGAACCAAAGAAAATGACAGTGGAAGAAATGCGAGAGAAGCTTGAAGAGCTGACAGGAGAGGAAATTGAAATTGAAATTGTTTAAATAAGGAAAAGGAAAAATAAATTATGGGTGAATTTAAAAGTGGGATTATTTTTGAGAATAGGGTGGAACTTGTACCATTAGGGAATGAAAGTCATTCAAGTTTACTTGAAAACTTGGATGTAGAAGATAATGAATTTAATGCTTCTAAGAAATTTGTGAGAGCAGAATTAATTCCGCCAGAGAAATATGTTATCACTTCTGATATTTCAAAGTGGACTTATAAAGTCGATCAGGATATTGTACCAGAATGGTATAGTAACGATCCAGAGAGATATGAAGAGGAATTTAAAGAATCTGTTAAGAATTTTATGGATAAAAATTTTAAAGAGGAATTTGGATATTATTGGACAAACATTAAGATTGATGGAAAAGTATACCATTTTATGTATGGTGTTCTTACGAAGATGAGTTTTGGCAGCAATAATAATTACGCAGAATCTTCTGTAAGAAAATATCTTAAAGAGTACAAACTTGCAAAAGACATTAAAGATAAATATGGGAATAGTATTGTTCCGTTTGAAAACAAATTACTCAGTATGGACGGTTTTGATGATTATGGTGTTATTAAAGATGATGTATTATCTATTCCAAATTTTGATTTATTTAGGAAATGCGGAAATAGATTACCGTTGATTGATTATCCATATTGGTTGTCAACCCCAAACCAGACACCATCAAGAAAGGACTCTTCCTATGTTCAGATTGTCGATAGTGATGGGTTCATGGATTACGACGATTGCGACTGGGGTGTTCTTGGAGTTCGTCCGTTTTTTATCACGGAATCTTAAATCTGTGCATCTTGTCGATAACGTTTTTTTTATATGTAGTTAAGTTGAAATGTCGATTTCATCTAAAAATAAACACAATATATAGTGGTTCTGGTTAGGTACAAATACTACATATTGTATGTATAATTCCTGAGATGGAAGTCATATACGGACAGTCATTGCAAGAAATGAATTGCAATGCGACAACTGTCACTTCGTCAATTATCTCTTAGGATAATGGCGATAATGCTCATGGACGAATTCCCACTTCTGGAGCCGGAACCGCCAATAAGCATCGACATGAACCATATTATATTCAGCATAAAATCATCTCCTGGTTTCATGCAGACGAAAATATATCGCATGAATTTATCTGGATGATTTCTTGTATGTGGTGGTTGTCATAAAACAGTATATAACAAAATTTGAATGAAAGCAAATAGAAAAGGAGAATAAAACTATGACAGTATATGATTTAGTAGCAATTGTGAATTTACTAGAAGACAAAAAACAAAAAGATTATGGGTTTGCTTTATACAAGGAAGAATATGAATTACTTAGAACAGCAAGCTTAGAAAATACACTTGTAGTTGTTAATGCAAGAGGAAAAGATAGGAGAGTATTAGGAAAAGTAAAAGTGATTTTACCTGCGAGTGTATATGGTAAATATCCTACAGCTCAGGTAGTTGGCGTTGTTAATATGGAGGCATATTCAAAACGTAAAGAGGAAGAAGAACGTATTGATAGAATCAAAGAAATAAATCGTTTAATTAATAAGAACAATAGAGAGTTAGTGAATTTAATGACAGAACTAAGAAAATTAGAAGGGTAAAAGGAGAAATAAATAATATGAAATATCCATTCCAGTGCTCTAAATGTGGACACAAAGAAATTATTACAATGTCAATGAAAGAATACGTAGGAGAAGGGCATATGTGTCCTGAATGCGGAGAAGAAATGCAACGAGAAATTGACTCGATGGTCTGTAGAAGTATTGATAAAACAGGAGACTTTTACAGAAGCTTCAATTAACGATTTATAAAAGTTGTGGATTAGTGTAACTGGTAGCACGATGCAGCGTGGCACATAAGTAAAGGTTCGATTCCTTTATCTACAATTCATATGCAGAACAATTTCCTATACATGTTTCATGACTCCAATAAAATAAGATACATAAAGTTCTGCATATGATTTTTCATTGGTGTTTATAATCAAATATCACCTAAAGTAAATCAAATATTTAGAAACTGTAAACGTTGATTCAACAAACTATTTCATTTGTCGCAATTTGAAAATGTTTGTGAGCTGCATGTGATATAAGATTGTAAATACCGATGTGATTAATATTAAAAGAGGTAAATCAAATGAGCAGTTGGACATATGTACATGGAACAATTGTTGTTTCTCCTCTAGGTAGGACACAACATGAAAAGAGATATATTCTTGAAACTGTACTCGACCATCTTCCGGTTGTCACTGGATCAGAAAGAGATATGGAAGTATATGTGATTCAAAAAAGAGGACATAATTGTTCAAGTTTTTCTGACGAATTTCTTGAGAGAACAAATAACTTAAGAGATAGATTTGGAGACAGAAGTCGAAAACGAGGATCGTTACAAATGCAAGATGAATATAATCTTGTAGTAGACGCTGCATTACGTGATAGATGGTTTGAAGAAACTTTTAAAGAATTTGTGAAGTGGATTAGTAGATTATCGAAAAGAATCATTGTAGATGATGTATAAATGTGAAAATTAAAGGATTTGAAAAAGAATATGTTATAGATAATCCAGATCCGTTTTACAACATGAGCGATTTTAACAATGATAATTGGTGTGATTATTTGATGTGGAAATATGACAGAGATGAAGAAGGGAATTTGTTAGGTGGGAAACCTACGAATAGGGAAAAGCAATGAGGAAACCTAAAGTGGAGAATAAATACAATCTTACCATGAAAAAGATTAATAAACTCAGTGTAGGTGATGAATCAAAGATTAAGGAACCACTGTTTTGGAGAAATAATGTTATCAATGCATGGTGTATTAGCAAGCTTATTGGAACAGATCAGGATGTAAAGTATGGAACAGATAACGATATTTGGATAGGTATTTATGATAAGCCATATTATAACAGAAGAGTTCATGTTCGCTGTAGTTGTTATGGTGGAATGTGTTTTTATAAATTTGATAAATTTTATCATCAAGAAGATATTGATTGTGAAAATGATTTTAAAACACAGGAAGAGTTGTTGAGAACAGTAAATATGTTAATCGACGAAGGGATTTTGGTAATTAAAGATGGACGGAACAGTTAAACAATTTTTAAAAAATAATCCGTCAGTGATAGTTTCAATACGATATTATCCATTTAATGACGAATTTGAAGTAAGATTGAGCAATTATCATACAAATAAACATGCATATATGATATTTCGTGATATAAATGAAATTTCATTAGATAAAATGGTTTGGATTGTTAGTAATAGATTTAGAGAAGAATTGTTGGAGTGATTATAAATATGAACGAGAAGAAAGTTAGAGAAGCGATAGAGTATTTGAGTGGGTATATTCAATCAAATATAAATTTGATGGAAAAAATAGAAGGAATAGTGTGGATAGGTGAAGAACCATGCAAAACAGCAATCGAAGCACTGGAAAAGCAGTTGCCGAAGAAAACTAGAGAAAATGGAATGCAGGATGGTTTGATTAGGAAAATCAAATATTACACTTGTCCTACTTGCGGTAATTGTCTTTTAACTGAAATGATGAACGAAAGACAGAACACAAGTTATTGTTGGGATTGCGGACAGAAATTAGATTGGAGTGAGTAGCATGGAGGAACTAAAGAAATGCCCGTTTTGTGGTGGAGAAGCAATACTGAAAATCAATTACGGATTTGATGGAAAAGTTATATCAACTTTTGTGTACTGCAAAGAATGCGGAGTTGCAACACGAAATTGTGCTTTAGAAGCTACGGCTAGGGGAATGTGGAATAGGAGAGTGGAATAATGGAGAACGTACTAGAGAAGATTTTGGAAGAAATAAAGCAATATACAGAAGATGTATACGAATGCGATCTTGACGATATCGTTGAGTATCAAAGAAGAAACAGAGAGGATAACTGTACATATATTGTACAAGGAATTGAAGAAGCAACAGAGTTTATCCGTTCACACATGGACGAAATAAGAACATTAAAGAAGAAGCCAGTATGGGAAATGGATGTTATGCATCACGAATCTTATGATTTGGGAAGAAATGTTGGGTGGAATGAATGTTTAGAAACTATGCAGCGAAATACAAATAATAGTTGGATTCCGGTAGAGGAGAGGTTGCCGGAAGAAAAAGGATGGTATCAATGTACATGTTCTGACAAGGAGATCTGGAATGATGATATAGTTAGAGATTTATATTATTATCCAGGAATAAAAGAATTTGTAGATAACATTCGATATGAAACCAATGGGTTAAAAAATATTGAAAAATTTTTTTGGACAAAATATGTAACAGCGTGGCAACAGCAACCCAAACCATATAAAGCAAAGGAGAAATCGTAATGTCAGAAGATACAAAACAGCAGTTGCAAATTGTTCTTGATTTGCTGAGAAAATCATTGATAGATAACGGAGTTTCTATGGGGATATCAGGAAATAAAATTATGTTTTTTGATACAGATAAATATGTTGAAACAAGAAAGTTTGATGGATTTTCGGTAAGTATTGATAATTTAGTTAAGTAATGAAAGCAGAATTTCAAACGGAGAAATAATAGATGAATGAAGATGTAAAAACAGTAATGATAAGATGTGATGATAATATTGAAGCGCTTTTATTCCGGAAATATAAATATGACGGTGATTATGCATTTACCATAGAAGATGCATATTCAGGTGCAAATTACAGAGGAATTAGTGGAAGAATTAAAAGAGCATGGAAAGCCTTCTGGAATAAACCGGTGATTTATAATGGAATTTATTGTGGCGGCGAAGGAAGGGATAGAGTAAGAAATTTTCTGAAGGAATGCTTGGAATTGGTAGAAGGAGAATAGGGGATATGAAAACGATCTATATTGCAGATGATGGAAAACAGTTTGAAGATGAATATGAATGTAAAAATTATGAATTTGAGATACTTCATCCGAATTTGAAGACTATCAAATTCTATGATAGCGATGGTTTGGCTCTATTAAATGTTATGGATGAATACACATATGATATTTGCACTAAAGTTGTTGTACATTCAAATGAAGAAATAACGGATTTGCATGAAGTTGCTGATTACTTTGGATATTGCGGATATTTTGATATTACTGATGTAGGTGAATGGACTTATGATGAGGATACGGAAAAATTCAGAAAGGACGAAAACCTTACTTTTGTACAGGAGTTATCTGACAAATACTTAGAGATATTAAAAGAATATAGATCAATAAAATGTCAGGAATATGCGGATAATACACTATTAAAATTGTTGTCTGATTTAGGATATACAGATGTTGTAGAAGCATACAGAGAAGTTCCTAAATGGTATTCATGATTTTAAAATATGAAACTGTGATTTCAATCGAAGGGGAATTAAAATGAACGAGATTATTTTGAGAAAAAGGAAGCCAAACATAATCAATGTAGAGCATTGCTGTGAGATTACAGAATATTTAAATGACAATGTTAGATATAATTTTGGAGACGTACATCCATATTCGTTCTGTTATATATATGATTCAAGAAGTTTTTGTAATAACACAGTTGTAATACGTATGCCAGGATCAACAATTGGATGCATTCAGTTTGACGACGAAAATGTAATTACAGAATGTTGTATTTATGATGATGTAATATCTAAGAGTAGATGTTTTTCTGAAGACATCAATGAACGACTAAAACGGTTTGTTGGAAGAACATTGAAATTTCAAGAAGAGGTGAAAAAGTGAATTATTATATTAGTGATTTACATTTATTCCATAAGAATGTGACGAATGAAGGTTCTAATTTTGACAATAGACCATTTGATACATTGGAAGAAATGCATAAAGTGATTAAGGAAAATTGGAATTCGAAAATTACTAATGCGGATCATGTCTATATTTTAGGAGATTTGGCATGGAAGGAAAACGAAGATGCGATTAAACTTGTTAGTACATTGCGTGGTAATAAACATCTAATTCTTGGCAATCACGATAAAGCAACAGATCAAAGATATAAACAGTTATTTGTAGAAATAGCAAATTATAAAGAAGCGAAAGATATGATTGACGGAAAAGAGCATCATGTCGTAATGTCTCACTTTCCATTGGCTTTTTGGAATCATCAGCATCATTACAGAAGAGATGGAAAAGAGCATAAAGTGTGGTCTGTTCACTTATATGGGCACGTACATAATTCTATGGAAGAAGATTATTATCAAGAGTATATCAAAAAACTAAACAGTGAATATGAAATTAAGTGCGTAGCAAAAAATGTAGGGTGTATGTTGTGGAATTATACACCAGTAACATTGAAAGAAATTTTAGGCAGTAAAGGAGAATAAATTTATGAGAGCATTGCTAAGTCAACCAATGGCAGGAAAAACAGATGAAGAAATTGTAAATACAAGAGAAAAGGCAATTGAATATCTAAGAGATAGAGGATATGAAGTTGTGAATACTTTGTTTACAGACGAATGGTATTCAAAACAAGTGAATGAATGTAATATTACAAATAGAGGACTCTTCTTTTTAGCAAAATCTTTAGAGCAGATGTCGTTATGTAATATTGTTTATTTTTGCAAAGGGTGGGAAGATTACAGAGGATGTCGTATTGAACACGCTGCAGCAATCTCTTATGGATTGGATATTATTTACGAGGAGTAATTTTAATGGGTAGTTTTGGACTATATGGAATTCAAAATGTAAGTTTTGTAGATCTTAAAACTGGAAAGAAGATAAATATAGAAAATGCAGAAGTATCGACATTGAGCGAAAGCAAGGATGTTAATGAGCGGGAACCTACTGGTAAGCTGGATATTTCTAAAACACCACATTTTACATGTGAACTTACATATTTAAATAGGAAGGAACTCTTTTGGGCATTATATGGAATCACAAATAACTACAGAAGATTACATGGTGGACATGCATTGAGAGAAACAACCAGAAGAAGATACATAATGAAACATAAAAAATGAATGAATAAAAAAGACACACATCTCCGCGACCAAACTTCGATGTGTGTCTATAAACACAAATACATTGAATAATTTGGAATCCAATGCATTTATTATATTACATATCTTTACATGTTTAGTCAAGCATTGATTTCCAAATTGAGAAAATTAAATATAGATAGGGAGTGATTATTATAGGAGAGTACAAGCCAATTAACTTTGCATATTATGATCCGAGAACCAGCATTTTTAAATCTGGGAAAAGTGACAGAGAACGTGTTTCAGTTTATAAGTGTAGCAATTGCGAAAATTGTAATGCATATAAGAAAAAGAAATGCGTGATGCTGAATGGGATTTGGAGACATAGTTGTCCTTACGGCACAATTGAAAAGAAAGAAGGTTTTACAAAAGCAGCACGTAAATGCGGATATTTAGTAAGTGAATATAAGGAAAAATACGGAGATGTTGAATATGCGTTAAAATCATTAAATTTTGTATGTGAAATTGGAGATTATGTTTTTCTTGGATTACCGCATCTTAATGGATATAATAATCCAATTCGAAATAGTGATTTCTTTGTAGATGATGACATGATTAAAAAAGATGATTTTACACCTGAATTCATTGTAGAGCTTATTAAATATAAACCATATGCGCTCATGGGTGGAGTAATTTCTTCTTATCAGAAAGAATATGTTCCAAAGTTTTGTGATCAACTAAAAAGACTTATGCCTGACATATATAGAAAAGTATGTGAAATCTATCCGGAAATTGAACAGATAGTGGAGAATATTGATTATATAGGAAAGAGAGCAAAATTGATTACACTTCTTCCTGGAGAAGTTAAATTATCGACAGATGTTCTTGAATGGGATGGTGAATTATTACACGGAAAAGGTAAACAAATTTCATTTTGGAAACTAGGTGATGAAGAAGTATTCATCATCCCAAATGAAAATACAGTAGTAACAATTTGTGATAATTCGACAGTGACTGAAGAAACAGAATTTGAAGAATAAGAAGGAGAACAAGATGAAATGTCATAAATGTGGAAATACGAAAATAAAGGAAGAAGATAATTTTTGTATTGCATGTGGAGCAAAACTAAAAAAGACATGCAAATGCTGGGTATTAAAAAAAGACAACTACGATTGTGGGAAAAATAGTTGTCCAGGATACAAAATATTAATGAAAAGAGGTGCGGTAAATGAAATATAAAGTTGGTGATAAAGTTAAAATACGTACAGACCTAAGAACAGATACTAAATATGGTACGACTCAGGTCGTTGACGAAATGTGTACTTTATGCGGACAAGTTGTAACAATTAAAGAAATATATGCTAAAGATCAAAGTTATTTTATAGAAGAAGATAATGGCTGGTTTTGGACTGATGAAATGTTTGAAAGTCTTATAAAGACAACTAAACAACTAGGAAAAATTATTTTTGCAGAATATGGAATTTTAAAGGATTATTCAAAACAAATTGGGTTACAACTTGGTTTTTCTATCGGATGTAAAATGGTCGAAGATGGAGGAAAATATACAGTATTTATTGATTATGAAAATGACGAAAATATAGATCAAAAAAGCATAATTGCAGACTCGGTGAGAAATGTGCATCAGATTTTGAAAGACGCAAAAGTGAATTACGTATCAGAACTTATTAACAAGCCGGTTGAAGTAACCATAGAAGACAATACATTTAAAGACTTCAGGATTCTTACTGAAGTGTTATAACGAGGTGAGCGGAAATGAAAATATATCCTGATTGTGGATATTTTAATGAAGAAAAATATGACGAATATTCTCCTTATCCAGGGGAGTGTGAAGATTGCTACCGGTATGAGATATGCATGGAAACGAAAAGAAAGAAAAGCACAAAAAAGATATGGAGAAAATAAATGAGTGAATTATCAAATGAAAACTGGATTTCAATTAAAAAAGTTGGGTTACCTAAATTGGAAGAAATTTCAACAACCAATTTCAGTTCTATATATAAAAGTAAAGAAGTTCTAATTCAAACCAAACGAGGTGAGCGGTTTGTAGCATATTGTAGAAAAGAAGTGTACGAGAACAAGAAATGGAACGATGAAATTGAATGGTTTTCATATGGAACTGGTGGCAGGAGAATGAAAGTTATGAGTAAGGTAATTGCTTGGATGGAATTACCAGACAAGTATGAAGGAGAATAAAATATATGATTAAAGAATTTTGTTTAGCATGGGAGAAAAACAAAGATAAGCTTGAGGAGTATTTCAGAAAGGCTAGACAGGAAGAATATGGTAACTATGAAGATCTCGTAAAATTGCTGTTTGATATCGTTATTAATCCATCTATAGAATGTGACCATTACCGGTTCGATACAGAAAATATTTTAGTTATCGATGATGGTGATTATCAAGGAACTCAGGTATTTATATTACACAGGGATCAGTATCAGCCGAGTGTTGAAGACTATGTGTACACGAATACTTATTATGGTTCGCGCAGCGGTTGTGATACTTTGTTATCAATTAACGAATACGAAGATGGATTACCAAGTGAGTCTCAGATTAATGATTACATGGATCTATGTTTACATCTTTTACAGAGATGTCATTATATGATTGACGAGGAGGAATAAAGATTATATGAATACTGAATTTAGTGAAAAAAAAGAGATTGAATTGATTAACAGTATTATACGAGAAGCTATTGTACATGGTTCTGATGAAGGAGGAGCATATGAAATTAATGAAGATGATCTTAGAGAATCAGTTTCAGAATGGCTTGAGTATCATGATTTGTTTGAAAAATATACATTAAGAGAGTTTAGCGACGGATGGAATGTTATGAAACTTTGTAGAAATTTTGAAACATTGACGGATATTAAAAATATGACAGATTTAAGAAAATGGGAACTATGGGTAAAATCTTTTGGAATTAAATATAGAATAGAAAATAACGATGTTCTTTCTTATAAATACTTATATGTGAACGGCATAAATTATTTGGTAAAAATTGTTTTTGATGGTGCAACAGAAATGTTCAAATATATCGACCAAGAAAATTATTAAATAGAAATTAAATCAGAAAGGATAAAAAGAATAGGTAGCTACTAAGGGTTAGGATTGTTTGAAAATATGCGAAAGGGGGATAAAGGTTGAAGTTAACATATATAGAATTTATATTTGAAAATTGTGATTCCATAAAAATAGAAGGGAAATACATAGGATATTTTTTGGTTGATGATTTAAAAACTTCTATAAAAAGAATTGCATCTAATTCAATAGAAAAGATGGATTCTGCAAATATTGTAGCGATCGAAATACATAAAGATGCGAATAAAGAACGATATGCATTTGGACAAAACCATATTGAAGATTTTAAAGAAATGACCTTTGATAGATTTAAAAAATATGGAGATATAACAAGTATCCAATTTGAACTAGAAGAAGATTATGTAAAAGAAGGGGGAGAACCTCGTAGGGAATATTATGATTATTATACTACTTGGTTTGGTGATAGCGAATATGAAAATGAAGCACAGAAAATATATCTGAGTAAAAGTGGAAACCTATATATTGTGATTGCAGATAAGAAAAATATTGAAGATTTCTTTTGTTTAGAAGATATTGAAGATGAAGAGTATATGGATTTTCATTTTGATATGCTTGATGTTGGAGATAAATATAGTAATCCAGACAGATATAAAACTGAAGAAAATCGTGATGAATTGTCTGTTTTATGAGGTGAAAAATAAAATGAAAAGTTACAAAGAAGAGTATTTAAAAGTATTAGACGCACTGATAGAAGTACGGCAGATTCTAGAAGAAAATGGATTTGATAAAGGGATGTATAACAGTGACTTGTCAGAATTATATGCTCTAACGAAGAAGCTATTGAGTATTGCATATAAATACAAAAAATGGAACATTGATAAAAATGTTATGGCGTATAAAGGTTTTACAGAAATTGAATATGGAATAGGAATTTTCAGATTTAAAAATATTACAAATTATGGTGATATTGACGAGGAAGAATTATTAAAAATATCTTTCCCAACTGGAGGTTATATTTTTGGTGATTATTATGATGTTGAATATTTTGAAGAGTTTTATAAAGAGCTACATAATGTAAAACCTAAATACGAAGACGTGTTGAATCACGCATTGTATTATTCAGTGGATAATGGAGATGAGGCATATGCTCATTATAAAAACACATATGATAAGTTTTTAAAAAATTATGCCACCAGAAGAAAACAGATGCAGATTAAAGAATTGGAAGAACAGATTAGTAAACTGAAAGAAGAATAATATGACTGATAAAATACAATTTTCAAATAGTGGGCTGAGGTAATTTTTGTTTTGAAAAGAATAGAAAAAAATATTGTTAGTTCTGAAGTGTTTTACGAATTATCAGAAAAAGAACTTAAAGAAATAAAATCAGAATCAAGAGCAGCAGGTAGAAAAGATGTCGCAGAGTATATCTTTTATGCGCTCTCAAATTATGTTTATGAACTGAATATTGGTGGGGTAAATAGTTTTATGCATGAGTTAATACCGTTTTTGAAAAGAAAATCAGATGGTATTAGAAATCACGGTATGTATGACTTTTTTGAATGGTGTGAGAAGGAGAGAAGATGAGATTTAAAGGAAATATTATTATCACGGATCCATGTTATATCTGCAAGGAAAAGGAAGAAGTTGGAGAACGTCCTAAAGCAAAAGATTACTTTTCTTACGATGAAAAAGATGATTATCCAGATTACAGAAAAATGGATGAAAATGAAATCAAAGTATTAGAAAAAGAGACTGGATTTCCGGAGTGGCTTTTACCAGATGAATGGATTCATAAATCAGATCAGTATGAAGAAGAGAACAAAAAATACGAAGCCGCACTCATGGAATATAGAATAAATAATATTTCTGATTGGCATGATTCTAATTGTGGAACGGATATGGAAGTGCTAGGAATCGAAAACTATATCTGTAGAGATACGTTGTATGGTGATTGGTCTTGCACAACTTACAATTCTGATACACATGAAAAACTTGGAGAGTTCTGTGCAGATTCTGGAATGGTTGGAGTATTTTTGCTAGATGAAGTTTTGAAATATAATCCAGATTTTAACTACCATATTGAGCGTCCATGGACAACAACATTAATTAAAGATTTTGATGGAGAAATTGATTTTGAAATTATCCATACAGAGGGTATATATGAAGATGACACGAAGTTTTACAGTAAAGGTGAAAAATGGGAAGATAATTCTGTAATTGTTGTTGGAAGAGGTAATATCAATTTTGAAACAAAACAGACAGGATTTTAGAAATTAAGAAGAGAATAATATATTGACAGTCGCGAATGTCATTTGAAATATATTTTTCATCCGGATAAAAATGTATATACATAGATAAATAAACGAAAGGAAAAGGAGTAATCCTAGGTAAAATGTGTGTACGCACCTCTGAAAATAGAGGTATTTGAGTACAGATTATAAAAAATATAATTCAGGCAAAGGTTTAAAAGTTTTAAGTTTGTGTGGAGGTATTGAGACAGGATTATTAGCATTGCAGCAGTTAGATATTCCAATTGAAGAATATCATACATATGAAATTCTGCCAGAGGCTATTGCAGTTTCTTCATATCATTTTCCGTTCATAGTACATCATGGGAACCTGATTGGAGAAGATTTTTCTAAATTTAAAGGATTTGATTTAGTTATTGGAGGCATGTGTTGCCAATCTTTATCAAGAGTTCGTATTGAAGACAAGAATATAAATAATGGATTGCTTGGGAAATCAGGTATTGTATACGAGCTTCGTAGAGCATTGGACGAGATACAGCCCAAATGGTTTATGGCAGAAAATGTTGTTCCGTCTGACGATAAAGATCTAAAAGAATTAAATAGAATTATGGGAGTTGAAGGCGTTTTAATCAATAGTAATAAATTTTCAGCGCAAGACAGGGAAAGATATTATTGGACAAACATTCCAATTCCTGCAATTCCAGAGATGAATTCATTGGTTTTAAGCGATATTATGGAGAAGCGTGTTGACGAAAGATACTTTTATAAGAAAGATTTTGAGATTTTAAATATGGATAAAAAAGTATGTGCAGAGCTGAAAGTCAATTCAATGGAGATGAATAGACGTATCTATAATCCCAAGTTTAAATGTGCCACATTGACTTGTATAAATGGCGGTTATCATGAAAAGAAAGTTTTGGATCATGGTAGACCAAGAAAATTAACAGAGCTTGAATATGAAAGATTACAGGGGCTGCCTGATAATTATACAAATGTAGAAGTTAATGGAAGAAAAATATCGTATACGAAAAGATGTAGTATGTGTGGTAATGCATGGACGTTACCCGTAGTTAAACATATATTTAAAGGCTTAATAATAGAATAAAACTCACGTTTCATGGGAGGTGAACAAGATGTCATGTAGACACATGTGTATTACACATAATGATAAAATATGTTGTTTTGAATGTGAAGATTATAAAACATGTCAGATTAAATGCAAGTGTATTCAAAAATATAATTTAAATTCCAATAGTTATACAAAATGTGAACATTATATTAAGAATGAAGAAAATATTAAGAAGTGCTCAACAGTTAAAAAAGGAGTAGTAAGTAAGGATTTCACAGAGACTACCTATTTTGTAAAGCTTAAAGAAAGATATGTTCAGGAATTATGTAAAACAAAAGTTGCGAATAGATTTTGTGGAACAATAGTAAATCAAACTGTAAGCAATATATATTTTGAATTAAAAGATACAAAAGAATTGGTGATTATACCTTATGAATACATTTTATGGTTAGCACCTGTAAAAGATAAATAAGAAGAAAGGATAAAAGTTCACATGTGAATAAAGCTGCGCAGCTACTTATGGTGAACTTTAAATTGAAAACATATATTCCACAAAGGGCGAATTCAATCATAGAATTAATTGAGGGATGTCCAAAAAACCAAACGATATTAGACAATCTTATTAGAGCGTGGGCGATTATAAATAGCCCAAAATATCAAAAAATATTATGTAGCATCTCAGGTGGATCTGATAGCGATATCATGCTGGATATTGTTTGGAGATGTGACAAAGACAATAAAGTTGATTACGTTTGGTTTGATACTGGATTAGAATATCAAGCGACAAAAGACCATTTAAAATATTTAGAAGAGAAATATAATATAGAGTTTATTTATAAAAAAGCGATTAAGCCCATTCCTACAAGTTGTAAGAAATATGGACAACCTTTTATCTCGAAGAATGTAAGTGAGTTTATGTCAAGATTACAGAAGCATGGATTTAAATGGGAAAATGAAAAATTTGATGTTTTGATACAGAAATATCCAAAATGTAAATCTGCTTTATCATGGTGGTGCAATGAGAATGGAGATAAATCTACGTTTAATATATCAAGAAATAGATATTTAAAGGAGTTTATAATTGCAAATCCACCTCAATTTAAAATATCAAATAAGTGTTGTACATATGCAAAGAAAAAAATTTCTCATGACATGATTAAAGAGAATGAATATGAACTTAATATTTTCGGAGTTAGAAAATCAGAAGGAGGCGCTAGATCGGCAGCTTATAAAAACTGTTTTGATGATACAGATGGCGACTATGATAATTACAGACCTATTTTCTGGTACAAAGATCAAGATAAAATTGATTATGAAAATGCGTATGGAATTACCCATAGTAAATGTTATACAGAATATGGTTTGAAAAGAACTGGATGTGTAGGATGTCCATTTGGAAGAGATTTTGAATTTGAATTAAATGTAGTAAATAATAATGAGCCAAAATTACACAAGGCTGTTTGCAATATATTCAAAGATTCTTATGAGTATACAAAAAAATACAAAGCGTTTGTTGAAAATATGAAAGGTTAATTTCTTATGAGGTGATTACATGCGTTTAGAAAATATAAAAGCGTCATTGGATATTACAATCCCTTTTGACAAACCGAATAGCAATGGGATTATATACACAAAAGACGCAGTAAAGAATGCAATAAACAAATTTAAAACAGAACTACCGATAATCTATAGAGATAATGATTCTGTAAAAAATGGTGTTGTTATAGGGAATACTATGAAAGGATTAAGTTCTGTATCATGGGATGATAAAGCTAAAACATGCAAAATAATTATTGATGGGGTATTATATTTTGGCGGAACTGAATGTATTTTAAATCAAATTCATGAAGGTATTGTGAGTGATTTTGATATTGTATCAGTCGGCTTGTCGAAATGAAAGAATAGTTTCGTTCAAAATGAGGTGATAGTATGACAGATTATCAGAGGCAGTTAGTAACTGACAATCATAATTTGATCTATAGATTTTTACAGAAAGAAAAATTAAATATGGAAGATTGGTATGATTTGGCTGCAATTGGAATGTGTAAAGCAGCAAAAACATTTAATGAAGGAACGTACAAATTTTCTACATATGCATTTAAATGTATGTTTAACGAAGTGTATAGCGAAAAAAGAAAAGAATTAAATAAGAGAACAATTCCAGAAGACAAGATTCTTTATTACAACACTGAGTATGAGGATGAATCTGGAAATAAGATAGAATTTATTGAAAAAATACAATCGGATTACAACGTTGAGAGCGACTGTATTCGTAAAGTTACTTTAAAAAATGCATTTAATAAAATGAAAGAAAAACATAAATCTATCATCTCATTATTTTTACAAGGATATAAACAAGTAGAAATAATGAAAATTGCTGGATGTTCTCAGCCACAAGTTTCGAGAGTTATGAAAAGATTTGTAGATGAATATGTGAGATGTTGAGATAAGGAGAATCAATTTATGCCAATAGTAAGAAGTGTAGATGGTGTACATATTGAATATACAATACCATCTAATATTAAGAATTTGATTACAGATGATTTTTTGAATGAATTTTTATATCAACTTATTCGAATTACTGGAATATCGCCGTATGACTTCGCAGATGAAGGAATAGAATATCTGTCAGGAACCTGTGGTTGGGATGCTGCATTTGGAAAGGCTTGTATTAACACGGAAAATAAGAAATTATTTGACTATAGAAATTCATTGGAATGGTATGATTCAGACATTTTTGATTCAGAAATAATCTGTGTTCTAATTGATAGAGAGTTCATCTTAGGATATAAGACCGATATTATCAAGAAAGAGCTTGATGTTGAGTATGAAGATGTGGATGTGTGTGATAAATGTGGAAAGCTAATGAGAAGAGATCTACTTATTAAAAACGGAGAAGAATATATATGTCCACATTGTAAAGATGTAGACAATGGTGATACATATGGAAATGGCACATCTGATTATTATAGAGAAATATGCATAGAAGTAGATGAATATTATAGGAGAACCAAAGATGAGTAATAATCGATTATGTGATGAGCACTTTTTAAATCTAGGATACAAAAAATACGACAAAACACAATTCCAGAGATCAGATATATATTTGTATAATTTTCAAAAAAGATTTGATGATGAAAAAGGCAAGAAATATTTTATTGATGTACACAAAATATCGAACGAATGGATGTCGGAACACGATAAAAGTAAAGAGTGGTACAAGCCGTTTCAATATACATATTCTTGTCAGTTATATAAGAAAGATACTCATGCACCTGTAAATATGGAATTCTTTTCAGATTGGACAATTGAACAGGTAGAGAAGTTTGTTGAAAAACTATTTCAGGATGGGGAATTGGATTATTACGAAAGATGGGATGAAGAGTGAATAAATATTGTACAAGCAAGGATGGGTATATAGTTTTTGAAGATGGAGGGGTAAATCCAATGTGTTATGGCGCTTCCGAAAGGTGGTTCCAGGATTACGATAAAGCAATGGAGTATGCAATAGGTATTGTATTAAAAAGAGTCAACGAATTCAAAGATCGTATAGATTATAACTCCGTTGTAGTTTATGAGGGAAGCGAAGAACATTTGAAGTCAAATTCTGTTTCTGAAAGAAGAAGGACAATCTTTCAATGGAATAATTATGGAATGAATGTGGGTAATAAATAAAGCGAGGCGTGAATAATGAGAAAATTATCTGAAGAAAATTTCGATACAATTAGACAATATAACAAAAATTTGAGTGAATTATATTTGATGGTAGAAAATGGATGTCAATCAGATATTACTGTTACTGATATGACAGAATGTATGGAGTGTATTTGTTCATTGATAAAAACAAATACAATGGCTAATACGTCTACTGATATGCATAAAAAAGATATTGAAATATTACGAGAGATTATTTGTGATCAAGCAATTAAGATTCAGAAACAGAAGAAAGAAATGGAGTGATTCAAATATGAAGATTTGTACCGGAGCATGTAAAAAATGTAGCGAAAACCAGAGCCGGAGCGTGGAGAGATTTGCAGCTTGATTTATTAAATGAGATTCTTCTTACAGAACTCACAGAAAAGCAGGCGGATTTAGTAAATAAATGGTGTCATTTATAAAATCGGAAAGGATGACTGATTATATGAAAATTGTATCGAATAAAAAAATCATGACAGATGTAATGAATATTAAAGCAGGACATGTATTTTGCTTCAGAGAAACTTACTATATGAAAATTATAGATACCGGAGAAGATTGTGCGGTGAATTTATTAGATGGACTTGTTTACAGTAAATCATTTTTTAAGTCGGATGTTTATGAAGTTTATGCAGAATTGCACATTGCAAATAATCCTAAAGATAATAATGTAATTGTACAGAAATAATTTGAAAGAGAACTTTCATTAGGGAGAATAAAAGGTATGAGCAAGCAATTTATTGATAAACAAAAATTAGCAGAACAGTTTGCAAAAGAAACAGGATTTTCTCCAGGTCAACTGTCAATTGGAGTTGGATATATCGATGATCTAATTGATGAGCAGCCAGTAGCGTTCGACATGGATATGGTTATTGATCAAATCCGATTGTACGCATAGTTAAATGTAGAGAAGATTTGTAAAACTGAATCATTTGATGATAGGGTTTATATTCCGGTTGATATTGTAAAATCATGTGGAGTTGGAGATTCATATAAATTTCTTAGAAAGTAGGTAATATATGAAACAAGGATTTGAGAAAAGATTCAAAAATGGGGACATTGTTTACTGGTGTCATAGTGATGGTAATGGGAGATATTCTGTAAAAAATGGAATGGTTGATGAACAATTTTCAGATGCTGTTGTAATCGATTATTTAGCATTAAGAGAAAGAAGATTAGTAAATGGAATTCCGATTGACGAATTTGATAGCAAATCAAAGTATAAGAAATTACCCAAAGGATGGACATATAATACAAAGTTGTTTAAAATTACATATTCTGATTTAACAGAAGAAGAAGTAAATTATCGGATTGATGCTAAGAAGCCAGAAACAATCAAGCAAGCATATGATCTTGGATATTTGGTAAAGGATTGTACAATTTTCCATGGTGTTATTGAAGCAGATATTACAAAAGAAGGATATAGAATTGTAAAGAAATATCCTATGTGGCAGCATCATATTGATCATGTTTCAATTCGTCCTGATAAAGTCTATTTTACATATGAAGAAGCAAAATCTGAAGTAGATGATAATGTGAAAGAGTTTGAAAGACAGCTTTCACTTACAGATTATGAATGGTCAGTAGAGCATATTTGTAAGAATCTGGATATTTTTAAAGCAATTCATGACTTATCAGAAAGAGATATTGATGCGTATAGAGAATTTATTCTAGATATGGATAATGTAGAGAATATTGAGACTAGAATTTACCAAGGGCAAATTCAATGGAAATATGAAGGTAATAAAAGATGGAATTATATTGAATTGTAAGGGAGAATAAATGAAGAAGTCGAATGAAGTCTCTCGAAGACAGTTTTCAGAATATGGTCAGTCGTGGTTTAGCAAGCAGTATGCATGTTGGGCGAATAATCATAATGGATGGTCTAAAATGAAAAAGAAAAACCGAAGAATGTTCAAATCAAAATTAAGACAAGAACAAAATAAAGAGATAAGAGGAATACTTGAAGAAATGGAGAATTAAATCATGAAAAAAGTTGAAGAAAAATATTATTGTGATCTATGTGGTAAAGAGTGTGAACATACACCTAATTATGTATTACCGGAATTATCCGTTGGATCTTTTCAAAATGTAACACCTAATTCTAAGCAAAAAGATTTGTGCCATGAATGTGAAAAAGAAGTTGCTAGTATCATGCGGTTATTAAAAGGAAAACATAGTATCAGTGCTATGAACCAAAATGGAGAATCATTTATTATTGTAAGATAAATTCTTGGTTTTATATTGCAGTAAGGAAGGAGGACATGAGTTGATTATATCAAGTGATATCTTAAAAAATGATTTCGAAGAGGTTATTGGATTCTTTTTATCATGGATTTTGGTTGGATTTCTTACTTTGCTATTTTTAATTTTTAGTTATTTAAGGAAAACGGAATATAATAAAAAGCATTTAAAAAAATTCTTTGATGATACGGATTGGACATTTGTGTGTGTTGCAACTGGATATCTCGCTCCAATAATAGTTTTTGTAATTTATATCTCTAACAAATTGAGTAGTAAAAAGGATAATATTTTTGGATGGTTATACGACATTCTTTATAAAATAGCGAACGTTGGAGTAAATCAAGAAGAGAATAAGAAAAAAGAGGACTAATTATGCTGGTTAGATCAGAGAAAACGTGTAGGACAGTTCAGGACGCAGTTGATTTTATTATGGATGAATGTAAAAACAAAGACATGCGCATTGACCGTCTTGTAAAAGAGAATAAAAAACTGACAGACGAATACGACAAAGATGAAGAAATTCAAAAGATGAATCAACAGTTAGATAATATGAGAGAAGATCTTCGGCGTGGATTTCCAATTACAGAGATTGAAAATGAGAGAATTAAGAAATGGAAGAACGAACACGAAGAAAAAGTTCATGGAATTACAAAATCTTCTAAAAAGATGAGATATAGTGGGACAATTGGCGGAAGCTATACATATAAATTTACGCCAACATCAATTGGAGTGTTTGGAACAGTTGAGTGTAGCTGCGGTGAGCACTTTGATTTTTCGGAATTATGATTAAATAAAATGAAATAAATTTAATATGTATATAGCTTTATTATTTTTTGACTAATTTTTGTTATAGATATTATAAAGCAGATATAAAAGGAGAAATAGGAATGAAGGAAGATTTTTATAAAGCAAAGACGGCTTATGATCTATGTAAGGAGATGTGCAGTGGAATTGGATTAGAAATTTCTAAATCATCTGTATACGAAGATAATAATAACATTGAAATTTCTAGTTTTGAAATTTTATTTCCAAATAAAGTAATTAGAGTTGATTTTAGTGATAACACACAGGAGAAAGTTGTTTGCGATGATAAGGACACTTTTGATTTGCGGCGAGGTTTATTCGTTGCTTTATCAAAAAACATGTATAAAGACAAATATACTTTAGAAGGAATTGAGCATATGGCAACAGAACTTTCTTATCAAAAGAAATATGTAAAGATGGTCGATAAGGCAATAAAAGAACATGATAGAAAGCTTGTTGAAGCAGAGAATAAGAAACATGAAGAAGCAATGAAAAAGAGACATGCTCATGAGCGAAAAGTGAAAAGAGATAAGAAAAAACGTGAAAGAGCAATTAATATTCAGAAAGAAGCGTATGTACGCGCCATGAAAGAGATTGGTGATTTACATAAAGAAAAAGGAGCAAAAGGAGAGTAATATGAATGGATTAACAAATGAACAGGTTGTTGAAAACAGAGAAAAGTACGGTTCTAATAAATTACCAGAACCGAAATTAAAAAAATGGTATCATTTTGCAAAAGATGCTCTATGTGAAAAAATCACTATGATTTTAATTGCAATTGCCATGTTGCAAATGGTGTTGGGGTTTTTAGGTGTAATGGAATTATCTGAACCGCTTATGATTATGTTTGTTCTTGCAATTGTAACTTGTATCGCGGTTAAGACAGGGTTGGGTGTACAAAAATCAGCAGCAGAATTAAGAGCAAAAACATCTATTAGGCATTGTGATGTAATACGAAATGGTCAATTGCAAACAATCAATAAAGATGAATTGGTTGTGGGAGATGTTGTTTGTGTAGGAATGGGACAAGAGATTTTTGCAGATGGATATCTTATGGAAGGTAAAATTTCAGTTAACAATGCTGCAATTAATGGAGAAACAAAAGAGTGTAAGAAAACGCCGATTGATGGATATATTCATAAGAAAACAACATCGACAGATGCGTATACAAATCAGAATTGTTTGTTTGCAGGAACAACCGTGATGTCCGGCGAAGGAAAAATGATTGTCACAGATGTTGGTGTAAATACAGTCAATGGAGATACATTGGTAAAAATGCAAACACTAGAGGCTCCTAAAACAGCTCTTGATATTGCGTTAGATAATTTAAGTGGCTTTATTTCTAAGTGGGGAACGATTGCAGCATCAATTACGTTTATTGTTCTTACCGTTTCTGGAATTATGGAAGTTGGTGTTTCAAAATATTTTTCGGATGACATTTTCAATTTAATTCAGAAATTTGCACAGAATTTTTCAGTTGCATTAACCATTGTTGTTGCTGCAGTTCCGGAAGGACTTCCATTAATTGTAAAACTTGTTACCAAACAGAACGTAAAAACAATGGAGAAGTTCAATATCCTTGCCAAGAATCCAGGTAAAATTCCTGAATTAGCATATGTTGACATTATTTGTACAGATAAGACGGGAACATTGACAACAGGTGTTATGACTCCAAAGACAATTATTGGCTCAAATACAAAAGAAATTGATATGAATTCAAAATTGTGGAATGAAATGAAAAACAACATTGTTTTGAACAACAGTTCTACATTTGACAAAGATGGGATGATCACTGGTGGAAATTCAATCGATAGAGCCATGATGTCCTTAGTTAATTCAGATGAATACAAAAATATTAATAAGAATATTCAAATGTTGGACAAGCAAGTGTTTAGCAGTAGTAATAAATATTCAGCGTTTACTACAAAGGACAACCTTACATATTATAAAGGAGCACCTGAGAGAATTATTGAAAAGTGTTCATTTATGATTGATGAGGAAGGAAATAGAAAATCTTTTACATCTAAGGACAAAGAAGCGATTCAGAATAAACTTAGAGAAATGACAACGAAATCTATGAGATGTATTGCGTTGTCTTCTAAAAATGAAAAGTTAGAAGAGAATAAACTACCGGAAGATATGTCATTACTTGGTATTATTGGAGTCGTTGATCCTGTTAGGGACGAGGTTCCAGACGCAGTGAATATTGCACATAAAGCTGGTATTCAAGTTATTGAGATTACAGGAGATTGTATTGAAACTGCAATTGCGGTAGCAAAAGAATGCGGAATTTACAAAGATGGTGATGTAGCTCTCACAAATGATGAATTCGAAAATATGAGCGATGAAGATGTCAAAGAAATTATCCCATCATTGAGAGTAATTTCAAGATGCTCTCCGAATACAAAATTGAGACTTGTTACTTTAGCTCAAGAGATTGGTAGATCTGTTGCGATGACAGGAGACGGGGTAAATGACTCGCCAGCATTAAAACGTTCTGATGTTGGATTTGGAATGCAAACAGGAAGCGATGTTGCGAAAGAAGCATCAGACATTGTGCTTACAGACGATAATTTTGCTTCAGTTGTAAAAGCGGTAGAACTAGGAAGAACATTTATGCACAACATTATGATGTTTTTAGAGTTCCAGTTACCAATCAACATTTCTTTACTTATTTTGAGTGTGTTGTATCCGATTGTAGCAGCTGGATCATTACTAGCATCAGTACAAATCCTTATTGTAAATATTATTATGGATTCTTTGAATTCGCTTTCATTTGGAGGAGAACCACCAAAAGAAGAATATATGTATGAAGACCCAATCAAAAAAGGTTCCGGATTATTTATAAGGGGAGCCAAAACACGAATTGCAGTTAGCACAATATCTTTTATTGCATTATATGGAGTAATCATTCTTAGTCCTATTTCTAAAATGTTTTCAACAGATGTAGAGGCAATGACTGCGAGATTCGCTTTGTTATGTTTTATGGCAGTGTTTAACGGATTTAATATTAGAACAGATAGTTTCAACCTTTTAAAAGGAATTAGAAAAAATAAATTATTTGGATATATCGCAATTAGCATTTTTATGATTACAGTAGTACTTTGCAATTTTGCAGGTGAATTGATTAAGGTAACACCGTTAGATTTCAATCATTGGTTAGTTATTGTAGTTCTTGCGTTTATGGTAATACCAGTTGATTTAGTAAGAAAAGCAGTTACAAAAATAAATAATTAAAAAGGAGAACATAAATATGTCAATTAGTTTAGTAAAGGGTCAGAAAGTTGATTTAACAAAAGGAAATGACGGATTGAAGAAGGTTGTATTTGGTTTAGGATGGGATACGAACAAATATGATGGGAATGCACCATTTGATCTTGACGTATCTGCATTTTTAACAGATGCAAACGGTAAAGTAACTGGTGAACAGGACTTTATTTTCTATAACCAGCCATGTCATCCAAGTGGAGCAATTGTATATTCTGGCGACAACAGAACAGGCGAAGGAGCTGGTGATGATGAAACGATGAAAGTAGAGTTGAATAAGATTCCATCGAATATTGAAAAAATCAGTTTTGCTGCAGCAATTTATAATGCCGAAGATAGGCTTCAGAATTTTGGGATGGTGTCCAATTCATATATTAGAGCATATGATGCTGATACAAATGAAGAACTATTTAAGTATGAATTAGATGAAGATTTTTCTCTTGAAACAGGTATCGTTGCTGGGGAGCTATATCGTAAGAATGGAGAGTGGAAATTTAACGCAATTGGATGCGGATATAATGATGGATTTGTAGCTATTGCAAAGAACTTTGGATTGAATGTATAAAAGAAAAAGGAGAATAAGAATATGTCAGTAAATTTAGTAAAAGGTCAGAAAATCAGTTTATCAAAAGAAGTAAATGGTCTTGAGAAAGTAGTTGTGGGTCTTGGTTGGGATGCGGCGAAAAAAGGATTGTTTGGTAGAACACATGATATTGATTGTGATGCTTCAGCAATTGTTTTAAGCAACGAAGATAAATATATGGATGTTGTTTATTACGGATCACGCCGGTCAAGTGATGGTTGCATTTTACATCATGGAGACAACTTGACAGGAAATGGTGACGGAGATGATGAACAGATTACAGTTGACTTAAAAAATATGCCAGAAAATGTTGGTAAAATTGTATTTGTAGTTAACATCTATGCATGTAATGCAAGAAAACAGGATTTTGGGATGATTAAAAATGCTTTTATTAGAATTGTAAATCAGTCTAGCAAAAATGAAATTTGTAGATACAATTTGTCCGATAACTACGCTGGTAAAACTGCAATGATTTTTGGGGAATTGTATAAGAAAAATAATGAGTGGAAATTCAATGCCATTGGAACAGGAACTACAGATAAAAGTATTAGCGAATTAACAGAAAATTACAGATAAGAAATGAGGTGTGAGAAATGTCTGTTAATCTTGAGAAGGGACAAAGAGTAGATCTAACAAAAGGTAGGCCATCATTACATAAACTTCTTATTGGACTTGGATGGGATACAAATCATTATGATGGAGAATCTGATTTCGATTTAGATGCGTCTGTATTTATTACAGGCGCAAACGGAAAAGTGGGTAATGACAAGGATTTTGTGTTTTATGGGAACCTTTCAAACTCAACCAAGAGCGTCATCCATACAGGTGACAACAGAACTGGTGATGGAGAAGGTGATGATGAGGTAATTAAAGTAAATCTTCAGAATTTGCCGAATAATAGTGAAAAAATATCCGTTGCGGTAACAATTTATGATGCAAACAATAGGTTACAAAATTTTGGAATGGTAGAAAATGCGTATATTAGAGTATTAGACGAAGAAACAGGAGAACAGTTATTAAGATATGACTTGAGCGAGGATTTTTCTACTGAGACAGCAATTGTTGTTGGAGAAATTTATAGACGCAACAATGAATGGAAGTTTAAAGCAGTTGGAAGTGGTTATAACGGTGGACTTGAAGCATTATGTCGCACATACGGAATTGATGTTGAATAGGAGAATAAGTATATGACAAATTTTATGTTTATTGTATTGATTGCAATCGTCGTTATTTTAGTCGTTATTTTCTTAAACTCTTCGTTTGGGAAACAATTAAGAGTGAAATTAAAAGGAAGAACAGACGAAGTAATGAGACAAGATGCGTCTACTCCAGAAGGGGCAAAAGATTATTACAATGCAGCTATTCGTGATAAAGAAGAATTTTATAATAAAGCATCTACAACATATGCGGAGATTTCTGGAAGATTAGACAGCGCAGAAAAGGATTTATACAATGCAAATAAAGAAATTATGCGTATCACAAAAGAAATTAACGCATGTTTAGATAATAATGATGAAAATTCTGCAATGCAATATGCTATGAAAAAAGAAACAGTAGAGAACAAAATCAAGGTATTAAAAGATACGATAGAAGAAATGAAACAAGCTAAAATGCATCAGGAAGAAATTAGAAATCAGGCAAGTTCAGATCTTCAGAAATTAAAAGAGGAAAAAGAACAGGTTTTATTCCAGATGGAAGCAGATAGTCAGATTATTGAACTCCATCAAAGTATGGACAGTATGAACATGAATAATGAGAGTGAAAGAATGCTAGAGAGAGTCAGAGAAGGAGCCAAGAAAACGAGGCGAAGAGCAGAAGGAAGTAGAATTGCTTTTGACTCTAGTGTACAAGCTCAAGACATGAGACTTGAAGCAAGCGAGAGAGAACGAAATGCAAGGCAAACAATCGAAGAAATGAAAAGAAAAAGAGGTAATAAATGATTGTATTAAATATATGGGTATTTATTATGTGTATCGTAATGTCAACTTGCATTGGATTCTTTTTTGGAAGAAAACGTAAATAAATTTAGCTGCATATGGTGTCACAGCTATATGCAGTATTTAGAAAAATAATAAGATGAAACTTTCGTTTCGTAGGAGGTAAATAATATGTCAGTACCATCAGGGTTAGATTTTAGTAATGTAAGACATGTAAAGGTTTGGCATGAACAGTTTGAAGCTATTAAAAATAAAGGTGAATTCTTAATTGTAGAAGATAAGGCTAATGGTAAATGTGTATCGTTTACAAGAGATCATCCTGAAGAATATGCTCCAAATGAATCTTATTTAAAATTAAAGAAGATATTAGAAGACACAAGAGAAATTGTAAGAAATTTAGAAAGAAAAAAGGAGAATAAGATTATGAGTAGTGAAAAATTTATTGCTTTATGCAAAGAAAACGTAGTGAATTATTTCAATGAAAATGCTGATAAAACAGACAACGTACTTATTACACAGGAAGATGTCTATCTTGTGTGGTATTGCAAAACGCTACAGAATCATAAAGCATTATTAAGTACAAATATTTCTGATGGAATGTATTACGAGCTTACATATAATGGTGATAAAAATGAATTATATTTGGATGCTTACAAGAAATGGAAGAATGTAAAAATTGATTTAAACGAAGAGGAGTAGGTATTTATGGAGAATCATATTACAGTAAATATGGAAAATCTTTCAGAGGAAGAAAGAAAACAATTGATGAACTTGATAAAGAAATCCAATGGATCTAAAAGAAATCTTTGGAAGCCGAATTATGGGAGAAAATATTTTTATATAAATGACTGCGGTGGAATTATGAATAGCGAATGGTACGATGATAGAATTGATAGTGAATTCTATAAAATTGGTAACTGCTTTAAAACTAAAGAAGAAGCAGAACTTGAATTAGAAAGAATAAAAGTAAAAACAGAATTGCGTCGATTTTCAGAAGAAAATAATGAGTATGAAATTGATTGGAAAGATAAGGATCAAGAAAAATGGTGTATGTGCTATTCCTATTATTATGGAAACATATATTTTATAGATGCAGGTTCTTACAAGAGAAATGATATTTATTTTACATCAAAAGAAATAGGGGAACAAGCAATTAAACATATTGGAGAAGAACGTTTAAAGAAATATTATTTTGGAGTTGAGGATTGATTATGTGGATTAGCAGAAAAAGATTTAAAGAGTTGGAAGAGAAGTACAAGAGATTAGAACAAATACAAGATACTCAAAATAATTATTTAAATCGTATAGAACGCATAGAAAGAATTATGAAAAATGCAAGGGACGGAAAAGTAAATTACGTAAGGAAAAATAGATCTTGTGTCAGTCTCAATGACTATGCTTTGGATGAGTTATATTACATTTATTTGGATAATTTAGAGTATGAAATTTCAGTACCGTTTTTACAAAAAATATATGATGTTAAAAGAACAAAAAATAAAGATGTTATTATTGTCATGAGTCGAGAAAATACTACAGATGACGATCCTGTATATTGTAATTTTATTATTGATTTGCAATCAGGAGATAAGGTAGAGATTACGTTAGATGAAGTGAAGAAATTGAAAATTTAGTTTTATTATAAAAGAGAATGGAATATGCATCTAAAACAAATTAAAGAAACAGTAAAACGACAAGAATACAATTTCTTAAAAGAGAATAAGCACTTAGGCAATAATATTATTTTGCTTACGCTTGGTGGTAGTCACGCATACGGAATGGACAAAGAGGATAGTGATATTGATTTAAGAGGAGTTTCGCTAAATAGTAAAGAAGAAATTCTTCTTGGGAAAGACTTTGAACAGGTTGTGGAGACAAATACAGATACGACAGTTTATTCATTTAATAAAATTTTACAGTTACTAAAATCAAATAACCCTAACACTATCGAAATTTTAGGATGCAAACCTGAACATTATTTATATCTGTCTGATGTTGGGAGAGAATTATTAAATAATAGAAAAATGTTTTTATCTAAGATTTGTATTAATTCTTTTGCCGGATATGCGTCCAGCCAGTTACGACGCATGGAAAACAAAGCTGCTAGATTAGTTGGACAATCACAAAATGAAGAGTACATTTTAAAATCAATTAACAATGCAAGTTATGATTTTAAAAATCGTTATTTCCCAATGAATGATAGTTCAGTCAAACTATATACAGATAAAGCAGTACAGGAAGGTTATGATACAGAAATTTTTATGGACATTGATTTAAAGCATTATCCACTAAGAGATTGGACTGGTATGTGGAATGAGATGAAAGCAATTGTAAGTAGCTATAACAAAATCGGTAGACGAAACGAAAAAGCAATGAACAAGGACAAACTTGGAAAGCATATGGCTCATTTGATCAGATTATACATGATGTGCATTGATATTCTTGAAAAAGAAGAAATTATTACTTATCGAGAAAACGAACATGATTTACTTATGAGCATACGAAACGGAGAATACTTAGATAGTAATAGGCAACCAACTTCTGAATTTTATGACTTGTTAAAAGAATATGAAAAACGATTTGATTATGCTAAAGAAAGTACTTCATTGCCAAATGTGCCGGATTACAAGAAAATTGAAGAGTTTAAAATGTATGTAAATGAACGAATTGTGAAAGGAGATATCTAATGGAAATTTCTGAAAAATTGAAAGAACGTTTCTGTAAAGATTATAATATTCCATTGAAACTATTTAAGGAACCGTATTTTACAGATAGACTTCAATTATATGATAACCATTACAATACATTGGATAAGTGGAACACTTTTACAAGAGAATTAGAAAAGTATAAATGTGAGCAGGATTATTTTGAAGAATATAACCGTGTAAAAGATGCTGCGATAAACGACATTAAAGATTCCGATGGTTACAAGAGGTTCAACGAAGAAAATATGAATAAATACACAGTAAAATACAAAGATCTCCCAGGCAAAGATATTTATAAACCATCAAATGTTGGGAAACTGTTTATTAGTATTGATATGAGAAAGGCAAATTTTTCAGCATTAAAATTTTATGATAAAAGTATTTTTAGTAATGCTGATACATGGGAAGAATTTGTTGGAAGATATACGGAGAATAAACATATTGTAAATAGTAAATATATTAGACAAGTTATTTTAGGAAACTGTAACCCCAAAAGGCATATTACTTATGAGAAATATTTAATGGACGGTATCTTAGATTATATACAAAAGTTTTTTCTCCCTGTTTCCAAATGTGTTTTCTTTTCAAATGACGAAATTATTTTTGATATAAGTGATGTACATAAAAGTACTATAAAATTTTTAAAGTCATATCTATTGAAAGAAAGTATAGTTCCAGTTAAAAGCGAAGTGTTTTTTCTTTGTAAAATTAACGGGACAAAAGGATATTACAAAGAAGTTGAAGACCATATAGTTAAATTTAAGTGTTTAAATGATTATGAACTTCCATTTGTGCTTAGAAAATTTCAGAATCAAGAAATTACCGAAAACGATAAAGTATTTTATCATGAAGGGCTACTATCAAAATTTATTGAAGTACCGAAAATTGAAATTTATAGGTAAAAATATATGACAAATGCAGATTTTATAAAAGAACAATTAGCAAGATTAAGTGATAGAGAACTTGCAGCAATTGTATATGAATATTTTGGAATAAAAACATCTGGGAGAGAACGTCCTAAAATTCTTAAAACAGCAAGAGTAGCATTTAGTAAATGGGCTAATAGCGTTGGCAATAAATCAAATTATGTAAAAGACGATGGTTCAACTCCTTCTATTTGGGCATGGGAAAGATGGCATATGCCAAATGGAAAATGGGAGAATAAAGGAAGGACAACAGAAGTATCTTTACAAGTTTGGTTGACAATGCAGTATAACGAGGAGGAATGGAGAGAATGATTAAATTATTCACACATACGGATCTTGATGGAATAGGTTGTGCGATTTTAGCGCGATTGACATTCGGTGAAAATGTAGACATTACATATTGTGACTATGATGAAGTAGATACACTTGTAAGAGAATATATCACCAAAATGGATAAAAGTCATGATACATGTTTTATTACAGACATCAGTATTAAGGATGATTTGGCTTCTGAGATTGATAGAGAATATAAAAATAATTTCAAATTATTTGATCATCACAAAACAGCATTAGAACTCAATAAATATGATTGGTGTACTGTTGAAACAGAGAATAATGATACAGGTCTTATGACAAGCGGTACAGAATTATTTAGTAAATATCTGATTGACCATAAATATTTAGATGTGGATGTAAGTGATTTTGTAAGAATTGTAACAGATTACGACACATGGAGATGGTCAACACTTGGTAAAGATGGACTCGTTTCAAAAGATGTAAATGACTTGTTGTATTTATATGGAAGAGAAAAATTTGAAATGTGGTGTATTAGATGTATTGAATCTGGCAGATTTCCTCATTTTGACCAAGAGTCAAGTTTGATGTTGTCATTTAACAGGAATGAAATTGAAAAATATATCAAAGAAAAAGATAAGACAATTATTGTTAAGTGCAATGGAGAATATATGTATGGTGTTGTTTTTGCAGATAAATATATCAGTGAATTAGGTAATGAATTATGTAAATTGAATAGAAAACTTGATTATATTGCAATTGTAAATATGAGTACACGTTCAGTTTCTTATAGAACTATCAAAGATGATGTTAACATGGGTATGATTGCAAAGAAATATGGAGGCGGTGGTCATCCAAAAGCAGCAGGATCAAAATTTGATGTTTATAAACTTGCAAGATTTCTTGATGAATTATTAGATTAGAGGAGAATAAGAAATATGGAGTTGACAAGAGAAGAAGCAATTTCAAAACACAGAAAAATGTGGAACTGGATTGCAGATAGAATTGAAGAAGAAAAAGAATATCAAGATATCGGAGATTTAAAAATAGAATATTGTGATAGAGAAGGGTTTGACGACATAGAAAACAATTGTTTTTGTTGTGAATACACACAAGTAAATTGTGGTAGTTGTCCTATTGAGTGGCATAGTCATCTTTATGAATATATGTGTGAGCAAAAAGACGAAGAAGATGATGATAAAGGATTGTATTTATTATGTTGTGACGAATCAGATTGGAGAGAACAGGCAAAATTAGCAAGACAGATTGCAAATTTGCCAGAAAGAGAGAATGTGTAGATTAACATATAGACAGAATTAGGCGTTTGATTGTGGAGAATAAGAAATGGTGAATGAGTTAATTAAAAAAGGAGATGTATTGAATCTTTTGTACAGTTTTAAAGATGACGACAATACACCAAAAAATTATGGAACATTGTTGGACATTATTCGTTTTGTCAGAGTCATGCCTGGGATTACAACAGAACATATACATGAATTGGAATCCCGTGACACAGCGAAGAAGCCAAATATCGAGGGAGACGGGTATGCTCCAGATGGAACATTTATATATGACACATGGATATGTCCGAATTGCAATGAACATTATGAGATTGATTATGATGATTATGATTTCTGTCCGATTTGTGGAAAAAGAATTGATAGGAGTGAATTGAAATAAAATGGCGAATAAGAGGTGCAACAATTTGAAAATTCAAAAATTTGCTTTTCGCGAACCCGCATGGTTGCTACGTTTGTTGGGGGTGAAAATCGAATGAAACTGGAATTTCAAATGGAGAATAATGAGATAGAAGTGATATCTCATCCAAGAAATAAGCTAGAGCTTTGGAGAGATATACATAAAGTACTAGAAGATATGGGATTCAAAACATATTATCAGAGATTATATATAGAGAATAATAAATTAAAAATAGATTTTGGATCACACACTGAATTCTTCTATGTGACTGATTTAACAGTTTCAGATCTGAGAGAGTTATCAAGTTATTAAGATAGTTCTTGTATAAAATTGCAAATCATTAGTTTCTATAAATTCAAATTATAGAATTGAATAATTTAAAAATTTGTCGTGGAAGTGCGACAGTTTCTTAAGTGCACCCATTTTTGGGGTTTTACATAGAAATTTACATATTAGTAACTCTATGTTCCGGCTGCAGTGCGGTCGTTCACATATATAAATATACATACAAAAGGAGATTTTATTATATGGCAAGAAAAGAAAAAGCAGTTTTAGAAAAAAAAGGATGGTCAAATTCATTTGTACTGGTTGGAGAGGCAAAAATTAATGCTGATTATACATACAAATTGGACGAACATTCTGAGAAATCAGATTGGGTTTACAATTCATTAAATCTTGGTGTTGATTGCGGAGATGTATGCGGAACAGTTTATGCCGAATTGATGGGCGGATATGGCGCAGAACGAGACAATGTTGTTTATGTCCATGGTAAAGACGCAGATGGCAAGGATGATTTTGAAAACAGATTTACTATTGATTGGGATGACAGGTTTGATGAAAAAATCTTGGAGTCTGTCGGAGATTTATGCTTTATGACTGTCGGTCTTGAAAAGGATAAAAATGAAAAGGTGTTTTACAAAAAATTCTTAACACCATATGACATGATCGCTTATATCAATGAAAATCTTGAGGATGGAATGGTTATTAATGTAAAAGGACAGCTTAAATATTCTTCATACGAAGGCAGTGTGCAGGTAAAAAAAGAAATTTCAAGTCTTGTGCTTTCCAAAGTAGATGATAGAAGTAAGTATCATGCAAACTTTACACAGACAATGTTGCTTACAAGAGATAGTGTTGGCAAGCCAGACAAATCAACAGGAATTTTGCCAATCTATGCAAAGATTCTCGATTATGTAAAAGAGTATAAAGGAAAAGAAGTTAGATGCAATATTCCATATGATAAAGCATTTGAATATGAACTCGATTTAACTAAACCGGAGATGTCACAGAAAGTAATCGAAAAACTTTTTAAAGTGAAAAAGGGAGTTACAGAAATTACATTTGAAGGAGATTTGATTGAAGGCGGAGCAGTAGTCACAGCAACAGAAGATGATATTCCAGACGACATCAAAACTCTTATTGAGATTGGTGTATTCACTTTAGAAGAAGCTCTTCAGAAATGTACTGTTAATTCAGGAAGAGAAAGGAGAATGGTTATTAGAAGACCACAGATTAAAAATGTTGAGGGAAAAGATGGGACAAAAACTCCAGTCCTCCAGAAGTTTGAACAGAAGTACGACGAAGATGATTTGATTCTTGATTTTATGTATGAAGAAGAATCAGAAGATGAAAATAGTGATGTTTACGTCGAAGACGAATCTGAGGATGTTGCAGAAAATCCAAATGATATGTCATGGCTTGATGCACTTGGATAAAAGCATTAAAAAGTCTACGCAGCACAAGACTGCGTAGACAGCAAATAAAACACAAATACATTGAATAATTTGGAGGATAGAATATATGGCAAGAAAATTTGGAAAGAAAAAAGAAGTGAAAATTGATCCATTAGCTTACAACATTGGACTGGCAGGATTATCTGGTATCGGTAAAACTACTCTTATTAAAAATGTATGTGAGGAACTTGTTGGAGAAGACGGATATTTAATGTTGGATATCGGGAAAGAAAGTGGACATGATTGTATTGATGGAATTGTGAGTGAAGAATGTGCGGACTGGGAGAAGTTAGATGAAGTTCTTGATGACATTATTGACAATAGAACAACAGATTACAAAGATTTGAAAGTGATTGTTTTCGATACATTAGATGAATTATTTACAATTGGAGAGGAAGAAACGATTGCACAGTGGAATCGATCAAATCCGGACAAACGAACCAAAACAATTAACAGTGTAAATGGCGGATTTGGGAAAGGTCTTGATGCCTGTATTGAAATGGTATTAGACAGAATTTGGTCTTTAAAAGATGTTGGAATTTCATTCATTGTAATTGTACATACAAAAACAAAAGACGTGGAAGATCCAATTACAGGACAAACATATCAGGTTATTACAGCAAATATGCCACAAAGATATTTTAATGCAATCAAAACAAAATTAGATATTTTTGGTGTTGCATATATTGACAGAGATATTGTAACAGAAAAACTTGGTAGAAAAGATATTAAAGGAAAAGAAATTACAAGGAACGTTGTTTCAAAAGAAGCACGTAAAATTGCATTCAGATCAGATAATTATAATCTTGATAGCAAATGCAGATTTCCAGAAATTATAAGCGAAATCGATCTTGATCCACATCAGTTTATCCAGGCAATTACAGATGCTATCAAAGCAGAACAAGCTAAATCAGGTAAATCATTTGAAGAATCTGAAAAAGAACAGGCTGCAAAGGAGGAAGAAGAAATGAAAGAACTGGCTAAAAAAGAGGCAGAAAAGAAAGAAGAGAAAAGGATCGAGTCTGTGATTGATCAGATTAAAGATTTTATCAAAGACAATAAGGGGAATATGGAAGCAATTAAACCATTGCTTGAATTTTCAAAAGAAAATGGATATGCGAACCCAACTTTAATTGACGATTTATCAATTGCGGAACAGGCATTGAAAATTATTGCTTAATAGGATGGTGATGTAATGAGAGTAAAGCCTGAATCAGTGAAGATGACAGATGTTGAAAAGCAAGAATGGGATGAACTATACAGATATGTAAAAAAAGAAATTCTATTTTATGACGACAATCAGAGTTTGTCCAGTTTTATTTGTACTAAACTGAAAGGTATTAGAACCGGTAAATTTATCGAAAATAAAAAAATCAAAAGTCAGGCTGAGTATCCATACAAAATCATTTTATATACATTTCAGATATGCAGACCAAAAATATTGGCTGCATTATCTGGAAAAACATTTGAGTCAGAAACACAGAAAATTAATTATATTTGTGCAATTGTAAGAAATAACATAAACGACGTTTATGAGATGGTTAAGAGAAAAGAACGTAACGAAGAAAAAGTTAAAACTATGGATACAAATATTCTGACACATAAAGCAGCTCATTACCAAACAAAAACTAAGGAATTAAAAAACGATAAATTAAAAAACTTATGGTGAGGAGCATATTAACTAATGGGGACAAAAGCAAATGTAAAAAAAATAACGCCATTTGAAAAAGAATTGATTGAAACTATTAAACAAGTAAAACAATACAAAGAAGCAGATGAAGCAAATATTGTTGCGATTTTATATAAAAATTCAGATTTAATTTATGAAACCAATTTGCATTTAGAAGAATTCGGAAATAACGTTTGGAGAGTTTACTGGACAATTGCGGATGACATTATAAAAGTAGAAAAGAAAAAAACATTAGATGAAATTACAGTTGGTTTGTATCTTGAGAAACATCCAAAGTTAAGAGAAAAATATGATGAGTATGGTGGATATGAAACTATCGAAGCGGCAGGAGGATATGTAAAATCAGAAAATCTTTACGGATATATTGATGAACTTCGAAAATGGAATAGCGTAATTAAATTGGCAAAAATGCGTTGTGCTGTTAATGATAGATTAAGTGATTATTGTGATATGACTGCTGAAGAAATTTACAATGAATGGGAAGCGCAGATCAACGATATTTTTTCTAATATTGATTATGATGTAAAAAGTTATGACATATGTGACGGGATATATGAACTGATTGAGAAATTGGACGAGGGGTATGCAGTCGGTCTTCCATATAACAATATGGAGATCATTACAAAAGAAACCGGTGGACAATATCTTGGTAGTATTACTTTGGTTGGAGGGTTGAGTAATGTTGGTAAATCAACATTTGCTCGAAATGCAGTTATTCCAACTGCAATAAAAGAGAAAGAAAGAATCGTAATCATTGTCAACGAGGATGGTTTAGAAAAATGGCAAAGAGAGCTTCTAGTATTCGCAGCAAATAATATTATCAAAGATGATTTACAAAAGCATGTCGTAAGAGATGGTCATTTTGAGAAGGAAACAAAGGAAATCTTGTATAAAGCAGCAGATTGGCTAAAAGAACAAACGGACAATCATATCATAACAATTCTTCCGTTTCAGCAATACAAAACAGAAAATGCTATAAAAACCATAAAGAAATACTCAAGTATGGGAGTTAAGTATTTTTTGTTGGATACATTTAAATTAGATGCAGGAAATGTAAGTGATAAAGCATGGCTTGAAATGCAGCAAAATATGGTAAAAATCAATGACGTTATTAAACCAGAGGCAAAAAATCTACATATTCTTATTACATTTCAGTTAGCAAAGGGAAGTGTAAAACAAAGATATTACACGCAAGATAATATTGGAATGTCTAAGAATATTATTGATGTTGCTTCAACATGTATTATGATTCGTGATTTATACGATGATGAATATACAGGAGAAAAAAGGGAGTTAAAAGTATATAAGTTAGAGGGTAAAAATGGAAAGACGAAAATCCCAGTAAAGTTAGATAAAGATAAACATTATCAGATTCTATTTATCATCAAAAACCGTGAAGGTTCTGCAAATAGGTATCAGGTGGTGATTGAACATGATATGTCAAGAAATATTATTAAAGAAGTTGGGATTACAAATGTTCCAGTAGACTTTTAAGAAAGGCGGTAAACAGTGTTGTGACGATTGGCGAACTAAAAACTTATATATATAAAGAAAATAAGATTGAATATGTACTTCAAGAAATTGGATGTCATCACATTGTTTACCATCAAAACAAAGAATATTACTCATGTGGGAATGTAGATGGCGATAATAAATCATGTGTAATTGTACGGAATAATGAATATTTAAATGTTGTGAATTATACAAGAGAAAATTTTTTTGATGACAGATCAGACATTATTACACTCGTTCAGTATAACTTGTCGGCAAAACATAAAGATTCTACTACGTGGGAAGCTGTGAAAATCCTACATAAGATTTTAGGACTAAGATTATCATTTAAAAAAGAAGAGAAGAAGAAAGAAAAAATTGATCCACTTCAAATATTCAAAAGAGTTAAAACGAGACGAAAAAAAATAAATGTTTTAGATTTTGAAGTGCATGACGAAAAAGAACTAGACGCTTTTGTTCCTTATGTACACATTGATTGGTACAAGGAAGGTGTCATGCCATGGACAGTAAAAAAATTTAAACTTGGATATAGTTATAAGTATAAAAGAAATGTTATTCCACTAAGATACTGGCTCACAGGAGAATTAATGGGATACAACATGAGAACAACGGTTGAAAACTATGATCTATTTGATATCAAAAAATATTACATTACACCAGGATATCCAAAACAGATTAATTTGTATGGTCTATATGAGAATAGAGAGTCGATTGAAAAATCAGATTATGTTGTGGTTGTAGAAAGTGAAAAATCTGTATTAAAGAGAGACAGCCTTTGTGATTCTACATGTGTTGCTGTTTCTGGACATGAAATATCAGATGAACAGGCAAGGATACTAATAGGTCTAAATAAAGAAGTTATTATCTGCTTTGATAAAGATATTGATATTAACCATGTAAGACATTGCTGTGAGAAATTTTATCATATTAGGAAAGTTAGCTATATGTATGACAAATGGGGAATCATAGGTGACAAAGACTCACCAGTAGATGCACGAAACCAGATATATGAATTCATGATGAAATATAGAGTAACGTATGACGAACGTGAACATAAAGAATATTTAAAAGCATTACGAAAGTAGGTGTTTATTATAGGACGCAAAACTAAAGAAGAATTAAATGAAATTATGTCTTATTACAAGACTGATCGATTATGGAGTTGGTCTAAATTTAATACATATCACACATCTCCATATGAATACTTTCTTAAATATATAAAACATGTACCCGAAGATAGGGATGACTGTATCTATGTAGTTACCGGAGGAATGGCACATGAGATTATGGAAGATTTGTATTTAGGACATATTAAATATGAAGAGATGGATGAAAAATTCGAAGATTCTTGGCTGACAGCAGAAGTGGCTGATTTAAAATTTGACAGAAACGACGAAAAGAAAAATGAGAGTGTTAAACAAAAATATTATGAATGTCTAAAACATTTCTTTAACCACCATAAGATGTTTGAACAGCATATGGAAATAGAAAGATTTGTAACAGCTAAAATTGGAGAAAATGTATTTCAAGGATATATTGATGCTGTTTATAAGGATAAAGATGGCAATTTTCATATATTAGATTGGAAAACAAGTTCTATTTATAAAGGTAAAAAAGCAGAAAATGAATGCGGGCAGTTGATTGTGTATGCAATTGCATTGAACCAAATGGGAATTCCGATGGATAAAATTCGTATCTCATGGGATTTTCTAAAATATGTTTCAATTGATTGTCAGCAAGCAAATGGGAAATGGACAACGAGAGAAATTGAAAGAAATCAGATTGGCATGAAATTGCAAACAAGCGTGAAGATGTGGCTAAAAAAATGTGGATACGAGGAAAATCAGTTGGAATATCTTGATCTTCTTATGCAGACAAATGATATTAAATGTCTTCCAAAAGATGTACAAGAAAAGTATAGAATGAATGATTGTATTGTGACAGTTCCAATCACAGAGGAACTTTTGAATAAATGGACAACAGATATTATCGAAACAATTTCTGAAATTGAAGAGAAGGAGGATAAATATAAGAAACTGAAAGATGGCAATTTATTAAAAGCAGAAAAAGAGTTTTGGGATTCAGATGACCAAGTAAAAAAGCAAAGCTATTATTTTTCTACATTATGTGCTTACTCTCCGAATGTACATCTGCCATATAAAAAATATTTAGACAAGCTAAATGCCAAGAAAGAGCAGCAGGATAATATTTTTGCAGGTGTTGGTGAAGATGCCATATCTAATGTTCAAGGAGAATTATTGGATGAAGACGATATGTCTTGGTTAAATGATTTATAGAACTGGGGTGAGTAAGTGGGGAAGAATTATGTACCAACTAAAGAAGAGTTGTACAACGAGATTATTAGAGTATATAAGAAATGCGAAAAAATGAACAAGATAATTCTAAAGGAAGAATCTAATATAGAAATAAGTGATTATTGTTTACATAAGCATGGAGGACTACAAAAGATATGTAAGGAATTGAATATACCATTTACATTCCACCAAAGAGTTGATCATAAGGATGTTGTTCAAGATTTATTGAGGGTATTTAATGAGTATCAATATTTAAGTACAGAAAGCTATAAGAAGTACGGTAAATATTCTGTTACCTGCGTTAAATATCATTTTGATGGATCTTTTAATAAAGCATTAGAAACTCTTAATTTGCCTATTAATATGTATAAGAATGTTACGAAAAAAGATATTAAAGATGACGTTTTAGAAATATTTAAAGACAAAAAAGTTAGTAGTACTGTTTACAGACGCGATGGCAAATATTCACAATCTACCATTGAGCGATTATTTGGTTCATGGAAAGGACTGATGAAAGAAATGGATTTGCCATATACTGCACATGATTATGGATTTGATGAAATGTTAAGGCAATTAAATAATGTGTATGAAAAATATGGATGCATAAATAAAACACTGATAGATGAGGAATGTGACTTTACTTATCAGGCATTGAAATATTATATAAAAGATAAAGAAGAACTATGTAAATTACTTAATAAAGAAAATTTGTTTTCAGATTCTTTGAGCGTAAAAGCTAATCTTTTAAGACGTATATTATATTTATTATTCGGAGATGAAAATATTGAATCTGAAAAAACATGGAGTTGGTTAAAAAATGATAAAACTCAAAAAAATCTATATGTTGATTTCTATATAGATAAATTTAATTTAGCAATTGAATACGATGGAATACAACATTACAAGATGTATACAAGTTTTCATAGAACAGAACAAGATTTTATTGACTCTTGTGCTAGAGATAAATTAAAAGACAAACTTTTAAAGCAACACAAAATTGATTTAATAAGAATCCCATATACATTAAAGTTATGTGAAAAAAATGTAAACAATCTTGTAATTAGCAACTTATTAAGTAAGAATGGAACGAAAATATGAAGAGATACGAAAATTATCATAAACATTGTCATGAAAGTAATATTACAACATTAGATTGTGTTGTAAAAAATACAGATTATATTTCTAGAAGTTTAGAATTAGGCTGTAAAAACTATTTTACGACTCAACATGGATGGACTGGAAAATATTTAGAGGCGTATGATTTATGTAAAAAAAATAATTTGAAAATGATATATGCTGCGGAATTATATATGGTAAAAGATAGAAAAGAAAAAGATAATTCAAATTATCATATTGTAATTGTAGCAAAAAATCAAGATGGATTTTATGAATTAAATGAAATTATGTCGGAAAGTAATAAAACAGGTTTTTATTACAAACCAAGGATTGATATAGAGTTAATTAAAAGATTAAATCCAAACAACTTCATTGTAACTTCAGCTTGTGTGGGCGGAATATTGAGACCAGGCAATGATATGAAAGTTATGTTTGAAACTATATATGGACATTTTAATAAAAATTTTTATTTAGAAGTGCAAAATCATCAATATGATATACAGACTAGTCATAATAAAAATATGCTGTTGTTGAAACAACATTATGGCTTAAAGTTAATACATGCAAATGATAGTCACTATATTTATCCGGAACAGTCAAAAGACAGACTAAATTTTTTAAAAGGTAAAGGAATGAACTATGGTGATGAAGATAGTTTTATTCTTGATTTTCCTGATTATGACACAATTGTAGAGCGATATAAAAAACAAGGGATCTTATCAGATTGGCAAATTGAAGAAGCATTACAAAATACACTAATTTTTGATGAATGTGAAAATTTATATTTTGACAAGGAAATTAAAATGCCAACTATTTATCCAGGATATACACAAGAAGAAAAAGATAAGGAACTTGCAAAGCATATATGTAGTAAATGGGATAATGAAAAGGTAAATGTTGATAAATCAAGATGGGAAGAGTATAAAAAAGGAATTGCATATGAATATAAAATAATAAAAGATACTAAAATGTCTGACTATTTTTTGTTTAATGAAAAAATGGTAGATCTTGCGAAGAGAAAATATGGTGGAGTTTTATCAAGAACAGGTAGGGGATCAGCAGTTTCTTTCTATATTAATAAGTTGCTTGGATTTACTGAAATTGATAGATTTGCAGCACCCGTACCATTATATCCAACTAGGTTCATGAGTACTGCTAGAATTTTAGAAACAAGATCTTTACCAGATATAGATCAGAATTGGGCACAGGTTGATGCACCAATTAAAGCCTCAAAAGAATTATTAGGTGATGATGGTGTTTACTATATGTATGCACTAGGTACTATGAAGGAATCATCAGCATTTAGAAATCTTTGTAGAGCATATGAATTTCCAATGCATGAGTATAACGAAGTCGCTAAAAATATTGATGCATATAGGGAGGATAAGAAATGGAAAAATATTATTGAAGAATCACAGAAGTATATTGGTACAATTGAAAGTATTTCACCAAGTCCGTGCAGTTTTGTTTTGTCAAATAAACCTTTATCTAGAGAATTAGGTTTAATTAAGATTGGTGGAGAATTATGTGCATGCATTGATGGATATACATCTGATGTATGGAAATATCTTAAAAACGATTACCTTACTGTAACAGTATGGCGTATAATTTCAAATTTTTATAAAAGAATTAAACAACCAATTCCTAATATTCGTGAACTATTAAATAAAATAGATGAAAATACATGGAAATTATATGAAGATGGTATGACATCAACATTAAATCAAGCTGATACAGAGATTTCCACGTCAATGTTAAAAAAATATAAACCAAAAACAGATGCAGAAATGAGTGCTTTTGTAGCTGCAATTAGACCTGGGTTTGCAAGCTTGGTAAATACATTTCTAAATAGAAAAAAATATACTACGGGTGTAAAAGAAATCGATGAAATATTGGCACCGAGTTATCATTTTATGTTGTACCAAGAATCTATTATGGCATTTTTAGTATGGTGCGGCATGAAAGAGGATCATACATATGACATCATTAAAAAGATTAGTAAGAAAAAATTTACAGATGATGCAAAAGAAGAGTTAAGACAAGAATTGTTGCATGGATATAAAAAGAATCTAGGAACAGAAAAAGGATTTGATGAAGTTTGGCAAGTAGTAGATGATGCGGCTAGATACAGCTTTAATGCTTCACATGCAGTATCAGTAGCATACGATAGTCTATATGGTGCTGAAGCAAAATCACATCATCCATTAGAGTATTTTGAAACAGTGTTGAATGAATACAGATCAGATAATGAAAAAACTAGCCGTATTATTGCTGAATTAGATTATTTTGGTATTACATTAGAGAGTATTAAATTCGGAAAATCAAAGAATGAATATACGTCAGATAAAGAAACAAACACAATATATAAGTCTATTTCATCTATTAAATATTGTAACGAAAAAATAGCCACAGAATTATATGAACTTGGTAGTAAAAATAAATATAACAGCTTCGTAGAAGTGTTGGACGACATTAAGAAGAAAACATCAGTCAATTCTAAACAGCTTACAATCCTTACTGGTCTAAATTTCTTTAGTGAATTTGGTGGTAATAAATATCTATTAAATGTTATTGATATCTATGAAAAGTTTTCAAAATGTAAACAAATCAGTAAAAAGAAATTAGATTCATTGGGACTAACAGAGTTTTTGATGAAAAAATACTCTGGTAAAGAAACGGCTTCATTATATAAGGATATAGATAATGTAGGTTTAATAGAAGAACTTTGTAGTCACGTAGAGAATAAAAAAATGGGTATTATTGAATCTATGAAATTTGAGAAAGAATATCTTGAGTATATCGTATATACCAATGAAAATGTTTCTCCGCTTTATTATATGGTCACAGATTTTAAGACTTACAAAGATACAACAAAACCATATATTACAGCAAGACAGATTAGAACAGGGAAAGAGGTTAAAACCAGAATTAAACAAGGTAAAATTTTCAAAGAAAATCCATTTGGTCAATGGTCTGTTCTAAAAATAAATGAATTCTCGCAAGAATTTAAGAAACGACCGAATGCTGAAGGTAAGTGGGAGGCGACAGATGAACTAGAAGATATCCTTACAGAATATGAGGTGATTAGGTGATGAAAAATTATGGATAAAAAAGAAGTTAAATTTAAATGTTCTGTTGTTAGAAAAACATATGACGGTGGAGATTACAAAATCTACGCTGTTGATGTTGACAAAAATAAATATCCTGATATAAAGTTCACAAAATATGGAAATGTAACATTAACAGGAGAAATGCATGAACTTGGCGTAGGGTCAAATTATGAAGTTGCTGCGGTTGAGCAGTTATCTAAATATGGATACGGTTACAAGGTAACAAACATTAAAAGAGATAGACCAACAAACGCAGAAGAAACTTATGTTTTCTTAAGAGAAATTCTCACAGAAAATCAAGCCGATGTTTTATGCAAGGTTTATCCAGATATTGTGGATAGGGTAATCAATAACAGATTGGATGATATTGATTTAAACAAAACACCTGGAATAAAAGAGTATACGTTTGATGTGATCAAAAATAAGATTGTCGAAAACTTTTGTTTGGCAGAAATTGTAACGGAGTTTCAAGGAATGCTGACGCTTTCTATGGTAAAAAAATTGCATGAAAAATATTCATCTGTTCAAATGATAAAACAAAAAATGAGAGAAGATCCATATAAATGCCTATGTGGATTGGCAAGAGTTGGTTTTAAAACTGCGGACTCAATTTTACTTGAATTGGAAAGAGAGTCTTTGGAAAGTATTAAAAACGGAAAGAAGCCAATAATAGAATTTAATTGTGATTTGAAAACAAGTAAACAAAGATGTTTATCATGTGTGTTGTACCTATTAGAAGAGAATGAAAATAACGGACATACTGTGATGGATATTGTTGATTTAAGAAATCAATGTATGAAATTAACCCCTGCATGTTCAGATTTGTTTGTGGATTGCATCAAACATGAAAGTATCATTTATGACAGGGATACGATGAACGTAGCTTTGAAGTCTACATATGATACAGAACAATGTATTGCAAATGCGATTATTGAAGGACTAAGGCAAAATACAAAATGGAATTTTAATATAGAAAAATATAGAACTGTAAATAATGGATGTGAATTGTCAACTGAGCAGATAAAAATACTGGATTATATTTGTAAATATAACATTTGTATACTGAATGGATCAGGAGGAACTGGTAAAACATTTTCGACACAATCTGTTATTCAAATGCTTAAAGACAATAATAAGTCATATGAGTTATTTTCACCAACAGGTAAAGCAGCAAAAGTTTTGTCTGAAAATACTGGTGAACAAGCAAGTACAATTCATAGAGGTCTTGGATATATGCCACCCGACAAATGGGGATATAACGAAGCAGAAAAGATGATGTGTGATGTATTAATTGTGGATGAGTTTTCTATGGTTGATTTGCGATTATTTAAACATATTATAGATGCGATTGATTTCAAGCGCACAAAACTTCTAATGATAGGAGACAACGCACAGCTTCCGTCTGTTTCATGCGGGAATTTACTTCATGACTTTATGCAGTCCAAAATGATTCCGACTGTTACTCTTACGAAAGTATTTAGATACGGCGAAGGTGGTTTAATGAAAGTAGCTACAGACGTAAGACAATGTAAACAATATCTTAATAATATTAATCAACAATGTACATATTTTGGAGACAACAAAGATTATGCTTTTATAAATGTTGGTTCAAGCACAATTGTCAAAAATCTAATTGCTCTATATCAAAAATTGCTTTCGAGTGGGAAATATAATGTAGATGATATTCAAGTTCTTACTTCCTATAAGAAAGGCGATTATGGACAGATTGTAATTAATAACCAATTACAAAAAATAGCGAATAGAAATTATGGCAGTCAAGATTTTATGAAGGTTGGAGATATTACTTATTACAAAGACGACATCATCATACAAAATACTAATAATTATCATGCTCGAATTTTCTATGAAGACGATTTTATTCCAGATGATATGCCGAAGGAAACGTTTATTGCGAATGGTGAGACAGGGAAAATTAAAAAAATTGATCAAAATAAAGTTATTATCGAATTTGATGATGTGTTAGTAGAATACGATAGAAGCGCAATGCAAATGTGTGGATTAGGCTATTGTATTACCATTCACAAATCTCAAGGAAGCAGTATTAAAGTCGTATTACTGATCACTCCTGCAGCACATACATATATGTTAAATTCAAATCTAATTTATGTAGGTTTAACAAGAATGAAAGAAAGATGTTTTCATTTTGGAGATACAACAACTGTGAATAGAGCTATTAAGAAAAAGGCTAATTTATCAAGAAATACGTTTATGCAGAAGTTATTAAAAAGCAAAGCAAAAGGAGAATGAAGATATGAATTCAGAAATTATTATTGCAATAGTTTTATCAATGCTGGTTGTAATATATGCAGTTATTGAAATTATAAATATTGCATCAAACATAAAGGTTAAAAATACTTATATTGAATATAGAGATCTATTAAAAGAACAGAATGACTTGTTAAATGAAGATATCCATTGCTTGAAGACGCTTCTTGGGATTGTGGTTGACAAAGTAGAATCAGAGAGAAAAGGAAATAAAAAATGAGAACAGATATTGTATCGTGCAAAGATTATGTAGAGATTAAAAAGAAAGAATTAAAAGAAGAGATCCGACATTTCAATAGAAAGCCTGTGCTTGCTGTAATACAGATTGACAATGATCAGGCATCAAACTCTTACATCAAAGGGAAACAAAAAGATTGTGATGAGATTGGAATAGAAATGCGTCATGTAAATATTCATTCCAATATAGCAGAACAGAAGGAGGTCGAAGGTATTATTAAAGTTATTGTAAATTCTGATGCGGATGGAATTATTATTCAACTTCCAATTCCTGATAAATATGATTTAGATCGATTACAACATTTGATTCCTCCAGAAAAAGATGTCGATGGATTTAGAAGAGACAGTTGTTTCAAACCATGTACGCCAAAAGGAATCATTGACTGGATGGAATATAACAATTTCGAGTTTAAAGGAAAGGACTGTTGCGTTCTTGGAAGAAGTAAAATTGTTGGGCTTCCATTGACCAATATGCTAATCGAAAAAGGAGCAACAGTTACATGCTGCAATAGTACGACTCCGAGCACAGAATACTACACTAGAAATGCAGATTATGTTTTTTCTGCAATTGGAATTCCGCACTATTTTGATTTTTCAGATTTTTTTGAATATTGTGAACTTATTGTAGATATCGGAATTAATAGAATTAAAGACAATAAATTGTGTGGTGATATAAATTGTTGCTCATTTGAAGAATATCTGAGCGGTACATATGTTACACCGGTACCCGGCGGGGTAGGATTACTCACAAGATTGGCATTAATGCAAAATACATTAAACGCATATAAAATTCAGAAAACGAAGGGATGATTGAATGTTTAAATTTTTAAAAAATCTCACACAAGATAAAAACGAATGTAGTCATAAGTATAAAGAAATTGGGAAATATTACGAAATTGATACTGACTATGATAGTTCCAAACGTATTGTTGCTGTTGCCGTGTCTGAATGTACTATTTGTGGAGAAAGAAAATCATATGCCGTGTATGAGGAAACATTTAACACAGGATATGACATCGCATGTACAGTTAAAACATTAACAGATAATGGATTTTGTTCAAAATTAGAGTTTAAACTGAATGATTATGAACGAAGAAAAGATGAAGAGGGAGTGATTAAATGGAAAAACTCATAAGAATTAAGCGTCTTATAAAACAATTAAACGAATATAGAGACTCTTACTATAACGAGGCAAGACCAGTTGTTTCTGATGCAGCATATGACAGATTATTCGATGAGTTATCAGAACTTGAAAAGGATACGGGTATTGTGTATGCAAATTCACCAACACAAACTGTTGGATATGTGGTGAAATCAGAACTTGAAAAAGTTAAACATTCTCATCCAATGTTATCGCTAGATAAAACAAAATCTGTTGATGATTTAGTAAAATTTGCCGGAGAAAAAGACTGTATTTTAAGTCTGAAAATGGATGGTTGTTTTGTAGGAGATACAAGAATAACTATGGCGGATGGGAGTTATAAAAAGATTAAAGATATAGAAGTCGGAGACGAAGTGATGTCTTTCAATGAAAATACATTTAAAATCACTCCACAAAAAGTAGTAAATACATATAAAAATGGATTAAAAGAAAATAAACAGTGGATGAAAATCGGATTGTTTTCTGATGCTAAATCAGGAAAGTATAAAATATCTGTAACAAAAAATCATTTAATTATGACAAACAATGGATGGAAAAAGGCTATAGATATAAAAATTGGTGATATCGTCTATTATTATGATTACGAATTAACAGAGTCTCAGAAGTCTGTAATATTAGGTTTTTCATTGGGCGACGGTACATCGTTAAAAAGAGTTGAAAATAATTATGGAATGGAATATAGATATTCAAAAACAGACAAATTCCCACACAATATTATGTTCTATAAAGTGGCAAGTTTATTTGATGGTAAATTTGGAAGAGTAAGACATAGAAAATCAGGCTTTGGTTATGATATGTTGGATTGTCATATTAAAAAAATAAGAGATATTCCAAAAGAATATTATAGTAACAATAACTTACTGAGATGCGGATACACTTTTACTGAAGAAATATTGTCATGTATAACACCATTGGCTCTTGCTGTATATTATATTGATGATGGAAGTAGATGTCCTTCCAAAGATGACGGATACACAAAAGCAGTTAATATTAAAACAAGATGTATATTGCATACAAATAGACATAATACAGATGATGTTCACAGATTTAGCAAGTTTCTGTCTACATTTATGGGAATCGAAAATACTGTAAGGAAAGAGAAAGAGGTAAAAACAAAAAATGGCGGAAGTGGGTTAATTATTCAATTATCAGATAAAGGAACGGAAAAGTTTTTCGATATAATAGCACCATATATACCAAAAGAATTAAGAAAAATAAAATTAGGATTAAAAGAAAAATGGCAGGAAGCAGAGTGCATAGAATGGTGGAATGATAGCAAAGGATTAGGGTTAATACAAGCTGAAGTTAAATATATACAAGACGGAATATTTCCAGAAAACTCCGAGCACAAATCTACCATGTCATATGATTTAGAAATTGAAAATAATCACACTTATTTTGCAAATAATTTTGCAGTACACAACTGTACAACAATGTTAACATATGAAAACGGAGAGTTGGTTCAGGCGGAAACTCGTGGAGATGGAGAAGTCGGGGAATTAATCACTCATAATGCAAAAGTCTTTGATAATATTCCTCTAACGATTGATTATAAAGGACATTTTGAGATCGAAGGAGAAGCCATTATTACATATGATGACTTTAATAAAATTAATGAGTTTTTGTCGGATGATAAGAAATATAAGAATCCAAGGAATTTAGCTTCTGGATCTGTGCGACAGTTAGATAGTAAGATTGCATCACAAAGACATATTAAATTTATTGCTTGGAAAGTACCGACAGAAGTTGCATCAAATAGTTTCATCAATAGATTACAGTATGCTGCAGAATTAGGATTTGACACAGTACCATTTCTGCCTATTCGTGGAAATTCTAATGCAGAATTTATTAATATTGTGATTGAACAATTACAGAGACGGGCAAATGAAAGGAACTTTCCGATTGATGGCTTAGTGGCAACGTACAACGATATTACATACGGAGAGTCACTTGGAATGACAGGTCATCATCCTAAACATTCTATTGCATTTAAATTTTACGATGAAGAAGTCGAAACGGTATTGAAGAATATTGAATGGTCAATGGGCAAGATCGGTTCATTAACACCTGTAGCAATTTTCGATCCTGTAGAAATTGACGGGACTATGGTGGAAAGAGCCAGCCTTCACAATGTAAGTATTCTTACTAAATTAGATTTACAAATTGGAGATACAATTATTGTATATAAAGCAAATCAAATTATCCCACAAGTAAAAGAAAACTTATCTGCAAAAGACAGAGAATCAGCTTATATCCGGATTCCATCACAGTGTCCTGTCTGCGAATCATCAACACAGATTGTAAAAGAAAATGATTCAGAAGTTTTAATGTGTACTAACCCTCATTGCAAAGGCAAATTGCTTGGAAGGGTATCACATTTTGTTTCAAAAAAGGGAATGGATATTTCGGGATTGTCCGAAGAAACAATCAAGAAATTTATTGAACTTGGATGGATTGCAGAAATTACAGATGTATATAATCTTGAGCAACATTATGACAGACTTTCTACAATGAGTGGGTTTGGAAGGAAATCAGTAGATAAATTAAGAAAGTCGATTGAAAATAGCAAGACAGTAAGATTGGACAAGTTTATTACTTCATTGAGTATTCCTGGAATCGGAACTTCACAATCAAGGGAGTTGGTAAAAGTATTTAACACATGGGATGATTTTAGAGATGCAAGTGTTGGGTGTTATAACTTTACACAGATAGATGGATTTGGAGATGTATTAAATAAAAATATCCACTCATGGTTTAAAGACATGTGCGGTATTGCAGACAACCTTGCTTCTCTTATGACTTTTGAAGCAAAAGAAAAACAAAATGCAGATAATTCGTTAGATGGCAAATCATTTGTTGTAACAGGGAAGGTTTTTAGATTTAAAAATCGGGATGAAGTAAAAACAGAGATTGAAAAACGTGGCGGAAAAGTAACAGGATCAGTAACAAAATCTACGTATGCTTTGATTAATAACGATATTGAATCCAATAGCAGTAAAAATAAAAAAGCAAAAGAACTTGGTGTTCAGATTATTAATGAAGAACAGTTAATGGAGATGTTGGGCATGTAGTTATTCTGCATACCGAAACAACATTATAATAGGAAGGAACTAAAATTATGGAAATCAGAATTAAATTAAATACTGTAAAAAATGCAATGCTATTTGCAACGGTTTGTGACAATTATGAAGAAGATATTGATTATATTTGTGGGAGATATCAGATTGATGCTAAATCAATTCTTGGGATTATGGGAATTGGACTCGAAAGAGAATGCACAGTTGTGCTCCACTCGGAAGATGAGTATGTAAAAAATAAATTCAAAGAAGATATGAAACTGTGGGCTTTGGAGGACTAACATGAATAAACCAGATTTAACAAAAATGCGAGTAGAAATCAAATGGGCTGAAGATATGTGGCAGCAGATTAAAGATGCAACAATGACTACGATTGGAAAAGACAAAGGTTCTTATCCTGATCATGATTGGAAATTGAAACTTTTAATGGCAGAACATTCCCCAATTAGACTCGGATTTGTAATTTTAAAAATCTATGATGCGCCGCAATTTGTACATGGACATTTAGTGCGTCATTCAAATTGGGTTGTTCCGTTTGTATCATCTCTTAGAAGTGACAGGAATGACTATGATGAAGTTCCTGATAGAAATACATTGCAGAGTGCTACATATTATTTCAATTTCCAAGCATTAATCAACGTGGCAAGAAAGAGATTGTGTAATTGTGCTAGTTATGAGACAAGAAAAGCATTTAAGATGGTTAAAGATGAAATTGTTAAGTTTGAGCCGGAAGCAGCAAGCAGAATGGTTAGAGAATGCGTGTATAGAAATGGTCTTTGTCCTGAGATGTTCCCATGTGGGTATAACAAAACAGATGCTTTTGAAGAGGAACTAATGGAATATATTAAAGGATTTGAGAGTCAAATCTGTGATAAAACGAATATCAGAAAAGGAACAAATGAATAATGTCAGATATGATTTATTATTGTAAACATGAAGAAAATGATTGTCCTGTAAAAGATACATGTGAAAGATATGTAGATGCGGAACAGCATGAATGTAAAGTTACCTTATATAAAGCGATGTGTGTTGATGATAATGGACGAGTATTGTTTATCAATAAAACACCATTAAATATAGAAGATACAGAGGTGAAATCATAATATGGCAATTATAATTTTCGGTAAAACAGCAAGTGGAAAGAGTAGGATTGTTGATGAGCTTGCAAAGCAAGGATACAAGAAAATTGTAACGACAACAACAAGACCGGCAAGAAAAGGTGAAATTGATGGAGTTGATTACAATTTTATTTCCGAAGAGGAGTTTGAACAACTTATTAATACACGATATTTTGCGGAATGGAAGAAATACGACACCGTAGAAGGTGTTTGGTATTACAGTTCTCCTTTAGATGAAATATCAAGAGCGGACAATAAATCGATCGTAATTCTGACTCCAGATGGATATAGAGACATTAAAGATGAATTGGATGATCATATTGCTATTTATATATATGCAAACAATAAAACAATTAGAAGCAGACTATCTAAACGTGGAGACAAGAAAGAAGAGGCTGATCGTAGAATTAAACAGGATAACAACGATTTTAAAGATGCTGAATTTCTAGCGGATAGAATTTTTTACAATAATGAAGACAAGGATATTGGCGATCTAGTAGATGAAATTTGTAAATACTTAAAAACGAGAGAGGAAGAATAAATAAATTGATCAGAACGAGTGGCATGTTGATGAGAGAGTTGGGAATGTATCCTGACGATTTCATCACAGTTAGATTAGGAGAAGAAGAATATGTAATTGATAGTATTGGACACACGAAAACACATGGAAACATCGATGACATTTCTCACTTATGTTTAAACGTGAGAGATGGAGGAAGTGGATTTATTAGGAGGTAAAGTAAGTATGGATTTTAATCAACTTGGAACAGTGATTTTTGCAATTGGGACAACAATGTGGATTCCAATCTGGTCATTGTTTGAAGGTGTTGCAAAATGTATTCGTGCATTCAAAGGTACAGATGTGACTATGGAAGGATTTAGAAGCAATAAAAGTCATGAATGGTCTGATTCTGATGGTGAAGAAGATTTGGGAGAAGACGAACCAAAAGAAGTGAATAATACAATGGAGCAGAAAACAAAAAGAACCAGACCTACAACGAAGACAACAAAAGATAGTTCTCAGAAGTAAGAAAGGATGATGTATTTGATGAAAGTAATTAAGAAGGACGGAACATTGGAAAAGTATAACGAGCAGAAGATTATTAATGCCATCAATAAATCTGCTCATAGAGAAAATTTTACATTTTCACAAGATGAGTACGGAATGATTTGTAACAGAGTCATTAATGAGATTGATGAAGAAGATTTTGAAAATGATGAAGTTCCTGTAGGCTTTATTCATAATATTGTAGAGAAAACACTTCTTGATTTGTTTCCCAAAATAGGGTATCAGTATCAGCAATATCGTAATTATAAACTTGATTTTGTACATATGATGGATACGGTATACGAAGAGAGTCAGAAAATTATGTACATCGGGGATAAGGAAAACAGTAACACTGATAGTGCGCTTGTATCTACAAAGCGAAGTCTTGTATTAAATGAATTAAATAAACAGTTATATAAGAAATTCTTCTTAACAGTAGAAGAAAGACAAGCTGTTAATGATGGGTATATCTATATTCATGATATGTCTGCAAGAAGAGATACGATGAACTGCTGTCTTTTTGATGTCGCAGAAGTAATGCGTGGTGGATTTGAAATGGGAAATGTGTGGTATAACGAGCCTAAAACACTAGATACAGCATTTGATGTAATCGGAGATATTACATTAAGCGCTGCGAGTCAACAATATGGCGGATTTACACTTCCACAAATTGATGAAGTATTAGCTCCGTATGCAAAAAAAAGTTATGAAAAATACAAACGTGAATTTTATGATATCGCAGATAACTTACTGGATTATAGACATTCATATTTTGAACAGAAAGCACATGACTACGCTATAAAAAAAGTAAAACGTGATATGGAACAAGGTTATCAGGGACTTGAATACAAGTTCAATACAGTCTCTTCCAGCCGAGGGGATTATCCATTTATCACCATTACATTTGGGTTGGGAACAGATCCATTTGCCAAGATGGCTTCAAAAACTTTTCTCAGAGTTCATAGAGAAGGACAAGGAAAAGATGGTAATAAAAAGCCTGTGTTGTTTCCAAAACTTGTATTCCTTTATACAGAAGACTTACACGGAAAAGGAAAAGTAAACGAAGATTTATTCGAAGAAGGTATTAAAACTTCCGCGAAAACAATGTATCCTGATTGGTTAAGTTTAGATGGAGATACAACAGTGTCTAAAATGTATCATAAGTATGGAAAAGTTATTAGTCCGATGGGTTGTCGTGCATTTTTGTCTCCATGGTATGAGCGAGGCGGAATGAAGCCGGCAGATGACAAGGATATGCCGGTATTTGTAGGGAGATTTAATATCGGTGCAGTATCATTACATCTTCCTATGATTCTTTCAAAATCAAGACAAGAAAATAAAGATTTTTATGAAGTTCTTGATTACTATTTGGAAATGATCCGTAAGTTGCATCAGAGAACCTATGGTTATTTGGGAGAGATGAAAGCATCCACAAATCCGCTTGGGTATTGCGAAGGAGGTTTTCTAGGAGGACATTTAAATCCATCAGACAAGATCAAACCACTTTTAAAACCTATGACAGCATCCTTTGGAATTACAGCACTAAATGAACTGCAGCAGTTATACAATGGAAAATCACTTGTAGAAGATGGTGAATTCGCATTAGAAACACTAAAATATATCGATGCAAAGGTTAAGGAATTCAAAAAAGAAGATGGTTGGTTGTATGCAATTTATGGTACACCGGCAGAAAATCTCTGCGGGCTTCAGGTAAAACAGTTCCGTAAGAAATATGGAATTATTCCAGGAGTATCAGATAGAGAATATGTAAGCAACAGTTTTCATTGTGGTGTTTGGGAAGATATTACTCCGATTCAAAAACAGGATTTAGAACATAGATTTTGGAATTATATTGAGGGTGGACGCATTCAATATTGTAAATATCCGATTGGATATAATCACGATGCAATTAAAACACTTGTAAGACGTGCAATGTCAATGGGATTTTATGAAGGAGTAAATCTTTCGCTCGCATACTGTAATAATTGTGGTCATGAAGAATTAAATATGGATATTTGTCCGAATTGTGGAAGTAGCGATTTAACAAAGATTGAAAGAATGAATGGATATCTGTCGTATTCAAGAGTTCATGGAGATACAAGATTGAATGATGCAAAGATGGCTGAAATTGCAGACAGAAAGAGTATGTAAAATTATTGTGGGTTGTCTGAAAAGATAGCCCACAAAAGAAAGGGTGGTAATTAAATTTGAAATATCATGATATAACTCATGCTGATATGTTAAATGGAACTGGACTCAGAGTTTGCCTATGGTGTTCTGGTTGTAATCATCATTGTAAAAATTGCCAGAATCCTATTACTTGGGATCCGAATGATGGAGCTAAATTTGATACAAAAGCTAAAAATGAAATATTCGATGAACTATCAAAAGATTATATTTCTGGAATTACTTTGACTGGTGGTGATCCTTTGAATGAAAATAATCTTGAATCCGTTCTAAATTTGGTTAATGAAATCCGTCTTTCATATCCAGAAAAAACAATCTGGTTATATACAGGATACACATGGGAACATATTATGTATCCGGTTGTTACAGACGATTTTAATCCAGAACGAGATAAACTTGTAAAAATGCGACAAGATATCGTAAGGCAATGTGATGTTCTCGTAGACGGAAGATATGAAGAAGACAAACGAGATGTTACTTATCACTGGGCTGGCAGCACAAATCAAAGAATAATTAATGTAAAAAAAACATTAGAACAAGGAAGTGTGGTTCTATGGGAGAATCAGTGAAAGCAAAAGATATTTTATATTACGCAAGAATTATTCCTACAGTTGGCATATTTGATGTATGCCAACTAACAATAAGAACAGTAAAAGAAGATTATTTTGTTGGATGCGACAAAGTAGACAAACACGCTTATCTATTTAATTATTCTGATTTGGGGGAGGTTGTGTTTCACGATCGTAAACAAGCGTTAGATAAGGTTCTTGCTGCAGAGGCGAATAATAAAAAGAAAATAAGCGAAGAAACATTTTACGAGGAGTATTGATATGAGTGGATTAATAGGATTTACGGTCGGATTTTTGATGAGTGGATTAATATGGTTATCCGCTATATCAATTTATAAATTATTGAAATGTGACGGTGATCTGGATGAAGAGGATGGTGATAAATAATTGTCATACTTAATGAGATATAAAGGAACGTATAGATTAAAAGCACCGTATGATTTGCGAAACAATCAGTATGGAAGAAAAGCTGAATGGCACATTAGAAGATATCGATGTTTATATAGATTGCCAGCATGGTAATAAAGTTTTTCATTATGGAAGATCAGTATTACAGGCATATATTCCATCATTGATTCGTGGTCATAACGTTCTGAAGAAACTTACAGAATTATATGGACAAGATATTGTATCAGACATAGAAGAAAGTGATTCGGAAGTTTTATTTAGATTCAATGCAAAAGATATTGAAAAAATAATTCCGCTATTAAAACCAAAAACAAACGGTTCTGGAATTAGTCCTTTTAGTAGTAAAAATCTGCCTAAAACAAAGTACATTATTCCAGATGAAGATTTTAGCATGTATAAAAATATCATCAAAAATATACCACAAAAAGAAGTTCTAGGCATAAGCCATATGACAAATGATTTTGTCAAAAGTATCTCTACTAAAAAGAATTCTTATGAAGATATCAAAAATGACATGATTGCCAAAGGTTTAAAGGGAAAAGAATATATCCACAGTATTGGAAAATGGAATGAGTATATAGAATTTTTACGAGACAAATTAAAGGAGTAATAAATTATGAAACAGCTTAAATTACATAGACAATGTACACATGATAAGTTAATCAATTTTGGATTCAGGAAGTACGGCTTGAATTATAAGCTGTTTCTTCCTCTATATGAGAACAAGTCAAAGGCAGTAATCGCCGCAGAATTTCTTGTCTCATCTTTAGATAACTATATTGGATATGATGTCATGGATGTGTGTAACGACACATTGTATACAGCATTTTACGACAGAGAATATACAAACGAAGAGAAGAACGATATCTATAAAACAGTATATACAAGACTGTCTGACATTATGGATGAGATGGTAAAAGAAAAAATTATTAGAAAGAGAGTGATTTAATTTATGAGAAAAATAGCAGTTTTTAGAAAAGTAAGTGAAGAACAATTCGTAGGTGATTGTTTAAATACATTTGGAGATGATAATATTTTAGACATACGAAAAAAATATAAAGAAATAAATCTGCCAAAACGTAGCACAAGATTTAGCGCAGGACATGACATCTGCACTCCATTTGATGTGAAACTTTGCCCAGGTGAAAAGTTAATGGTACCAACTGGAATTAGATGTGAAATGAGCGAAGAATATGTTATGTTGATTTTTCCACGCAGTAGTCTTGGAATTAAAAAAGGAATGACCATTTCAAATACAGTTCCTGTTGTGGACGCAGATTATTTCTTTGCGGATAATGAGGGACATATTTTTATTAGTATTAAAAATAATGGAAATGATGTTTTGGAATTGAGATCAGGAGAAAAAATTGTACAGGCTGTATTTGTTCCATTCGGTGTTGCTGATGAAGAAGAAGTTACTGCGGAACGTACTGGCGGAATTGGTTCAACAGGAAAGTAGGCAGATATAATGATTGAATTTGTTTTAGGGAATGTCATTCTATTTCTTCTATCTATTGCGACTGTATATGCTCTGTTTAAATCAACAGGTGATACAATCGACAAATATGACATTCCGTATTTTGTACTCAGTGTAGCAATTATTTATAGTTTGTCAGCACAATTTTATAATGTGTTTATTGGAAATATGATTTAATAAATAATTTAGGATGGTGTAATATAATGGAAGAAATGGTATATACAGTTGCTCAAGTTGCAAGTATACTGCATGTTAACAAAAATTATGTATATGAGCTTATTGACAAGGGGATGATTCCTGTATTAAAATTTAAATCGTTCAGAATTAGAAAATCTTCTCTTGAAAAGTTCCTTGAAAAATACGAATCATATCAGAATAATGATTAGCGTTATAAGTGGTATACAGGTTGTGTACATTTTGTGTCCCAAAATATAAATATGATAAATATTTATAGATACAAATAGATACAAATAGATATATACAATCTGTGTTAAGTCTTTGTTTTATAGGAACTTGGGTACAAATAGATACAAATAAATACAATAGAATCCATCTTTTTAGCTTTGGTAACAATCCGATGGTTGGAATGACTGTTGCTGTTGCAGTAGCGATTGAGGAATCAGCAAAAGAAGGAAAATTCTAAGAAACGGCGGAAAATCGCGGGTTTTGAAGAGTATAAGGACGTGTAAGGGTGTATAGATAAGTGGTACATTAGTACATTATTAGTACACTATTAGTACAAGTCGATTAGTACAAGTAAAATAATAAAAAGGGCGTGTGAAAAACATAAGTTTTTCGCTCGTCCTTTTTATTGTGCTGAATTTCGGCACAACTTATTGGAGGTAAGAGAGTCTGCGGGAAATTTTGATGGGATCCGGGAAAAATACAGTGATAAGAGAATTAGTTCAGAAGCTCTGTCTTTGATTGGTCAGATGGCAGGTTCCACAGAACTGATTGAGATGGGAAAATCGATGGAGGTGACGAATATGTGTACCGCATTGGAACGTTTGAAAGCAGAAGGTGTTGAACAGGGTATCGAACAGGGTATCGAGCAGGGCATGGAAAAAGAGGTAGAAAAAACAGTCATTTCTATGCTGAAGAAAAATTATCCGATTTCTGAAATTTGTGAGATTACAGGGAAAACAGAAGAAGAGATTTTGAAAATAAAAGAGACACTGTAGTGTATGGGAGATATCAAAAGATATCTCCTATTTTTATTGTGCCGAAATTCGGCATAATATGAGTTTTATGAAATGTTATAGAGGTGAAGATGTGTAGTATATATGATAATTTAAGAAAAGGTTTAGGAAATGTATCAAAAGATAGATGTATATTTATATTTCTTACATTGCTTAGTATTTTTGCAGGGAGCTATTGCTGTAATATATCGGCATTGCCAGGATTTGAATGGTTTATTCATCATAGTGAATTTCTAAAAAATATTTCCTATAGCGTTGTGGCAGGGTACATTTTTTATCTGGTACAGTATGTAATATCCAATTATATTCTTGGTAAAAAGGTGTTAGTGATTTCATGAGCTGTCACCAGATTGCTCACATCAGTTGACGCTCACTT